>Ga0181517_10002104_pt1 | contig 20950 bp, 17 predicted proteins | sample PEATcosm2014_Bin_31_FD_119748 | JGI IMG/M metagenome (GOLD analysis project Ga0181517, IMG submission 119748) | Peatland microbial communities from MTU Mesocosm Facility, Houghton, MI, USA - PEATcosm2014_Bin01_30_metaG | ecosystem: Environmental > Terrestrial > Soil > Wetlands > Peat | place... | reverse complement strand
TTCTCTTTTTCGCCTGCGGGAACAGCTCGATCAGCAGCGACAAAGCGACCGCCGCAATCTTCAACGACTTCAACAGCACGGCTTTCGACTTCTCGCCGCCGTGGACGATCTGCCAATCGTATTACCTGGGCACGCAGTTTGGCGAAATCGCGCTCGGCGCGACCAGCGCCAAGAAGACGGTGGACGCCGGTTCCGATTACGTCCTCATGGTCGCGGCGTGGGCCGATCCGACGTGCAACCCTGTGAATTGCGTGCCCATTGCCAGCGCCGACCCTCAGGAAATCGATCCCGGTCAGGTCGAGACGATTACCATGGATGTGAACGATCACCAGGGACCGTGTCCGCCGGAAGGCGTCGAGCCGATTCCCGAGGCTCAGTACAATCGCATTGCGGCCCTGTGGCCGAGCTACAATTTCTATCCCTACGCGCAGCGCGCGCAAGCCAAGGCATGCCAGCCGACGGATGACGACGACGACGTTTCGCCGACCGACGACGACGCGTCGCCGACGGATGACGACGCCTCGCCGGACGCGTAAGACGCCGCCGCCGCTCCCGCAGCCTTCTCTTGGCCGAGCGCGAAACACGACGCATTTCCGCGCGTCAGTTTTGATCAGCCACCGCGTGAGTTTTGCGCTAATAAAGGCGGCATCGTTGACTTTCGCCCGGCTTCTGTCATCATCGACACGCCGAGCCGGTTTGGCGGCGACCAGGCTCGACACCGACAAGGAGCGCGAAACATGAGATATTTCCGCGGCCTGCTATGGGCCGGACTTTGCCTTTGTTTTCCCCTGTTGGCCGGCGCCGCCGACGACGCCTACTATCTTTTCCAGACCGGCAACTGGTTCGCCGTGCGCGGCGATCTCAATTTCGAAACCGAAACCGACTACGGCACGCGCGATACGAGATTGCTCGGCAATAATGCGATGGAACAGGCCCTGGCGTTTCGCGTCGCCGGGACCAGTTGGCTTTCGGTCGATCTCTGGGGCGCCGCGGCGATTCCCACGTCGAACAAGAACGCCGCCGAAAGCTCCATCAAGCAAAATTACTCCTTCGCGGGCGACGTGTATGCGCGCCTGCTGAATCAGGACGGCCAGGCCGTGAATCTCTCTTTGGGCCTGGGGTATTTGCAAGATTACAATCAGACCTCGATCCCGCGCGTGCACGTGACCCTCGACCGTTCGTGGGGCGGCTTCAACGCGGCGTTCACGGCGTTGGCCCAAATACCGGTGAGCGTGAGCAGGGCCACGCCGAACGGGCAGCCGGCGTTGCGCTACGACGATGTCGATTGGATTATGACCGTCGCCGCGTCCTACGCCCTCACCGATTGGGTGCGGCTGGGCGGCGAGGCGGAACTCGACGACATGGAAGGCTTCTGGGAAACGGACGAAGCCGACGGCGGCGCCAAGCTGGATATTGGTCCGACCGTGCGTTTCGTGATCACGAAGGGTTTTTCCACGCGGCTCAACGTCGGCGCGGTTCTGCCCTTGACGGTAAGCCAACCGACGAGCCTCGCCAACGTGTCCGTGCCGCAGAATCGCGTCCAGGCCACCGGCGGTCTCGCTTTTACGTATGTCTTCTGACGCACCGGCTTTGACCGCGCGATCGGCTGGGTAATTTCGATGAATAAGGAATGGTCGTTGGCGTTCGATTCGACGCTCACGGCGGCGCCGGCCGACGTGTGGCGCGTCATCACGACGTGGCGCGGCGTGAATGACGAACTGTCGCCGCTGATGCGGATGACCTGCCCGGCCGAGGCAGACGACAAAAGCGTGGCCGACGCGGAAACGGGCGTCGTCTTGTTTCGCAGTTGGGTGCTGCTTCTGCGGTGGCTGCCCATCGATCGCCACAGCTTGCAGTTGACGCGCATCGACCCGGGCCGCGGTTTTCTCGAAGAATCGACGTCATGGTCCCAAGCTTATTGGCGGCACGAGCGCTCGCTCGAACCGACGCTCGCCGGCGGTTGCCGGCTGAGCGACCGCGTGCGTTTCCGGCCGCGCCTGTCCGGGTTCGGCCCGGTCGTGAAGTGGTTCATCGGCAAGGTGTTTGCCAACCGCCACCGCCAATTGCGGCGGCGATTCGGCGACGCCGAGGGCCGTTGAAAGCGCGGCGGGGCGACGAGCGGGACGCAGCAGGCAGCGGCGCTGCGCGGGTTCGCCGCGTCGCCATGCGCCGGACAAAAAATCGGTTTTGACATCGGAGCCGCGCAGGTGTAGGTTGAAATTAAGCGTTGGAATTGAGGCAATGAAGCAACGTATCGCGAAAATTATCGTATTCCTCCTGATTGCCGGGCCGTTGCTCGCGTTGCTGCACATGGCCCTCATTCCGCATTTCTACAACGGCGCCACGGGCGAGTGGGAACACCCGCGACCAGGCGCGGCGCCGATTCCTGATGGGTCGCGCGGCCTCCGAGCAGTCGACCGCGAGACCTGCGAGATATACGCGACATTTTTGAATCAAACCCGCATGTGGGTGCTGGCGGCGGCAATCGCGGCCCTGGTTGCCGTCCTCTTGACGGTGAATTCGCCGCAACCTGCATCTGCACCATTCGATCACAAACTGACCTTGGCTCTGGCCCCGAAGAACTCCCCACCGACGTCTGCCTAGCCTCCTTACCGTCGCCGTCGTCAACATTCGCCAACGATCCTGTCGCGGCGCGGCGTCCAGATTGCAGTCCCGACAAGACTGACAAAGCGGCCCGCGAATGTTCGCGGCGAGCGAAATCATAAACGAACGGCTTGTGCGCGGCGTAAGTTGCCGCCGATCGGGTTGCGTAAAGGAGCCTTCGATGCAGAAGCTTTGGCTTGGGCCAACCTTTGCTTGGGCGTTGTCCGGATTAATTGCGGCGTTGTGGGGCGTCGCGGTTCCGGCTGTCACCGGCGCTGCAGACTCGACCGCTGCGCCGGCGACGCTGTCGCTGGCCGAGGCGCAGCGCCTCGCCGTGCAGAACAACTGGGATTTGCTCACCGCCGGCGGCGATGTGGACGCGGCGAAGGGCGTCGACGAAACCTCCCGCGAGTTTCCGAATCCGACGCTGAATCTCTCGGAAACCCTGATTAATGTCGATCGAACGAGCCGGACCACGATGGGGAACGGCTTTTTCGAGCGCAATTACGACACTACCGCCGGGGTGAGCGAGTTTTTCGAATTGGGCAAGCGCGGCCACCGGCAGGATTCTGCGGCGGCGGGGCTGCAAAGCGCCCGCGCGCGCTTTCTCGACGCCAAACGGCTGCTCAATCTGAACGTCGCCAACGGTTACGTTGCGGCGGTGCAGGCCGAGGAGAACGTGCGGATTCTGAAAGCGTCGGCTGCGACCTTGCGCAAAGAGGCCGAGATCGCGGCGGTTCGGCTGAAGGCCGGCGACATTTCGGTCACCGACAAAATTCAGATTGAAATCGCGGCGGAACGCTTCGACCTCGACGCGGACACTGCCGCGGTGGCCGCCGTTTCGGCGCGGATCGCCTTGGAGACGTTGCTAGGCATTTCGCAACCGACGGGCCAATGGAAGGCGGTCGAAACTCTGGACGCCTTGGCGGAGGTCGAGGCGGGCGAGGGGCAGGAGCCGGCGGGGCCGCGTCCGGACCTGGTCGCGGCCCAAACGGCGCAACGAAAAGCCGAAGCGGATGTCCGCTCGCAAAAGGCGATGGCGATTCCCGATTTGACGATCAGCGCGCAGTACGAACGCGAGCCGCCCGCGCAGCCGAACACGGTCGGCTTCGGCCTGAGCCTGCCGTTGCCTTTTTGGAATTTCAACCTCGGCGCGGTCCACACCGCCGCCGCCGCGAGTGAGCAGGCGCGCCTCGCCGTCGAGAAGACGCAAGCGCAAATCGCCGCCGACGTGCTGACGGCGCGGGCGGCGTATCGGGCGGCCAAATTACGTTGGCGGGCCTATCGCGATTCAATTCGACAACGGTCGGCGCAGGTCCGGCTCGCCGTGGCGTACGCCTATGAAAAGGGCAACGCCTCGCTGCTCGATCTGCTGTCGGCGGAACGCAACGACAACGATGTCCGCCTGGGCGCGGCCCAAGCGGCGAGCGACACCGCCGCCGCGGCGGCGTCGCTGAAAGCGGCGCTCGGAAAACAGTGAACAGTGAGCAATGAACGATGAACAATGAACAATGCACAATTTACCCGGGGTTTGAACCCTGGGAAGAGGCAAGCCATGAAAACCTTCTTCGTAATTGCGATGGTCATTTTTTCGGCCGCGTTCACCGGCTGCGCCCGGGCCGGGGCCGCGGACGGAAATCGGCCTTATGAAGTCGTCGGGGACCGCCTGACCCTGAACGACCCCGCGCAACTCGCGTCGCTGACGATCGAGCCGGTCGAAATACGGCAAGGCTCGTTCATTCAGATGACCGGCCGGTTGATGTGGAACGACGACGTCACCGCGCGCGTTTTTGCGCCGCTCGCCGGCCGCGTGCGCGAAATCTTCGTCGATATCGGCAAGCCCGTGGCCAAAGGCCAGGCGCTGGCGCTGATCGATTCGCCGGATTTCGGCCAGGCGAAGGCGGATGCGCGCAAGGCGGAGAGCGACTTCGTGCAAACCGACCGCGCCTTGTCGCGGATGCGCGACTTGTTCGATCACGGGGCCGCCGCGAAAAAAGATGTAGAGGGGGCGGAGGCCGATTTCGGCCGGGCGCGCGCCGAGAAAGAGCGGGCGTTGACGAGGCTGGCGAACGTCGGCTCGATCGGCGCGGAAACGGCGGGCGCCTTCACTTTGCGCAGCCCGGTCGCCGGCGTGGTCGTCGAACGGAATCTGAGCATCGGGCGCGAAGTCCGGCCCGATGAACTGATTTCGGCCATGCCGCCGATGTTTGTCGTGACCGACCCGACGAAACTGTGGTTGCAGATGGACGTCGCGGAAAAAGATTTGTCGTCGCTGCACCCCGGACAAATCTTCAAAGTTTATACGCAGGCTTATCCCACGGACCTGTTCCCCGGGACGTTGAACGTTATCACCGATGCGCTCGATCCGAGCACCCGGACGGTCAAAGCGCGCGGCAGCGTCGACAACCCGACGCGGGCGCTGAAGGCCGAGATGTACGTCACGGTGGATGTGGAAAAAAGCGCCGCGCCGGAAATGGCGATCTCGAAGCGCGCCGTTTTTGTGAAAGAGGGCAAATACTTCGTGTTCGTCGACGAGGGCAAGGGCCGGTTCGCGCGGCACGAGGTCCAGATCGCCGGCGAACACGCCGGCAAAATCAATGTGACCGGCGGTTTAATGGCCGGCCACCGCCTCGTGACGGACGGCAGCCTGCTCCTGCAGCAATTGCTCGAATACGCGGGGAAATGACGATGGGCAAACTCACCGCCTACGCCCTGAAACACCGCGCCGTCTTGCTGTTCTTGACGGTGGTGTTCGTTTTTTTTGGCGTGCACTCCTGCATCACGTTGCCGGTCGACGCCTATCCCGACGTGACGAACCTGGAATTGCAAATCATCACGCTGTTTCCGGGCCATGCCGCCGAGGAAGTGGAAAAGCTCGTCACAATTCCGATCGAAAGCGAAATGAACGGCATTCCCAAGCGGGTGTCCATGCGGTCGTTTTCGCTGTTCGGGCTGTCCGTGGTGACGATGGTTTTTGCCGACGACGCCAACAGCGACTTGGTCCGCAACCTGGCCTTCCAGCACATGACGGAAGTGACTTTGCCGGCGGGCGCGCAGGCCTCGCTGTCGCCGGACACGACCCCCATCGGCGACGTTTGCCGGTACATGATGACGGCGCCGCCCGGTTTCTCCGGCGTGGAATTGAAAGCGCTGATGACCTGGGTCGTCGAACGGCAGTTGAAAACCGTCCCGGGCGTCGTCGACGCGAGCGGCTTCGGCGGACCGATCAAAGAATATCAAGTGCTGGTCGATCCGCAAAAATTGCGCTCCTACAACGTGTCCGTGAAACAGGTGTTCGACGCCCTGTCGAACGGCAACCGCAACGCCGGCGGCTCCTACGTGGAACACGGCTCAGAACTGTACATTGTGCGCGGCCTGGGGTTCGTCCAGAACACGGAAGACATCGGGGCGATCGCCGTGGATACGCGTAACGGCGTGCCGATCCGCATTCGCGACGTCGGCGCGGTCGTGATCGGTGAGAAGGTGCGTTTGAATCAGGTCGGGTTGTCTCTCCGGAACGGGTGGTTCATTGGCCGGGGCCCGGAGCGGAGCGCCGGGCAGCCGGTCGCCGCGACGGCGCAAAACTGGGTGGACAACGACGACATCCCGCAAGGCAACCCCTGGATGAAGCGCGGGGAGAACGCGCGCGAAGTATTGAAACGGATCCACGCGAAGGTCGACGAAATCAACGAGCGCTTGCTGCCCCCCGGGGTCAAAGTCGCCTTGCACTACGATCGGGAGCCGTTGCTTGACCTGACGCTTTATACCGTGCGCCACAACATGATCACCGGCATCCTCCTGGTGTTGGGCGTGCTGATGCTGTTTCTGGGGCTGGGGAATTACCGCTCGGCGTTGGTCGTTGGCTCGGTCGTGCCGATGTCGCTGCTCGGGGCGTTTTTTCTGCTCGATCTGCGCCACATTCCAGCGAACTTGATTTCGATGGGCGCCATCGATTTTGGCATCATTGTCGATTCCTCGGTCGTGATTATCGAGAACATCCTGCGGTTGATGGAAGAGCGAAAAGACCACCCCACCCCGCTCACAACGACCATTATCGATGCCGTGTCGCAAATGGGCCGGCCGATCCTGTTCGCTAAGGCGATTCTGCTGACGGCGTTCATCCCGCTGTATTCGCTGCAACGCGTCGAAGGCCGCATCTTTAAGCCGATGGCGCTGACGCTGACCTTCGCGGTGATCGCCGGAACGCTGCTTGCGCTGACGATCGTGCCGGTGATGGCGAGTTTTGCGTTGCGGAAGAAAGTCGTGCTGAAGCATTCCCGCCTTGTCCATGCGCTGCTCCGTTGGTATCGCCCTCTGCTGCTGGGCGTGATCCGCCACCGGAAGAAAGCTCTCGCAGGGGTCGCGGCCTTGTTGTTCGCGGCCGGCGTCTGTTTGGCGCTGATGGGCACCGAGTTTTTGCCGAAGCTCGACGAGGGCACGCTGTGGGTCCGCGTGTTCATGCCGCCGACGATTTCGCCGTCCGAATCGGCGCGCGTGGTGAGAAAAATGCGCGAAATCTTGATGTCGTTTCCCGAGGTGATCGATGTATTCAGCAACATCGGCCGCCCGGATGACGGCACCGACAACAACGGGTTCGACATTTGCGAATTCGGCGTCGGATTGACGCCGCGGTCGGAGTGGACGACCGCAAAGACGCGCGAGAAGTTGTGCGACGCGATGGGGGCCAAGCTGAAGACCATCCCCGGAATCGACCCGCAATTCAGTCAATATATGGAAGATATGATCAACGAGGCCGTCTCCGGAATCAAAAGCGAACTGAGCATCAAAATCTTCGGCGAAGACCCGGCCATCCTGCAAAAAACGGCCGACAATTTGACGGTGGCGATCAAAAATATTCCGGGCGCCGTGGATGTCAGCGCCGAACAACTGATGGGGCAGCCGCAAATTCAAATCGCCGTCGATCGCGACGCGATCGCCCGGTACGGGCTGAGCGTTTCGGACGTCCAAACGGTGGTCGAAACAGCGATGGGCGGCGGCGTGGCGACGCAGGTGTTGGAAGGCGAGCGGACGTTCGACCTGACGGTGAAACTGGCGCCCCGCGCGGTGTCCGACCTGGATTCGATTCGCAATATTCCCATTTTCGGCGCGAACGGCGAACGATTGACGCTCGGCGCCGTGACGACCGTCAAGGTGGCCTCGGGCTTCGTCAAGTTGTATCGCGAGGAGAACGCGCGCGGCATCGCCGTCAAGTTCGGCGTGCGCGACCGCGCTTTGGGTTCCGTGGTCGCCGACGCCCGGAAAGCGGCCGATCCGGAACTCAAAAAAATGCCGCGAGGCTATCGGGTCACGTGGGCGGGCGCGTTCGAAAACCAGCAACGGGCCACGAAACGCCTGATGGTCGTGATTCCGCTGACGCTGCTCGCCATGTTCTTCCTGCTGTTTTCGGCGTTCGGCTCATCCGGCCGCCTGGCGGGCTTGATCCTGCTGTGCGTGCCGTTCGCCGCAGTGGGCGGCATTCTGGCGCTGCCGATCGCGCACTTGAACTTGTCGGTGTCCTCGATGGTCGGCTTCATTGCGCTCTTCGGCGTCGCGATCCAAAGCGGCGTCATCCTGGTCGAGCGCATCCGGCAATTGCGGCTGGAAGGAAAACCGATGCTGGAAGCGGTCGTCGAAGGCGCCGTTTCCCGCGCCCGCGTCGACACGATGATCAGTTCGATGGCGATCCTCGGCCTGCTGCCAGTCGCCCTGTCGGACAGGGTCGGCGCCGAAACCGCGCAACCGTTCGCGGTGGTCATTATCGGCGGGCTGGTCACGGCGACGATATTGACGTTGCTGATCTTGCCGATCCTCTACCCGATGGTGGAGAAGGAAAAGACTGTGGAGACAACCGACTGAACACGCCCCTCGGGCATCGACAATCGACTGCTTGACGGCAGCGTGCGCGTCGGCGCTGAAGGAGAGAACGCATCATGAAAACCGAATGGCTGTTGGCGGTCGCGTTGCTGGCGTGCGCCACGCTGGCTTCGCCGGCCTTCGGCCGGGGCGCTGTCCGGCCGCGGAAACCGTTGAATTTGGTGGCGACGATCCTGCCGTTGCAGAATCTGACGCTGGCGGTCGCCGACGGCGCGCCCGGCGTCTACGTGCGCCAACTCGTGCCGATCGCCGCCGGGTGCGCGCACGATTACCAATTGCAGCCGGGCGACATGAAGGCAATCGAAAAGGCCAAGGCGTTGATTGCCGTCGGGGCGGGTTACGAACCGTGGCTCGATAAGTTGGCTGAGAACTATCGCGCCAAGTTGACGATCATCCGCCTCGACAAAAACGTCGAACGAATCCCCGGCGACGCCGAACCGCACCCGTTTGTCAGCCCGAAACAAGGCGCCGCGATGGCGCTGACGCTGGCCGAGGCGCTGGCGCAACTCGATCCGCCAAACGCGGCGCGCTATGCGGAAAACGGCATTGCCGTCTCGCGGCGTTTGCGGGCTCTTCATGAAGAATTCGCGAAGGTCGTGCAGGCGCTGCCGAACAAGCGCGTCGCGCTGGCGACGACGATGTTCAGCTATTTGGCGCGCGACGCCGGCCTGGAGACGGGGCCGCCGTTGACGGACGACGAGCACCACAGCCTCAGCGCGGGCGAGGTCGCGGCGATCATGAAGCAGCTCAAGAAGGAAAGACCGGTGATCATTTTCGCCGACCGCCAAGTCGATCCGCGCACATGGAATTTGTTCGCCGATGAAGTCCGAATGCCGGCGATCACGGTCGAGACCGGCATGTCCGGCCCGACCGGCCCGCACGCCTATGTCGACACGCTCGCGCAAATGACGCACGATCTGGCGCAAGCCCTTGTGAAAGGCAATGCACCGTGAACGCTCGACGCGGGCGGTCATCGGCGCTTCTGATTCTCCCGCCGTTCATCGCTCCCTGGGTTTCCGCGTCGCCGCACTCGCCGCCGACCGGGTTTTGACAACCGGGCCGCGATAGCATAAATTCCGCCCCATAACTTGAGCGAGAGGCCATGAAGCAACGCGTCGCGAGAATCATCGTATTCCTCCTGTTCGCGGGGCCGTTATTTGCGTTGCTGCACATGGCGCTCGTCCCGCATTTCTACAACGACGCGGACGGCGAGTGGGAACACGCGCGGCCCGGCGCGGCGAAACTGCCCGCTGGAGCGCAGGGCCTGCGGCCGATCGACCGCGAGACCTGCCGCATTTATTCCGCGTTTTTGAGTCAAAACCGCATGTGGTTGCTCGCCGCGGCCATGGTTGCCGTGGCCGCTGTTATCTTGGCAGTCCGCTCTCAACGACCTGCATCGGAGCCATTCGACCACAAATTGACGTTGGCGTTGGCGCCGAAAAATTCCCCGCCCGTTTCCCTTTGATCAATTCATTCGTCTTCGTCGAAAGTTGCTGAACTAACGCCGCAGCACGCCGTTTCGTGCGCGGCAAGCACTCAGTGGGACGCAGCGTGGAAATGCCCGAGCCGGCAATTTTCACCAAGCGAAGGGCGACAACGGCCCGGCGCTGCCAGTTGCGGGCGAAGCGTGCCCGGCGGCAGCGTCGCGACGTGGCGCGGGAGTTAATGTTGAGAAACGCGGTTGCCAAACTTGTGGCCTTGCTGTTGTTCGCGGGGCCGCTGTTGGCGCTGGCCCACCTGGCCAGCGAGCCGCATTTCTTCAACGCGGTTACGGGAAATTGGGAGCATAAGGAGCGCCCCGTGGTTTTTGGCCGGCCCGGGTCGCCGGCCATTTCGGAAGACTCCACGGAAGTCTGTCAGATCGTTCCGCTTTTCTTGAACCAGAACCAATTGTGGCCGATCGCGTTCGCGGTCGTGGTTCTCCGGGTCGTGCTGCGGGCGCTCGCGCCGCAAGTGAAACCGAGCGCCGCGCTGGATCACAGGTCGATCCTGGCCGTCGCGCCGAAACATTCGCCGCCGTTTCGGCGTGACGTCTTTAACGATCGGCAATCAACGTTCGGCACGATCGACGCGAAATCCGCGCCGATCATTGCGCCGCGAATTACGCGGCAACGGAGGTTTCATGAAGGACAAGGTGAGAGCAAGGCTATTCGGGCGTCTTGACCTGCGGGGCAGCATGCGCGTCTTGGCGATCGGGTTGGCCGCGGTGATCGTCGTCATCGCCGCCGCGTCTGCGGCGCGGGCCGCCGACGACTCCAGCGCGACCATTTCCACGCTGCGCAAACAAATCGAGGCGCTGCAACAGCAGGGTCAACAAAATCAACAACTGATCGAAGAATTGAAAAAACGAGTGGCCGACTTGGAAGCCAAAAAGCCGGCCGCCGAGGCCACGCCGGCGCCAAAAGCGCCGGAAAGCCCGGAATCGGCGCTGGACCGCGCGGTCGAAGACATCAATGTTCCGGCGACGCCGACAACCAAAGCGGCCAGTTCGGACCTGGCCTCGGTCAAGGCGGGCAAAGCCGAAATCAAATTGATCGACATCTCGATGGACATCCTGGTGGCCGGGGGCGCGTCGTCGGCGCCGCCGAGTCAAATACCGATTCTGCAGGGCGGCGACCACGATCCGAGCCGCAACGGCTTCTCGTTGCAGCAGGCGGAAATCTCGGCCTCCGGCGCGGTCGATCCGTATTTCTACGGCGAATCGCACATCGTGTTTAAAGAAGACGGCGTGGAGATTGAAGAGGCCTTCGCCACGACGCTGAACATTCCGGCCGTCCAATTTAAAGCCGGATATTACCTTACCGAGTTCGGGCGCACCAACGCGACGCACCCGCACACGTGGGATTACATCACTCAACCCGTGCCCATCACGCGCATGTTCGGCGGCGACGGTCAACGAGGGTGCGGCGTGCGCATCGGCTGGCTGATGCCGACGCCATGGTACTCCCAACTGCTCGTCAACATGCAAAACGCCACCGGCGAACAAATGCCGAGCTTCCTCGGCACTCCGAACGGCGCGGTGGCCGCTTATCAGGACGCGGGGGCGCTGTCCACCGCCGGTTATAAAATCGGCATCGCGGGCCGGCCGATTTTCGACCGGGGAGTGGACAAGGCAGGCGACTTCGTTTATTCAGGGCGCTGGGAAAATTCGTGGTCGCCGGGCGACTCCTCGGTTCTGCTCGGGTTCTCCGGCGAGCGCGGCCCGAACGAAACCGGGCTGCAAGGATATGCGTGGATTTACGGCGCCGATTTTCTGGTTCGCTGGCGGCCGGCCGTCAACGAATACGGCTGGCCGTTCATCTCCTGGCAGACCGAGTTCATCGGTCGCGACTATCACGCCCAGGAGTTTACGGCGAACGGGATCCCGACCGGAACCGCGAAAGGGACGCCGCTGACGACGAACGTCAACTTGCCGGCGCGCGATTTCAACGACTGGGGCGTGTTCTCGATTTTGACCTGGGGCTTCGTGCGCGATTGGGCGCTGACGTTGCGCGGCGAATACGCGACGGCGATCGATACGGACAGCGCCGATCGGCTGGCGCGGAAACTCGATCCGTTGCGCGACGACCGCACGCGCCTGGCGGCGGCTTTCATCTTCAACCCGACGCACTTTTCGCGGTTGCGGTTGGAATACGACCACGACATCGCCACGCACCTGAAAACGGGGGAGGCGAACTCCGTATGGTTGAGCTTGGAAATACTTTACGGCGCCCATCCGGCGCATAACTTCTAGGCGAAGAAGGAGAATGAACATGCAGAAAAAACTCATGGCGGCGAGCGCGGCCCTGCTGGCGCTCGCGCTTGTCGTCCTCACCGGCGTCGCGACCCACGCCGCGGCGGGCCCGCTGATCGTGTGCGCCACGACGCCCGATGTCGGCAGCCTCGCCCGGGTGATCGGCGGCAAGGAAATCAAACTGACCGTGTTCTCGAAAGGGACCGAAAACGCGCACTTCATCGAAGCGAAGCCGAGCTTCATCAAGGCGCTGAGCGAAGCGGATTTGTTCATCGAGACCGGCATGGAGCTGGAGGCCGCGTGGAGCGCGGTCCTGCTCAAGAACTGCCGCAACGACGTCGTGCAACCCGGCTCGCCCGGTTATCTCGACTCGTCGCGGGTGATTGCCCCGATGGAAGTGCCGACCGGCGGCTTGGACCGGGCGCTGGGCGACGTGCATCCGGCCGGGAATCCGCATTTTCTGCTGGATCCGCTCGCCGGGCTGAAGGTCGCCGCGTTGATCACCCAAAAGATGTCCGAATTGCGGCCGGAGCAGGCGGCGTATTTCCAGGCGAATTACGCCGCGTTCCGCCAACAGATGTGCGCGGCTTTGGTCGGTCCGACCCTGGCCGCCAAATACGACGCCACCAAACTGGCCGCGCTGTATGAGGTCGGCAAACTCGACGCCTTCTTGAAACAGCAGGGCGACGATCAGGCGCTCGGCGGCTGGCTCGGCGCGATGAAGCCGTTCTACGGCGCCAAAGCCGTCGGCGATCACAGCCTGTGGCCGTATTTCGCAAAGCGCTTTGGGTTGGTGATGGTCGGATACCTCGAGCCGAAACCCGGCCTGGCGCCGACGACACATCACTTGCAGGAACTCATTGCGACGATGAAGGCGGACGGCGCGAAACTAATTCTCGCCTCGGCGTACTACGATCCGCGTCATGCGGATTTCGTGGCCCGCAACGCCGGCGCGCACGTGGCGACGATGGCGAATATGGTCGGCGCGCGTCCGGGAACGGACGACTATCTCTCCATGGCGGATTACAACATCCGGCAAATCGTGACCGCGCTGAGCGCTGGCAAATAACCAGCGCGGCGATGGCGGACCGCCGCCCCGTGCGGCGGTTCGCACATCCGCGCATCAGCAGGGCTTGCCTCGCCCGCGAATCGCGCCTAAAAAGACACGCTTGCATGTATACGGGCGGGGTTCCATCCCCGCCCGAGATTTCGGGCGGCAGGCGCGGGAGCCTGCCGGTGGTACGTGAGGAGGAATTTGTGGACCGCAAGGTGATTGTCGAAGCGAAGAACCTCGAACTCGGCTATGGAAGGCGGGTTGTGCTGCGTGACGTGAATCTCGAAATCCGCGAAGGCGAGTTCTGGTTTTTCGTCGGTCCGAACGGCGAGGGCAAGTCGACCCTGCTCAAGGCGATCCTCGGCTCTCTTTCGCCCCGTCGCGGCGCGTTGAATCTCGATCCGCAATTCGCCTGTCCGGAGCGCATCGGTTTTGTGCCGCAACGCTGCGATCTCAATCCGACGCTGCCGACGACGGTGCGCGAATTTGTGCTGTTGGGCCTGGTCAACCTGTCCGTCCCGCGCGCGGAATACGCCGACCGTTTGGAGTGGGCGCTGCAGAAAGTGCAGATGTCCGGCCTGGCGGATAAAGACTATTGGGCGCTCTCCGGCGGCCAGCGGCAACGCGCGCTGGTCGCGCGGGCGCTCGTGCGGCGGCCGGGATTTCTGATTGTCGACGAACCGACCAACGGCCTCGATCTCGCGGCGGAAAGCGCCCTGTTGCGGTCGGTGGCAAAACTTCACCGCGACGACGGCCTGACGGTGCTGTTCGTCACGCACGATTTGACGATCGTCGCGCGCCACGCCACGCACGTGGCGCTGTTCCGGGAGCAGCACGTAAAGTCCGGGACGGGCGACGACGTGCTGATTCCCGCAGAGCTCGAGAAGACCTACGGCGTCGCCGTGTCGCTCGTGCAAGATGACGGCGGCGGCGTCGGCATTCGACTGGCCGATGGGGAGGCGTGCTTATGATCGGCGCGTTTCTTTCGTCCTGGCATTTGTTTCACACGACCTATCTCGTCGGCTGGCTGGTCGCCTTGTTATTGTCGTTGGTCGGCGTCCTCGTCGTCGCGCGCGACCAGCTTTTTCTCGGCGCAGCCGTCTCGGAAGCGTCGACGTTGGGCATCGCCCTGGCGCTGGGCCTCGGCGTCAGGTTGGCCGGCGCGGAAAACACCTGGGTCGAATCGGACGGTTTTCTGTCCACGATGGCCGTGATTTTTTCGGTGGCGGCGGCGCTGGTCACCGGCCGCGGCGGCGAAATCAACCGCGAGAGCCGCGAGGCGATCACCGGTTGGGTGTTTCTGGTTTCCGCCAGCGTTTCGGTGTTGTTCGTCGCCCATAGCCCGCACGGTCTGGAAGAAATCCAACGGTTGCTGTCGTCGAGCATCATCGGCGCCTCGAATTTCGACGTGGCGTTGTATGCGGGCGCGGCGGCCGCCACGGCGATCTTCATCGGCGTCTTTCGGCGGCGGTTGATTCTGTTGACGATGGACGCGCCGATGGCCGGAGCCGTCGGCATGAATACCTCCGCCTGGAACACGACGACGTCCGTAATTCTGGGCCTCGCGGTGGGCCTCGCGATTCGCACCTCGGGCATGTTGTACACGTTCGGTTGCCTGACTTTGCCGGCCCTCGCGGCGAAAAACATCTGCCGGGAAGTCGAACCGATGTGGCTCGTGGCGCCGCTGGTGGCGCTGCTTACCGGGACGGCCGGATTCGTCATCGCGAACTACTACGATTTCCCGCCGGCGCAGATGACCGTCGCTCTGCTGGCGACCGTCGTCGCCGGCGCCTGGGTCTACCGCGACGTGGCGCGGGCGTAAATCGCGCGTGCGGTCTTAACGCGGCGTCGAACAGTGTTTACATATTGGATGCGAACGAAAGTCGCGAAAAGGGAGCCATGACTGAAATCCAATTCCATCGCTCCGGCGAACCCATCCACGATCACCGACCGGGGAAGATGCGGGGGTTCGTCGCGCGCAGTTGGACCTACCTTCTCGGCTGGTTCGGCCTTTCCGGTTTGATCGCCTCGTCGACGACGTGTCCGTATTGCGGCCAGGTCGGCTGCCCCGTCGGCCTCAGCCAGGCCGCGGGCCTCGGTTTCGCCTCGATGGGCATCATCTGGCTCTTCACGAAATTCAGCGCCAAGAGGCCGCCGACGCCGCCGAAACCGCCGAGCGCCGCCGGCTGATTTTCGGCGCGCACGCCTTGACAAGCCGACCCCTCTCCATAGAATCATTCGCCTGTTTGGTAGAGTAGCCCAGTTGGTTAGAGCAAGCGGCTCATAACCGCTAGGTCGAGGGTTCGAGTCCCTCCTCTACCACCAAGGGAAAAGCCGGTCATTTCGTGGCCGGCTTTTTTTTCATCGCTTTCTGCCGTAAAAGTACGGCGGCAAACACCATGCGCTTTCGCACGACAGGCGGGAAACGATGAGCGACCAGGATCTTCAGCGGCTGCGGTTGCCGGAATTGCAAAAGTTGCTGTCGGCAATTCGGCGCGTGCGCGTCGGCGTAATCGGCGATTTCGCCCTGGATGTCTACTGGTTCGTCGATCCGCGCGAAAGCGAGATTTCGCAGGAGACCGGCCTGCCGACGCAGCCCGTCGCCGAATCGCGATGCGCCCCAGGCGGGGCCACCAACGTGGTGGACAATCTGGTCGCGCTCGGCTGCGGCCGGGTCGAGGTGTTCGGCGTGATCGGCGACGACCCGTGGGGGCGCGAGATGTCGCGCATTTTCGCCGCGCTCGACGTGCATCTCGAGGGCCTGCTGCGCGAGACGCGCGACTGGGCGACGCCGACGTTCGTCAAGCCGCATTTCGCCAACGAGGAGCACCAGCGGTTCGACTTCGGCAACTACAACCGTCTGCCCGACGATACGGCGGATCGCCTCCTGGCGGCGCTCGCCGCGCGCCTGCCGGACCTCGATCTGGTGGTCGTCAACGAGCAGGTGAAACAGGGCATTCACCGCGCCGACCGCCTGCGCCACGGCCTGGCGGCGATGATTCGCGAACATCCGGAAAAGAAGTTCATCGTCGACAGCCGCCATTACAGCGACGCGTATCCGGGCGCGTTCCTGAAGATCAACGATCGCGAGGCGGCGCGCCTGATCGGCGTCGAGTACCCGCCGGGCGCGCTGGTGCTCAAGGAACACGCGCACGACGCCGCGCGCCAGGTGTTCGCGCGCATCGGTCGGCCGACGTTCGTCACCCGCGCGGCGCGCGGCCTCGTGGTTTGCGACGAGCACGGCCTGCACGAGGCGCCGGGCATTCAGATTCTCGGCAAGATCGACCCGGTGGGCGCGGGCGACACGACGCTCGCGGGCGCCGCCGCGGCGCTGGCCGCCGGGGCCTCGCCGGCGATCGCGGCGATGTTCGGCAACATCGCCGCCTCGGTCACGGTGCAGAAGCTGCACCAGACGGGCACGGCCTCGCCGGCCGAAATACTGGCCGCAGGCGCCGCGCCGGATTACGTCTACCGGCCGGAGTTGGCCGAGGACGCGCGGCAGGTCCGCCTCGTCGACGACACCGAGTTCGAGCGCGTCTCCGACCTGCAGCCGCCGCAGCGGCTGACGCACGCGGTCTTCGACCACGACGGCACGCTGTCGACGTTGCGCGAGGGCTGGGAAGCGATCATGGAGCCGATGATGATCCGCGCCATCCTCGGCCCTTGCTACGACTCCGCCGACGATTCGCTCTACCACCGCGTCGTCGATCGCGTGCGCGATTATATCGACAAATCCACCGGCGTGCAGACGCTGACCCAGATGCAGGGCCTGGTGAAGATGGTCCGCGAGTTCGCCTGCGTGCCGCCCGACGAAATCTGCGACGAGTTCGGCTACAAGCGGATTTACAACGACGAATTGCTGCGGATGGTCCGCGGGCGCATCGCCAAGCTCGAACGCGGCGAATTGGCCGTCGACGATTTCCTGATCAAAAACGCGTTTCTCCTGTTGCGCGCGTTGCACGGCGCCGGCGTGAAACTGTACCTCGCCAGCGGCACCGATCAGCAGGACGTTGCCGCCGAAGCGCGCGGCATGGGTTACGCCGAGTTGTTCGAAGGCCGCATCTACGGCGCCGTCGGCGATGTCGCCCACGACGCCAAACGGATCGTGCTCGACCGGCTGCTCGGCGAAATTGGCGACGCCACGGGCCTGGTGACCTTCGGCGACGGGCCGGTGGAGATTCGCGAGACGCACAAACGCGGCGGCTACGCGATCGGCGTCGCGAGCGACGAGTTGCGGCGCTTCGGCCTCAACCCCGTCAAACGCAGCCGGCTGATCCGCGCCGGGGCCGATCTGGTCGTCCCCGATTTTTCGCAACTCGGTGCGCTGCTGCACTGGCTGCACGTCAACGCCTGAGGCGCCGGAATGCCGCACCCGCAGTTCGATCGCTCGCGCCTCGTGATGAAGCCGCTCGCGGCGCGGGCGAATAAACGAACCGTCGCCCGCCACATGATCGACCTGCGTATCGAACCGGCCCCTTTGTCGCCGGCGACGGAAGCTGCGCTGGCTGAAACTGTGGCGCGCATCCGTCGCGCCCGCGAGACGTCCCGGCCGGTCATGCTCGCGTTCGGCGCGCACGCGATCAAGAACGGCCTCGCCCCGGCGTTGATCGCGCTGGCGCAACGGGGTTGGGCGACGCACCTGGCCACGAACGGCGCCGGCGTCATTCACGATTGGGAGTTCGCGTTCCAGGGCGCGACGAGCGAGGACGTGCGCGCCAACATGGCCCGCGGCGAGTTCGGCGCGTGGCGCGAGACCGGCCTTTACCTCAACCTGGCGCTGGCGGTCGGCGCGTACGAGGGCAAGGGCTACGGCGAGTCGATCGGCGCGATGATCGCGTGCGAACGGCTGGCGCTGCCGCCGCCTGACGAATTGGAAAACACGGCGCGCGCTTGTCTCCGCGACGACCCGGAGCGCGCGGCGGCGGCGCTCGATTTGCTGGCGGTCCTGCGCCGCATGTCGTTGCCGCCGGGCGAACTGGCGATTCCGCACCCATTCAAGCAATACAGCGCGCAGGCCGGCGCGTGGGCGGCCGGCGTGCCGTTCACCGGCCACCCGATGATCGGCTGCGATATTATTTACGAGCATCCGGCGAATCACGGCGGCGCGCTCGGCCGCGCGGCGTTGCGGGATTTTCTGACGTTCGCCGAGGGCGTCAGCCGGCTCGACGGCGGCGTGTACCTGTCGCTCGGCAGCGCGGTGATGAGCCCGATGATTTTCGAAAAGGCGATGGCGATGACGCAGAATGTCGCCCGGCAGAGCGGCGGCGGTTTGACGGATCACTTCGTGCTCGCGGTCGATCTGACGCCATCGCGCTGGGATTGGTCGCGCGGCGAGCCGCCCGAGGACAACCCGGATTACTACCTGCGTTTCAACAAGACCTTTTCCCGCCTGGGCGGCGCATTTCGCTACGTGCAGTCCGATCACCGCGATTTCGTGCTGGCGCTGACGCACCGGCTGCTGCGCGGCTGACGCGCCGGGTTTTCTAGCCGTTTTCGCCGCCTAGGCAAGCGCGCGGTTTTGTGCCAGTATTCGCCGACCTCCGCGGTCGGCCGTGCGCCCGCCGCAACTTTGCTGTTTATTATCAGGAAAGGCGCCGCCGATGATTCGCCGCATCTCGTTGTGGATTTTGTGCGCGTTGTTGTTGTCGCTGCCCGCGCTGGCCGCCGCGGACGAGACTGACGCGACCATCGACCAGATCAATAGCGCCATTCAGCAAAAAGGCGCCGCGTGGCGGGCGGGCCGCACGGCGATCAGCACGTTGCCGGAAAAAGATTTTCAACGGATGCTGGGCGCGCATCCGTCGCCGCTGTTGCAGAAGATGAAACGGTGGGAGCCGGCGGGCGGGCGTTCGCTGCCCGCGCAGTTTGATTGGCGGAATCAGAACGGCCAGAATTTCGTCACGCCGGTGAAGGACCAGGGCCAATGCGGCTCATGCGTCGCCTTTGGCTGTGTCGCTGCGGTGGAAGCGGGCGTCCGCATTCGTGACAAGAATCCGAATCTCAACATCGATCTGTCCGAGCAACAAGCGTTCGACTGCGTCGGCGGCACCTGCGCGGGCGGCAGCGACGCCGGCACACTGTTGTCGAATATCGTCTCCGTCGGCGTGGTCGACCAGCCGTGCTTTCCGTACATGTCCGGCGGCACGCTGTATGACTACAACTGCTCCGACGTATGCAGCGACGCGGCCACCCGCACGTTTCAGATCGCCGGGTTTCAGTCGATCGGCATTCGCACCGACACGATCAAACAGGCCCTCGTCGACAACGGTCCGCTGACCGCGACAATGGACGTCTATCAAGATTTTCAATACTACGTGGACGGCGTCTACCAATACACCTGGGGCAATTATCTCGGCGGTCACCAGATTCTGATCGTGGGTTGGGACGACACGGACGGCGCCTGGATCGTCAAGAATTCGTGGTCGACCAACTTCGGCGAAGACGGTTATTTTCGCATCGTTTACTGGAACTGCAGCATCAACGAGGGCGTCACCAGCGTGAGCGTCGGCACACAGGCCTACGCGCCGGGCGCGACGCCCGGCGGCGACTGCAATGCGACGGCGACCGCGATGTACGACAACTGCAATCTCACCTACAACAACAACGGGCAGCCGCTCGCGAAAAACGACTTCCTGACCCTGTGCGCCGGCGGCGGCCTGCCGCAAGGCGTCTTCAATTGCGCGCAGGAGCACACGGCGTGCGACCTGCTCGCCGGCTGCGAGGGTTTCTGCGCCGACCAATGGTGTTCGATGGACTTGTCGTACGTGTACCAAAACTGCGGCCAGCAGGTCGCGCTCGACCCGGCGAACCCGCTCACATTGACCGACGCCGTCACCCTCTGCAACAACACCTGGTCCTATTCGGCGGCGTTCATCTGCGTTTTCGATTGCGTGCCGGCCAGCGCCTCGTGCAGCGATCTGGCGACGTGCCTGGCCGCGTGCCCGTTCTGCCCGTTTCCGACGGTCAATGACTTCACCGCCAACGTCACGACGAGCCCGACGTACCCGCTGATCGTGACGTTCACGAGCAATGTGACGATTCCGTCGAACTGCGACCCGGTGGCGTACACGTGGGAATTCGGCGACGGCGGGTACAGCTACTCGAGCAAGAACGTCGTGACGCACACCTATAACGAGGGCGGCAACTACTCGGTCACCTTGTTCGTCGCCAACGGCGCCGGCCCGAGCACGCTGACCAAGCAAAATTACATCCAGGTCGGCAACTCGCCGGACGACGATGACGACAACGACGACAACGACGATAATGACGACAACGACGACAACGACACGGCCGCCGACGATGACACGGCGGCGGACGACGACACGACGGACGACGACACGTCGCCCGCGGCCGACGACGACGACGACACGTCGCCCACGACGGATGACGACGCCTCGCCCGGGGCCGACGATGACGAATCGCCGGGCGCCGATGACGACGAATCGCCGACGCCGAATCTCAATGACAATGTCAGCGGCTGCGGGTGCTGACGCCGCGGGTCCGCGGTCAATGCACAGTAAGCAGCGAACGGTGGTCGGCGCCCAGCGGCGCAAAATGGCCGACCGGGCATTCCGCGACGTCCACGTGGCGAGAAGCTGATCTAGTAATTTTCGCAGGCCCGAGAGAGATCCTTCGCCTTTGTGAGAGTGGTCGCGTCTGAAGGCCGCGCGGTGTCGTCGGCGTTT
>Ga0181517_10002101_pt1 | contig 20971 bp, 15 predicted proteins | sample PEATcosm2014_Bin_31_FD_119748 | JGI IMG/M metagenome (GOLD analysis project Ga0181517, IMG submission 119748) | Peatland microbial communities from MTU Mesocosm Facility, Houghton, MI, USA - PEATcosm2014_Bin01_30_metaG | ecosystem: Environmental > Terrestrial > Soil > Wetlands > Peat | place... | reverse complement strand
CGAGGCCGCGCGGCGGCTCACCGATTCCGGAGTTCTCGCGTTTCAGCTCACCGGCTCGGAGGATTATCTCAGCCCGGGCTTGGCAGATTTTCTTCGCTCCATCCGCAAGACGCTGGGCACGGTCTTCCCGGAGGTGGCGATGATCCCCGGCGACCCCATCCATTTTCTGGCCGCGCGGCGCAAGGGCGTGCTGCCGGCGAGTGCCGATGAGTTCCTGGCGCGCCTGCGCGAGCGGCATCTCGATACGCGCTACGTGCGCGATTACTACTTGCCCTTCCGCATGATGCCGGACCGCGTGGCGGATCTGGAGGCGCAGATCCGTCCCCAGCCGCGGACGCCCGTAAATCGCGATTTCGCCCCGGTGGCCTACTACTTCAACCTGGCGTTTTGGAGCGGGCGCTTCCGGCCGGGATATGGCGTGGCGTTCCGGGACCTCGCGCGCGTCGATTACGGCACGGTGGTGGCGGTTGTGGCGGGGTTGCTGGGCTTGGCGGCCCTGGCACTGGGCAAGCTAAAGCATGCCCCACCGGGCTTCGCTACGGCGGCCATGGGATTCACCATGATTGGGCTCGAGATCCTGCTGCTGCTGGCGTTTCAGGCGATTTACGGGTCGCTCTATCGGCAGCTCGCCATCGTAATCGGCGCGTTCATGGCGGGGATGGCCGCAGGGAGCTGGCTGGCCCTTCGCCGCGGCGGGCGCGGCTCGCTCGCGGCACCGCAGATCCTGGGAGCCGCTGCCCCGCTGGTGCTGACGGGGTTGTGCATGGCAGTGGCGCACTGGGCCGCGAGCGCCCTAAGCCAGTGGCTCTTTCCGCTTCTGGCGATCTTGTGCGGCGCGCTGGGCGGATACCAATTCCGAGTGGCCAGCCGGGTCTTCTTCGGCGGCGAAAAGGGCGGTAATCCGGGAGCACCGTATGCCCTGGACCTGGCCGGTTCGTGCGCCGGCGCGATTCTGTTCAGCGTCTACCTCATCCCGGTGTTCGGCTTCGTGCGCACTGCCGGGCTTATGGCCTTGGTGAGCCTGGCGCCCCTGGCCGTGCGGCGTCGGTCCGGCTAGCGGGAGAATCCTCCGCAGGGAAGATAGGTTCCGCCGGCTTGGGGTCGCCGAAGACCAGCGCGGTGAAGCGGAAGAGATCGGCCGAAGGGTCCTGCCACGCGTGCGCGGGCAGGCCGGCCTTGAAGCAGACCTGCTCGAGGAATTGGGCGCGGTCCCACTTCTCCTCCACGGCCACCTGCGGCAGCAGCAGGCCTTCCACATCGCCCTGGCGGATCAGCAGGCCGTCGGTGCCCATGCGAATTTCCTTGGGGTCCATCACGCGCCGCATGGGCGAGAGCACCGAAACTTCGTACTCCAATACCGGCAACTCCGCCGCCTTGACCGGCCGGAAGCGCGTGTCTTTCAGAGCGGCGAACAGGGCCACATCGCGCACAGTGACCCACAGCGGTTTGAAAGGCGAGACGTAGCCGATGCAGCCGCGCAGCTCGCCGTGCTCGCGCAACGTCACGAAGGCGCCGCGCTCCTGTTCGAGCGCGCTCATGCCGGTGGCCGGGCTGCTGTCGGGCTTGCCCTGTTTGACGGCGGTCTCCACGGACCGGCGGGCGATTTTGAGCAGCTCGTCGCGCTCATTGCGGCTGAGCGAAAAGGCTTCCTCGCGTGAGGCGCCGGTGCGCGCCGCTTTATAAAACGCCACCGCGCCGTAACCGACCACGCGGCTCTTATCCCCGGCCGTGTCGCCCGAGTTCAGGTACTTCAGAACCTTGGCCTGAGTGGCGCCCAGCCGCTCGCAGGCGATCATGGCCGCGATGATCGGTCCGCCGCCGCAGGCTTCCCAGACACGCTGGTCGAAATTGCGCGACATGCTGAGGTAATCCCACTCCTCGATGGCACGGAGCGTCTTGCGGTCGATCTTCACGGCGTCGTCGTAGGGGTGATAGTGCGAGAGATCCGAGCTGGCCACGATCAGCGTGTTGGTGCCCTTCACCAGTTTGGCCAGCGCCACGCCCAGCGCGCGGCAGGCTTCGTAGCTCTGGTCGCCCATGATGATGGGGACGAGCTGAAACTTGCCGATGGTCTTCTGCAAGTAAGGAAGCTGCGTTTCGAGCGAGTGCTCGGGCTTATCGCGCGAGGGCGTGTGGCCCGCGCCCGAGAGCCTGATGAGCGAGCTGGCGCCGGCCAGCTTCGCGGCAAACGCATGGTCCACGGGAACCTGGCCGAGCGGCGTGGTGTAGGCCGCGCCATCGTAGACCGAGGCATAGTCGAACGCTTCGTAATGCGAGGGCGCGATCACCACCACGCGGTCGAACGTGCGGCCTTTTAACAAGGCATACGAGTAAGCCGCTACCGGGCCGGCATACTCGTAGCCGGCGTGAGGAGAGACGATCGCCACCACGTCGTTCACGGGCGGCGGCGTGGCTTTGGCCAGGAAACCGTCGATCATCCTGGAAAGCTCCGCGGGGTCGGCCGGATAGAACGATCCGGCCACCGCCATCGGCCGCACCTTCTGCGATTCCGCGTGGGCAATCTCCTTCTCATAAATCATCAGGAATCCCGCCACGAACACCAGGACCCCGATCGGGCTGACCACTGAATATCTCATGAGTGAAGCGACCCATCCCACATGCCCGGGATGGCCTCCTGGCAGTGCTGGCACCTGCCGTGGTTGAGATGAACGGCTTTCACCGTGAACCCGGCGCGCTCCACCACCGCGCGGCGGCACTTCGGACAGTAAGTGCTTTCGGCGGGATGGCCGGGAATGTTGCCGATATAAACGTAATGCAGGCCCTCGGCGTCCGCGATGGCCTTGGCGCGCTCCAGCGTCTCGACCGGCGTCGGCGGAAGGTCCTTCAGCAGGTACTCGGGATGGAACTGCGAAAAGTGCAGCGGAACGTCCGGCCCCAGCTCGGATTTCACCCAGTGCGCCAGGCCCTTGAATTCCGCCTCGGAATCGTTGAGCGTGGGGATCACCAGGTAGACGATCTCGCTCCACTTGCCCAGCTTGCGCAGCGTCGCGAGCGTGTTGAGGACCGGCTTCAGCTCGCCGTTCACCACCTCTTTATAGAACTTCTCGGAGAAGGCCTTCAGATCGACCTTCACGGCGTCCACGCGCCGGCACAACTGCTTGAGCGGCTCTTCCTGGATGTAGCCGCCGGTGATGACCACGCTCTTCACGCCCGCCGCGCGCCCGGCCTCGGCGGCATCCAGCACGTATTCGCAGAAGACCACCGGGTCGTTATAGGTGTAAGCAATGGAGACGCAGCGGTTCTCGCGCGCCGCTTCGGCCAGCTTATCGGGCGGCAGATAAACATTGCGCACCTGCTCGGGCCGCACCTGCGAGATCTCCCAGTTCTGGCACATCTTGCAGTTCACGTTGCAGCCCGCCGTAGCCACCGAAAACGCCAGGCTGCCGGGCGCGAAATGGAACAGCGGCTTCTTCTCGATAGGGTCCACGTGGAGGCTGCATATGCGCGAATGCACCAGCGAATAGTAAGTGCCGCCGCGGTTCTCGCGCACGCCGCAGTAGCCGCGCTCGCGGTCGTCGATAACGCACTCGCGCGGGCAGAGCTTGCACTTGATCTTCTTGTACGGCAGCTTCTCGTAGAAACGGGCCTCCACGACGAAGCGCGCGTCGCTCTCGGCCGCGCCCGCCAGCATCGAGGGAATCGAGCCAACTAAGAACGTTCGGCGATCGAGGGCCATGGCGTCATACCTCCAGGATTTCTATGGACGCCGGATCGTTCGCGCCGATGCGGTGACGCGCATCCGCCGCGCGTGCGATGTAGAGCGGCTCGCGCTTCATCTCGCCGAGCGGCTTTAGCCCCAGCTCGGCGCGCTTGCGTTCGATAATGCGCCAGCCCGTCGCGTCTAGTGCCACCGGGTCGCGCGAAGCCAGAACGCCGCGATACGGCCACACCCACTGCGGCATGTAGGAAGGCCCGCCCTCATACTGCGGCGCCAGGGCGTCGCAGATGGTCAGCCGCACCTTCTGGCGGATGGGCGGCAGCATGTAGACATCGGCCACGTAAGGGTCGCCGCCATTCAGGTGGTATTTGTTGGGATTGTGAATCGCGCCGAAGAGATTCTTCAGCGCCATGGTCACGCCCACGATGCCGTGGTCCTTCAGCACGGGAAGATTGATGACCGCGTCGCAGGTGCGCGTCAAGGTATTCGAGAGCAGGCTGCCCACGCTGCCGAAGACGGCCAACTCGCTTTCGTAGCCGGCTTCGTCGTTGCCCAGGCAGCGTATGCGATCCTTGCGGGCGCCGGTGCGATGGCCGGCTTCCTCCAGGTCGGACGTGAGGCGGTCCCAGATGACGATATTGCGCGGCGGAATCCCGGCCTGCTGGAGGCGCTCGCACACGGCCTCGACCAGCGCGATGCTGGTGGAGCCGCCCTTGCCCGAGAGGCAATTCACCTTCAAGCCGACCGTTTCCCCGGGATGTGCGATGGATTTCCAGGCTTCGAGAGGCGCATCGCGATTGCAGGCAGCCGCCACGGCGCGATCCACGAGCGCGGCCAGATGCGAGGCATCCGGAGGCGCGGCAGGGTTGCGCGCGATCGCTACGCGGGATTTGCCGGGCAAGCTAAAGCATGCCCCACCTACGCAGGCGCGCAGGAGACTGCGGCGGCTGCTGCCGTTAATTGACTGCATGGCAAAGCTCCCGCTGGTGGGGCACGCTTGAGCCTGCCCGCCTGGCGCCTTTCGGTAATTCCGATTCCTTTATATCACGCGGCCCGCAAACAGGCGTAAAACACGACTCCGCGCCACGCCGCGTTTGGGCGGCCAACTCCTCGGTACAATGAACTTTAGTGCCACTGACTTGTTATCTCGACGCGTTCTCCGGGATCAGCGGAGACATGCTGGTGGGCGCGCTCGCCCATGCCGGCGCCGACCAGACCGCCATCGTCGACGCCATCACCTCGCTTCAAACCGGCGCCACCGTCTCTTTCGAGAAGGTGAAACGCGGCGGCATCGGCGCCACCAAGTATCACGTGAACGTCGAGCCTACCCACGCGCACCGGCATCTCTCGCATATCGTGAAGATGATTGAAGGCGCCGCCTTAACGCCGCGCGCCAAGCGGGATGCCATCTCGGTTTTCCGCCGGCTGGGAGAGGCCGAGGCCGAAGTGCACCAGGTCTCCATCGAGAAGGTGCATTTCCACGAGGTGGGCGCGGCCGATTCCATTGCCGATATCGTGGGCGCCTGCGTGGCCTTCGACCTTCTGGGCGTCGATACCATCGTCTGCTCGCCGCTGAACGTGGGGAGCGGCACGGTCAACACCGAGCATGGCCTGCTGCCCGTGCCGGCGCCGGCCACCGCGCTGCTGCTCTCGAACGCGCCGATCTACGTGCGCGGCCCGGCGGTGGAATTGACCACCCCGACCGGCGCGGCCGTCGCCGTCACCCTGGCGCAATCCTTCGGCGTGTTGCCGCCCATGAAAGTGAGCGCCGTCGGATACGGCGCGGGCGGGCACGATTTCCCCGAGCAGCCCAACGTGCTGCGCGTAATCCTCGGCGAACCCACCGGCGCCAGCGAAGCGCTCACGGTTTCGGTGATCGAATCGAATATCGACGATTCCAATCCCCAGGTGCTGGCCTATACCGCCGAGCGGCTGCTGGAATTCGGCGCGCTCGACGTGCTGATGCTCCCCGTGACCATGAAGAAGGGCCGGCCCGGTACGCTGCTGCAAGTGGTATGTAAGCCCGAGAATCGCGAGGCCCTGGCACAACTCGTCTTCTCGGAGACGTCCGCCCTGGGGCTGCGCATCTACTCCGCCGAAAGGCGCGTGCAGGCGCGCACCTGGAAAGAGGTCGAGACCACCTACGGCAAAGTGCGCATGAAGGTTTCGGGCGAAGGCTCCTATGCGCCGGAATATGAGGACTGTCGCAAGCTGGCCATCGAATCCGGCGTGGCCCTGCGGCAGATTATCGCGGAAGCGAATCACGCGTACTTGAACCAATCCAGATGAAATACTACCTGACTACGCCGCTTTACTATGTGAATGCGGCTCCCCACATCGGCCACACCTACACCACCATGGCGGCCGAGACCATCGCGCGCTTCAGGCGCATGCAGGGTTACGACGCGGTGATGTTCACCGGCACCGACGAGCACGGCCAGAAGGTCGAGCGCGCCGCCCAGGCCGCCGGCAAGACGCCCCAGGCTTTCACCGACACCATCTCGGCGGAGTTCCGCAAGCAGTGGGAGAAGCTCAATATCCGGGTCGACCGCACCATACGCACCACGGACCCGCGCCATCACAAGGTGGTGCAGTGGCTCTTCGAGCGCTGCCTGGAGAACGGCTACATCTATAAGGGCAGCTACACCGGCCAATACTGCGTCTTCGACGAGCTGTACGTGAACGAAGCCAAGGCCGGCGATCCCTGCCCGGAGTGCGGACGGCCCACCGAGACGGTCACCGAGGAGAATTATTTCTTCAAGCTCTCGGCCTTCACCGAAAAGCTGCTCGAGCTGTACGAGAAGCAGCCCGATTTCATCCAGCCCGAGACCCGCCGCAACGAGGTGATCTCGTTCGTGCGCAATGGCCTCAACGATCTTTCGATCAGCCGGACGACGCTCAAGTGGGGCATCCCGCTGCCGGTCGAGGGGCATCACGTTTTCTATGTGTGGTTCGACGCGCTGATCGCCTACGTGAGCGCGGTCCAGGGCGAAGAGCTGTGGCCGGCCGATTTGCACCTGATCGGCAAGGAGATCGTGCGGTTCCACGCGGTCTTCTGGCCGGCCTTCTGCATGGCCGGCGGCATCGAACTGCCGAAACGCGTCTTCGCGCACGGCTGGCTGCTGTTCGAGAACGACAAGATGAGCAAGTCGCGCGGCAACATCGTGCGCGCCGAACCCATACGCGAGGTCATGGGCGCCGATGCGCTGCGCTACTTTCTGCTGCGCGAGATCGTCTTCGGGCAGGATGGCAGTTTCAGCTACGACGCGCTGATCAATCGCTACAATTCGGACTTGGCCAACGGCCTCGGCAACCTGGCCAGCCGCACGCTGACCATGATCCACCAGTATCGCGGCGGCATCGTGCCGGAAGGTTCCGAGCCGCAGATCGCCGCGCTGGCGGGCGAGACCATCAAGAATGTCGAGGCGGCCTACGACCGCTTCGAGTTCTCCAAGGGGCTCGAGGCCGTCTGGGGGTTGATCTCGGAAGTAGATCGCTTCATAGTAAAGCAGGCGCCCTGGAAACTGGCCCGCCAGTCGGGCGACGACGCCGCGGCCCAATTGAATACTACGCTGTACACGGCCGCCGAGGCGTTGCGCGTCGCGACGGCTCTGCTGGCCCCCGTGCTGCCGCAATCGGCGCCCAAAATCTGGACGCAGCTCGGCATGGCGGAGCCGCTCGAAGCGGTGCGCTTCGCCACGCTCGCCTGGGGCGGACTGCCGGTGGGGCAGAAGATCGGTGAAGTGGCGGGCGTCTTCCCGCGCATCGACGTCAAGCCGGCGGTCGAGCGCATGCGGGAACTCGAGGTGCGTGCCACCGAGGAGCAGGCCGCCCTGATGGGCAAGAAGGTCGAAGCGCCCGCGGCCGCCGCGGAAGCCAGGATTCCCATCGAGGATTTCTCCAAGGTGGAGCTGCGCGTGGGGCTGGTGCTTTCGGCCGAGCGCGTCAAGGGCTCCGACAAGCTGATGCACATGAAAGTGGATATCGGCGAGCCCGAGCCGCGCACCATCGTGGCGGGCATCGCCGAGGCCTACACGCCGGAGGCCCTGATCAACCGCAAGGTGGTGATCGTCGCCAATTTGCAACCTCGCAAGCTGCGCGGCATCGAATCGAACGGCATGATCGTAGCGGCTTCGGTGGAGGGGGGAAAGCCCGTGCTGGCCGGCTTCCATGAGGATGTCCCGGTCGGAGCCCGCCTCAAGTGAGGCTGGTGGATTCGCACGTCCATCTGGACGATCCCAAATTCGATCCCGACCGCGACGCGGTAATCGAGCGCGCGCGGGCCGCGGGCGTAGAGCACATGATGGCCATCGGCACCGGCAACGGCCCACCGGACCTGGAAGCCGGCCTGCGGCTGGCCGCGCGTTACCCTTTCCTGTACGCCACCGTGGGTGTGCATCCGCACGATGCCTCCAAGGCCGGCGAGGATGTCTTCGCCCGGCTGCGCGAGTTGGCCGCCGATCCCAAGGTAATTGCCCTCGGCGAAATCGGCCTGGATTACCACTACGACCTCTCGCCGCGCCCGGTGCAGCGGACGGCCTTCGAGCGCCAGTTGGAAATCGCCGCGGAGGCCCGTAAGCCTGTGGTGGTTCACACGCGCGAGGCCTGGGACGACACGCTGGCGCTCGTCGATGGCGCTGGGGCCGCGCGCTTCTCCGGTATCCTGCACTGCTTCACCGGCGACGAGCGCCAGGCCCGCCAGGCCCTCGATCGCGGTTTTTATTTGGCTTTTGGCGGTGTGCTGACGTTTCCCAAGGCGGACGCGGTGCGGGAGGCGGCACGCATGACGCCCCCGGAGCGCCTTCTGGTGGAAACGGATTGCCCCTACCTGGCGCCCGTGCCGCACCGCGGAAAACGCAACGAGCCGGCCTTCGTCGCTGAAGTGGTGAGGCGCCTGGCGGAGATTCGCGGCTCTTCCGCGGAGGAAATGGCGGAGATCACGACGCGTAATTTCGAACAACTCTGTTTGCCGCGCGGGTCCGGTAACCTGTACACTGGACACTTGCAATGAATCTGGGCAAGGTGGGGCAGGCCATTACGGGCCGCGAGATTTTCGATCTCATCCAGGATGAACTGGAAGAGGTCGAAAAGAAAATCACCGGCGAATCGGTCGCGTCCGCGGACGCGGTCACGGCTATTGGCCAGCACCTGCAATCGAGCGGCGGGAAACGTCTGCGCCCGGCTCTGCTCCTGCTATCGGCCAAGCTGGCGTCCGGCGGAAATGGAGAGCCCGCGGGGCGACAGGCCATCCACATGGGCGCCGTCGTGGAGATGATCCACACGGCCACGCTGGTGCACGACGACGTGATCGACGCCGCTCAGACGCGCCGCGGACGCCCCTCGACCAACGCCCGCTGGGGCAATCACACTTGCGTGCTGGCCGGCGACTGGCTCTACATGCAGGCCTTTCAAATCGCCCTGCGCGAGCGCAATTTCCAGCTTCTGGACCTGCTGATCGGCCTCACCCAGATCATGGTCGAAGGCGAGCTGTTGCAGCTCGATCGCATCGGCCGCATCGACGTCACGGAGGCCGATTGCATGGAGCTGGTGGACCGCAAGACGGCCCGCCTCTTCTCGGTCTGCGCGCGGCTGGGGGCCCTATGCGGCCGCGGCGGCGATCGCGTTGAGGCCAGCCTGGGCGAGTACGCCTGGAACCTGGGGATGGCCTTCCAGCTCGTGGACGACGTGCTGGATTTCACGGCCCGCGAGAAGACCCTCGGCAAGCCCGTAGGCGGCGATTTGCGCGAGGGCAAGGTGACGCTTCCGCTGGTCTATGCCCTGGAGCACGCCACCGACGCAGAGCGAAAGCTGGTGGCCACCATTCTGCGCGACCGCAGCTACGACGAAGTTCCTTTCGGGCGCATTGTGCTGCTGCTCGAGAAGTACCAAGGCATCCAGCGCCTGAAGGAGCGCGCGCAGGCCTTCACCGAGAAGGCCCGCCGCATCATCGGCGAATTTCCCGATTCGCCGTACCAGAGAGCGCTGTTGGCGATAACCGATCTGGTGACCGAGCGGGATCACTAGAGCTGTGGCCGCACGGTAGGTTGCAAAGACCGCTCCCTGACGGTCGCGGCTCAGTAACGCATTCCGAGCCGCGACCGTCAGGAAGCGGTCTCCCCAACAAAATCAGCTTTCAGATCACGAGGCCGGGGATGCCGAAGCGGTGCGCGGCGCGGCCTTGCTCAGGAAATCGACGAGCGCTTGGTTAACCTCCTCCGCGTGGGTCGTGATGGTGGCGTGCGGCCCGTCTTTCACCACCACAAGGCGAGCGTCCTTGATCAACGCGGCGGTCCGGCGCCCGCCGGCGTCAATGGGCACGACCCTGTCCGCTTCGCCGTGTATGACGAGCGTCGGAATGTCGATGCGGGCCACATCCGCGCGGAAATCCTCATGCCACGCCGGCACGCAGGCCAAGCTGGCGATGGCGGAGCATTGGGCCGCAACGTTCCAACTGGCCTGCACGGTCTGGGGGCTGACGCGCTTGTTCAAATATACATCCGTGTTGTAGAAATTATCGAAAAACGCGGTAAAGAATGCGTACCGGTCCGCGGAGACAGCCTTCTCGAAACCTTGGAACACGGACGCATCCAGGCCTTCGGGGTTGTCCTGCGTCTTGAGCAGGTACGGCGGCACACCATCGATGATTACGGCTCTCGAAACCCCTTTCGATCCGTGCTTTCCAATGTAGCGCGCCACTTCGCCGCCACCCATGGAGAAACCCACCAGCGAGAAATTGCGGAGCTTGAGATGGGTCACCAGCTTGTGGAGGTCTTCGGTGAAGGTGTCGTAGTTGTAACCGGTGGTCGGCTGGCTGGATCTGCCAAATCCTCTGCGGTCGTAGGTGATGACGCGCATACCCGCGCTTAAGAGCGCGGCGGTCTGCTTTTCCCAGGAGGCGCCGCTCAGCGGGTATCCGTGGATTAGGATGACGGGGTCGCCCGAGCCATGATCCTCATAATAAAGGTCAATAGCTCCGGAGTTCTCTTTGCCGACGTTAACAAATGGCATTGCGATGCTCCTTGTCGCGGCTTCCCAAAGCCGCTTCGGAAAGCGGAGCAAAGCGATGACCCGGCCCGCGGTCTTCGGTGTGAAATTGAACCCGCGGACCCGCCCAACGGTGCGGAAGCGTGCCGCTGGAGCCAGGATTCCGGGGTTCCCCTACCGATCTCCACGCGCGAGATTTATCTGACTTTATCTGCCAGCGCCGTGGCCAGTGCCACGCCGTCATTACCATCCTGGCTGATGGTATAACCGCCGATGTAGCTGCCCTTGCGGAAGAAGCACAGCTTGCCGAGGTACTTGTCGTTGGCCTGGAAAGCTTCGTCGGCGATGGTGGCCGGGGTGGTATCGCCAAAGCGCGCCTTCAGCTTCTGCATCACCGCGGCGGCCGATTCGGGCGAGGCCTCAAACACCACGAAGGCCTTGCCGAAATCGTACTGCGCCACGTAGCCGCGCTTCAGGAGCCGCAGGCCGAGGGCGCTTTCCGGAACCAGACGCAGCCCGGTGCGCTTCTCGGTGGGAAACCACGACATCGCGGGAGGCACGTCGGTCCGGCCCGAAATGGTCTTCTCGAGCGCCGCGGTCCACTCCGTTAACGCGGCCGTGTGGTCGCCTTCCGGGTTGGCGCCGATCTCGACATAATACTGGCCCTTAGAAAACACGGCGCGCCGCGGCTGAATCTGGCCGCCCATCCCGATCTTGTTGCCCGGCTGCCGCGAATCGAAGTTCGCGGTGAAGATGCCATAGGCCGAATCGGCGTCGCCCATGTCGGAGACGTCCATGACGAAGGTGATTTCGCCCTTCTTGCAAGAGACCCCTTGCATCTTCTGGAAGCCGTAAATGAGATAGCCTTCCGCGTTCCCGTCCATGTATTCGAACAGGTTGTCGGATTCGTAGGTGCGGGCGGCGCCGGATTGCGTCCAGCCCGGCACCAGATTGCACGTAGGAGCGGGGAGGGTCTGCGCGGCCAACACACCCGCCGCCAGAGCCGCTCCGAAGACGATTTTTAGCATGCGAATAGTTCCTGCGCCCGGATCAGGCGCTCTACTACTTTAACTCCATGCGGGCACTGGACGGTGCAGCTTGGGCAATCGCCGCACTTCACGCTGGTATGCGCGGGGTCGAGTTCCAGGAAACGCTCGCGGCCCAGCGCGAATTGCCCGTAGCCATCGGCATAAGTCAGGATGCGCAGCATGTCGGCCACCGGCAGCCCCTGGCGGCAAAGGTCATCGCACTCGCCGCACGTGCGGCAGTAGAGCGGCCGGATCAGTTCCATGCGCTCGGCCAGCAGCTTCTGCTCGGCCACACTGATCGGGTGCCCCATGGCCGTAAGGTTCTCTTCGAGCTGGTCGTTATCGGTGATGCTGGGAATGGTCGTGTGAACGACCTTGGGGTTGCGCATGGCCCACTTGAGAGCCGCCAGCAGCCCGCCATCCTGTTTAAGCTTGGGGTAGGCGGGATCGCCCGGCTTGATGGTGCGGAATCCGCCTGCCATCACCTTCATGGCCACCACGCCCTTGCCCGCCGCGGCTGCCTGTTCGAGAGCCGCGCCTACGCCCGGGTCGAGCGTGAAATTGTACGCGCTCAGGACCACGTCGACATGCGGATTCTTCGCCAGCCACGGAATCAGCGTGGGCTGCCCGGAGTGCGTGCTCACGCCGGCGAACCGGATCTTGCCGGCCTTCTTGGCCGTCTGCTGGGCCTCGAGCAGGTCGTCGGTGACATCCTCGGGCTTGGTCTTATTGTGGAGATACCAGATATCCAGGTGATCGGTGCCGAGTTCCTTGAGGCTGGTATCGAGATCGTTGAGCGCCTCCGGCCCGGTACGTGCGTGCGACTTGCTTGAAAGCGTGATGCTGTTGCGCTTGGCCTTCAGGGCGGCGCCCACCATGCGCTCGTTGTTGCCCCCCGAGTATCCGCGCGCCGTATCGAAATAGGTAATGCCCATATCGGCCGCGCGCTCGACCACGCTGCCATCCGAGGTGACCATGCAGCCCATGCCTACAGCGGTGACTTTGAGACCGGTGTTGCCCAGCGTGCGGTACTCGAACTGGATATCCGACGGGCGACGAGTGCGGGTTTGCGGTTCAGGGTCGGCGGAGCGGGAAGCGGTTGCCAGCGCGGGCAGTCCGATCCCGGCCACGAGGAAGTTGCGGCGAGAAGAACTCATAGTGCCTCCAGGAAGTACACAGATACACCCGTTTCAGGTGTTTGGACCTTATTATACCTGATTGGTCCGCTTTGGCAAGCCGGGGTGGGGCACGCTTTAGCTTGCCCAAGCCGTACCATAATGATCTAGGGACGGTCCCCCTTTATGAATCGCAGGCAATTCGTCACTTCCTCGGCCGGCGCGCTGGCGCTCGCCGGGCCCTCCTCGGCCGCGCCGCCGGCGTCTCCACGCGCCCTCATGAAGCTGGGATGCCAGAGCGCTCCCACCAGCGAGGCGCACCTGAAGTACTTCGCCCGCTACGGAGTGCGCAACATCTGCGGATACCCGGAGATCGCGGGGGACCGCGTCTACGCCACCGTGGACGAGCTCACGCGCGTGCGCGACCTGGCGGAAAAGAACGGCATCTCGGTCGATTGCGTGGCGCCTCCCATCCTCTCTTCGAGCCACATCGATCGCGAGAAGCACGGCGCCATCATGCTGGCCGAGAGCCCCGAGCGCGACCGCGATATCGAGGGCCTGCAAACCTTGATCCGCAACTGCGCCGCCGCGGGCATCCCCTCGATCAAGTACAACATGAGCCTGCTGGGCGTGCTGCGAACGGCCTCCACGCCCGGGCGCGGCGACACCGTCTACAGCACCTGGCGTTTCCGCGAGGCCCATCCGGAGCGGCCCCTCACGCGCGCCGGCCGCGTGGATCCCGATCGCTTCTGGGAGCGCATAACCTATTTCCTGGATCATGTCATCCCTGTCGCCAACGAGTACAAGGTGCGGATGGCCTGCCACCCGCACGATCCCGGTGTGCCGCCCGAAGGCTATCAGGGCATTACGCGCGTGCTGGGTACTGTGGACGGCCTGAAGAAGTTCGTCTCCATCCAGGAGAGCCCCTACCACGGGCTGAACTTCTGCCAGGGCACCGTCTCGGAGATGCTACAGGATCCGGGCAAGGAACTCTTCGACGTGATCCGTTATTTCGGGACGCGCCAGAAGATCTTCAACGTGCACTTCCGCAACATACGCGGCCACCGCGACGACTTCGTCGAGGTCTTCCCGGACGAGGGCGACGTCGATTTCGTGAAGGCGATCCGCGTATACAAAGAGGTGGGCTACTCCTACCTGCTCATGCCCGACCACGTGCCGCAGGCGCCCGCCGATCCCGGCGGTCTGCAATCGTTCGCCTTCTGCTACGGCTACATTCGCGCGCTGATCCAGTCCGTCGACCAGATGGGTTGAGGTAGCGCTTCTGGTCCCGGTCATTCGGAATTAAGCAGGTCTCGGGACGTCGTCGGTTAACGCGTGATACGGCAAGTTGGCCAGGCACCACAAACACAAGCCCGTATCCACCAAGAGACGCGCGGAAGAGGCGCTAGTCGAGATCACGACCGCGAACCAGGCGCCCCCGCTACTCGTTCATCCGAAGCCTGGAAGTTCGTGCGCATCGCTCTCGATGTCTACATCAGCGTGTGGCCGATAGAAGACCATCGCGGCGAGCTATTGTCCGAACCAGGCTGTCCTCCGAGCCAAACAACGAGAAGGCGTTGATATTCATCTGGTCAAGTTCCGCGAGTGCGATGTCCCTCTCTTCGGCGGGTATTGCAATGCGAACTAACTCGCCTTTAATTCCGAGGGTTCCCGGCTCGGCGAAGGCCTCGTCGTGGCTGCAAAACTTGTAGCCCGCATGCCACATCATGCAGACCGAGTACTGGCACTGCTGTATGAGGTGGCGGCGATGCGTGCGGACGAAGGGGCCCATGATGTCGACAGTTGGCTGACCGGCCGAAGAAAGACGAACTCGATCCCGCAGCATAGAATAGACAGATACGGATCGTGCCGTCTTAGGCATAGAATCGAACGCGAAGAATGCCGCCACATGAGGGGACGCGGTCCAGTCGAGCAACGGGGAGGGGTAGCCGTGGTGCCGTAGGTATATCAGGTATCTATACAAAGGCACGTTGTTGATGAAGAAAAACTGTGCCCCCAACGTTTCGAACTGGCTCAGCATCGTCAGGAATTCTAGTGGATTGGGTAGGTTTCCCCAGTCAGCGTCGCTCAGGGTTTCTACCGATGATTTCGACTTAGAAATCAATTTGTAGTACGCTTGGAGGTCGGGAACGTCTTGCGCGAGTTCCAAAGGAACTGCGCGCTCAAGCGTGGTCTCCAGGCCCCAGTCACTGCTTCCAACGCCCCGAAACAATGGGGCATCAAATTCTCGCCTCTCAGCGGCCTCAAGCTCCTTGCGTCTGGCTCGAATGTCGGCAAGCTGCGCTGAAAAATCCGCCCAAGATTTCAGCTCAATTGTTCTCATGTTTCCTGTTATAGCCGACTGCGCAACGCGACGTCGGTGACTCTCCAACTGCCGCAACGCTCAAGCTCGTGAGGCGCCTTCACGGCATCTATCTTGAGCGGGTTGCCCCCAAATTGCTGAAGTGCACTGCGCCGGCCTGTTGCGATTGAGTGAAATCTGCCTACAGCCGTGACGGCGGGTCCAGGGCAACCCGTGCGGACCCCGTAGTCCGCCCCACTTACAATGTAACCCACGCCCCGGAAGCCGCCGAGCGCTCCACGGCATCGAGCACTTCCTGCACGCGCAAGCCGTCTTCGAAATCGGCGTGGAACGGCGTGCCCTGCTCAAGCGCGCCCAGAAAATCGCCCAGCGTGGCAATAAAGGTGTGCTCGTAGCCGATCGGGTGTCCCGGCCGCCAGAAATTCGCGGCATACGGTTGATCCGGCCCCGTGACCGGCAGATAGGCGGGCCCCTGCATGCGCTTGGGCACGCGCGCATCCACGTAGACCAGCCGGTTCATGTCTTCCATGTTGTAGGCCAGCATGCCGTTCGAGCCGTGGATCTCAAACGTGTTGCGGTTCTGCACGCCCACGCCGAACTTGGTGGCTTCGAGCGTTCCCATGCTGCCGTTCGAGAAGCGCACCAGCACGGCCGCGGCGTCTTCGATTTCGCGGCCCTCGACAAACGTGTGCGACATGGCGCAGAGCTGCCGTATGGGCGCGTTGAGCCACAGCGCGAGATCGGCCACGTGCGAGAGCAGATCGCCGATCACGCCCGCTCCCGCCAGGCGGCGCTCCAGTTTCCAGCCGGTGCGGCGCTTGGGGTCGGCGCCCGATTGGTTCACGTACGTGGCGCGGTAATGATAGGGCGTCCCCACGCGGCCTTCTTCGATCAGCTCTTTGGCGAAGGAAACGGCGGGGATGCGCCGATAGTTGAACCAGACCCCGTTGGGCCGCCCGGCCACAGCGGCAGCCATCTTTCGGGCCTCGTCGAGTGAGATGGCCAGCGGCTTCTCGCACAGCACGATCTTGCCGGCCTGGGCGGCGGCCAGCGCGATTTCCGCGTGCAGGCCGTTGGGCGTGGCGATATCGACGATATCGATATCTTTGCGGTCAATGGCCGCCCGCCAATCCACGGCGGTCTCTTCCCAGCCCCACTGCGACGCCATCTGGTCGAGAGCCTCGCGATTGCGGCCGCAGATCAGCTTCGCGACCGGCAGCCGTTTGAGATCGAAGAAGCGGCCCACCTGGTGGTAAGCGTTGGAATGGGCGCGGCCCATGAATCCGTAACCGATCAGCGCAACGTTCACAACGATATAGGTAGCACGTTTTGGCTCGGAAACGGTTCTGAGCTTATCGCCGGCCCACGCGCGCCAGTACCGAGCGGATAGCGGAGCGCACCTGCGAATCGTCCGGCGGCGCGGCGTAGTCGTTCGAAAAGGGAATCACTACGATTCCGGGACCCCCGATGTCCGGCGGGGCCGGGCCGCCCAGCGCCAGGATTCGGACACGGTCGCCCAAAGCGATCGCGTCAACCGGATAGAGGGCGGCGGCCGGTGCGGGGCGCTGCTCCAAACCGTGCGCCGGCTCGACCATCTGAAACGCCGTGCGAATCGGCCCCCGCACCGCTTCGCCCCCACCGCAGCCCTCGAAGGCCAGTCGGGCGGCTGAGAGGGTTGCCAGGCAGCGGCCCTCGGACGTGGTGACCGCGACCGCCGAGTCATCGAAGAGAATCCGCGCGGGTTCCATACGGCCCAGCGCGGCGGCCATAGCGTCCATCAGGTTCTGCTGATCGTCGGGAGTGCCCGCGTGCTCGCCGGCCGTCCCGCGCAATAGAATGCCGCCGCGTTCCAGGGCGTAGCTCTTCATCGCCTGCGCGGCTACCACGTCGGAGAAAGCCCGCGTGACGGCGAAATCCGCCTGCGCGATAACCACGACGTGGCCGCGCCGGTCGTCCAGAGCCAGCGCCAGCGCGCTTCCAGACTGCCCGGTCCCGGCACGGTACCCGGCGTTCGCGGCCGCCAGGCCGAGCGCCGCCGCCAGCCCGGCAACGATCAGGCCGGCGAGGCTGGGCGGCAATCTTCTCCTACTTATGTAGTTCAATAACCGTCACGCTGCGGGCCGGAAACGTATGGCGGATTTCCGCGCCACGCACTTCAACCGAAACGGGGGATGGCACCACGGCTTCCGGCGTGGCGGAATCGTTGACGGTGTAGAGGTCCGGCGCGGTCAACTGGTTCCCCTTCGCGGTGCGCGCCGCGAAACCGCTCAACGTTACCGCCGTGCGGATCTCACGGGCGGGGTCGCGGTTCACCGCAAACAGCGTCAGGCGGCTGCCATCCGCGTTGAGCGCGGCGGTCACATCCAGATACGGCACCCCGGAAATCGAAGGTATCCGCCGCACGCCCTGCTCCACGTCGTAGGTTTCCACTTTGACCGAGGATTCCACCAGGCGGGTAGCGTCGGCGGTCGAATACAGCCGAAAAGCCCAATACGCCGGCACGCCATACGTGACCGCGCGGTTCTGCCACACGCCCCCGAACTCGATGAGGCCGGTCATATCCGCGATAGGGGTGAAATCGGCGACCCGCATCAGAGTGTTGAGGAAGCCCGCCGTGCAGAGCGCCCCGCCCAGGTTGTTGTACATAGGAACCTGCTTTTCCGGCCCGGCGAAGAGCCACTCGGTGAAGGCGATTTTCACCTTGTCTTTCGCTCGCGGATCGGCATCGATCTGCTCCTTCATCAGGCGGAGGCGGCGCTCCAGGCCCACCGGCAGCGCCAGCGAGGCGGCAGCCATGAACTCGGGGCTCGAGTTAGCCTTGAGCACCTGGTTATCTGTTACTACAAAATGCGTAGATAGATAATTGAAGGCCCCGGGCGCGTTGGCTAACTGCGCCGCGTTCCAGGATTCGAAGTGGTCCGGGTCCTGTCCGGTGGCGATCAGCCGCGCGTGCGGGTCCTCCTTGCGGATGGCCGAAGAAAACGCCAGCGTGCGAGCGGCCACGCGCGGTTCGGTGGGATAGCCGATCTGGAAATTGCCCCATAGCTCGTTGCCCAGCTCCCACAATCGTCCGGCCCCGCTCTGCCATTTACTATCGATGTAGTGAACCCACTCGGCGGCTTCTTCGGGCGTGCCGCTGCCCAGGTTCAGCGCCACCTGCGGTTCGGCACCGATCAGCTGGCAGAAGCGCAGAAACTCGTCCGTGCCGAAATGGTTGTATTCAGGTATGCCCCAGGACTGGTTGAGCATGGAAACGCGCTTATCCATGGGGCCTACGCCGTCGCGCCAGTGATATCCGGAAGTGAAATTCCCGCCGAAGCGGACCACCGGCGTTCCCAGCGCCTTGGCCAGCGCGATCATCTCCGGGTTCATGCCGTCCACGTGATCCGCCGGAAAGAGGAAGACCTGGTCGAGCAGAACGCGCGTCTCATCCGCCGCGGCCACCACGAAATCGGCCGCCTCGCGGGTGGCGAGCGAGCCTTTTTCCAGCTCGAGCGTGAATTCGTAGCGCGCCCAGCCGGAGCCGGCGAGGCGCGGCGAGCTTTTTGCGAGCACGCTCTCCGGATGGTTGCGGCGGCGCAGCGAAACCTCGATGGCGCTCGGCCCGCTCACCGGTTTGGCCCACAGGCTGCCGGTATAGCGCAGCACGCGGTGCACCGGAAGATACACCTGCTGGCGCACGCCTGTCTGCTTGCCGGGCAGCGCCATGATGAGCAGGGAGCGTGCGGAGTTGGCGGCGTCGCCCCAGCGCGCCTCGTAGCGCGAACCCTGCGCGGCGTCGAGCGGCTCCCAGGGCAGCGGCAGGCCGACGCCGGACGCCTGCACCAACTCGGGCCGCTCGGTCACCATCGCGCGAACGTTCCCCGCACTCCACAGGTTCTCCTCGAAGCTGGGGTTTTCCAGGATCTGCGCCCACAGCCCGCCATAAGTGCTGTGGCCGATCGGTTCGAGGAAGGTTCCATAGATGGTTCGCGGGATGGCGTGCAGCACCTTGGACGCGTCCACTTGCACGCTGGCTTCGATCTGCGCCCACGCGGGCGCGCCAAAGGCCAATGGCACCAGGAGCAGGGCGGCTCGCAGCCAATTCGCGGATCTGAGGCGGCGCACTCCACGGGCGCGCGGATAACAGGTTTCCATGTCTCCCGATGCTACGCCCAATCCCGGCATGACTCAAGCGGAAACGAGGCGCCGCTTCAATCCCCCTCCACAGCCGCCCCTTCCGTGAAACACTGGGTGACATGGGCGCTTCGCATCCCCTGGATCCGTTCCGCACGCATAACCTTCTCGAAGTGGAACTCCGCAAATGGGACCAGGACTTCCGCTTTCTGCTGGATTGCTTCCAAAGGATGCTAGCGCGTATCCGCGAGCCGGAACTGGCGCGCCTGGCCGCGGTGGCCTTCGCCGTGCCGCCCGAGCCGGGCGAGCGCCTGCCCCCGCGCGGCGCCCAGGCTCTCTCGATGGCGTTTCAGCTCCTGAACATGGCGGAGGAGAATACCGCCAACCAGGTGCGCCGTATGCGCGAAACGGTGGACGGCCCCACCGGCGAGCGCGGCTCGTGGCCCTATCAGTTGGAACTACTGCGGGCCGCCGGTTTCACCGAAGCGGACCTGCGCCGGGTGCTGCCTGGGATACACGTGCAGCCCGTGCTGACGGCCCATCCCACGGAGGCCAAGCGGGCGTCGGTGCTGGACCGCCATCGCGAGTTGTACCTCATGCTGGTGGAGCGCGAAAACCCAACGCGCACGCCCATGGAGCAGGAATCGCTGCGGCGGCGCATAGAGACCGGCCTCGAGCGCCTGTGGCGCACTGGCGAGATCCTGCTGGAGCGGCCGGACGTGGAATCGGAGGTGCACAACACGCTGCACTACCTGGCCAGCGTCTTCCCGAGCGTCCTGCAACTGCTCTCCGAGCGCTTCCGGCAATCCTGGGAATGGGCGTTCGCCGGCTCCGATCCCCCCGCCGAGCCGCGCCTGACCTTCGCCAGTTGGGTGGGCGGCGACCGCGACGGGCACCCGTTTGTGACCAGCGAGGTGACCCGCCGCTCGCTCGAGGAATTGCGCTCGACGGCCTTGCGCGTTCTGCGCCAGCAGCTCGAGACCCTGGCCGGCAGCCTGAGCCTTTCGGAATTCGTGCAGCCCGCGCCGCCACAGCTTACCGAGCGCATCGCTTCCTGCTCGCGGATGCTCGGTGAAAGCGCCCTCCAGGCGGCCCGGCGGAGCGCCGGCGAGCCGTGGCGCCAGTGGGTCTACCTGATGCTCGCGCGCATCCCGGAATCGAATGCGGCGCGCCCCGATTCCCGCTATTACGCGCACGGCGAAGAGCTGACCGCCGATCTGCAATTCCTCGCCGAGACGCTCGCCGAAGTGGGCGCGGGCGACGTGGCGCGAGCCGAAGTGGGACCCGTACGCCGCATCGCCGCCACCTACGGCTTCCATTCCGCGGCCCTGGACATTCGCCAGAACAGCGGATTCCACGACATCGCCATCGGGCAGCTTCTGGCCATGGCCGGCCTGGAGGACGCCGCCTACTCCGAGTGGGACGAAGCCCGCAAGCGCCAGTATCTCGACCGCGAGCTGGAATCGCCGCGCCCCTACGCCGTTTCGACAGCCGCGCTTCCGGCCGAGGCGGAGGCTAGCGTGGGTGTGCTGCGCCTCGTGCGCGAGTGGATGGAGCGCCACGGCCCGCGCGCTATCGGCTCCTTCGTGGTGAGCATGACGCATCACGCTTCCGATCTGCTGGAGGTCTACCTGCTGGCACGCGAAGCCGGCCTGATGCGCGGCACGGCTCACGGGCTGGCCTGCGAGATGCCCGTCACACCGCTGTTCGAGACCATCGAAGACCT
>Ga0181517_10002099_pt1 | contig 20977 bp, 30 predicted proteins | sample PEATcosm2014_Bin_31_FD_119748 | JGI IMG/M metagenome (GOLD analysis project Ga0181517, IMG submission 119748) | Peatland microbial communities from MTU Mesocosm Facility, Houghton, MI, USA - PEATcosm2014_Bin01_30_metaG | ecosystem: Environmental > Terrestrial > Soil > Wetlands > Peat | place... | reverse complement strand
GGAATCGGGGTCCAGCGCCGGGAACCGGGTCTTGTCAATAAACTCATAAGCCTTGAGGATGTTCTCTTTCTTATTCGTGGTCCCCCGCTGCGACAGACCCATAAGGCTACGCAAAGTACTGGCGTTGATGGAAAGAACTTTCACCACAGCGAACTTTTTCCAGAGGTCCCCGTCAAACAAGACAAGGTGCATGATGCGGTTCAGTGCCACGAGATAATCATTGGTCGGTGTGGGATGTTCCGTGGCGATGAGTAGGCCCATGGTGTGAAGGGGGGTGACACTTGGTTGCCCCTTGTTTATAGCAATGAAATCCTCGAACTTGATGGTCGTGGACGCCTCACTAAGACGCTCTCTGAGGAACAGGGAGATGCCCTTGCTGCGAATCCAAATGGGGTCCTTGGAGGAATCTGGCTTGACGCTTCCCACCTGCGTCCAGTCGGCGTAGGTGCTGAACATGCCCGCTGTGCGCCCGCACTCCTCACAGGGGTGGGACACGTGGCTGAGACATCCGGGGTGTTTGCAAGGCTGACCTTTGTAGGGGTCCTCGGGCAGGATGATATGCATCATCGCATACCCGGTGCGGGAGAGGCTGGGGTCCAGCCCCATGACAAGCCAATGGTCCACGTCCGGCAGAGCGTCTGGGAACCGCAAGATGATTTCCTTGGGAGTCCTCACGACACCACCGGTTGCACCCAATAACCAAGCGCCTTCTTACGAGTGGCATACTTGGAGGCTTCGAGATTGAGAACGGTTTCCGCCTTGGGCTTCAAATCCACCTTCTCGGCGAAGTTGATACCCTCGGGGTCGTCTCGATAATCCCACACCTTGATTTCTCCGGTCTGTGGGTTAACTTCGAGAGCCATGCCAAGCGGGTGGAAAAACTGCCGGTTGGCTTCCTGCAAATAGCCCTCGCTCACGAGGAGCTTGGGGTCCAGATATTTGATAGCCATAGGTCCTTCCTTTAAGGTACTTAATCAGTCGTTGGGGTCATCGAACGTTAAAGCTTCGGCAACGACAATAGCGGTGTGAAGATTGTACTCCCCATCAAACCACGCCGTCGTGATGGCGTTATTGCAGATGTTTATCACCGTCATCGCCGGTCCGCCGCTTTCCAGAAAAACCACGTCTCCAAGCTCAAGGTCAGAATACGTCATGCTTTCCTCCTCGGTTTCAAGGTCTTGTTGTTCTAGCTGGGGGGAGACTGGCTCCCCCCAACCAAACAGGTTGTTAAATGCTTTCCACATCGTCCAGACTGGCCTCAGCGGCTCCTACGGCGACACCGGAGAGAAGCGCTTTCCATTCGAGAATAGACTTCTTCGTACCAAGGCGCTTGGCAAGCTTCACGCCGCCGTCCCGGACAAAGGGTTGAACCGCTTCGGTGACGGCCTTGACCACTTCGGGGTCAAGCTTCCAGCGGGCGACCGGCGATTTGATGTTGAAGTCGTAACGGTTGCCATTCATGACCATCACGTAATCGTAATCGTAGACGGACTTGCCCTCTTGCGGCTTGTCCTTCAACGTGTTAAACTGAGAGGGGGAGAGGTCAACGAAACCAATCCTCCATTCGATTGGACCAGTGTACCCCTTCGGGTAGTTGCCGTTGGTGGGGTTGCAGTTGGTGTATTCGAGGGCAAGGTGGATGATGTGCGTCCGGCCCTCTTCCTGCAACTTAGTGCAGCAGAGTCCAACGTCATTAGTGCCATCGGCAAGGCAAATGCAGTTCCGCTTTCCGTCCTTGGTGGGAACGTAGTGACTGCGAGCGGCACGAGGAGCGATGCCGGGGCCGTAGGGCGGGGGGCCGATTAAAGCAAAACGAGATGGTTTCCCGCTGCCCTTCGCCGGGCGGATGCGACTCAATCCATCTCCCGTCTTCAAAGGCTCGGCGTTGTCGAAGTCAATAGCCCGTCCGACCAACTCTGTGCCGGGTGTGGCGGCAAAGGTGGGCGCTGCGGCGGTTGCTGTCCCTGCGGTGCCGGGAAGGTCCAAGTCTTCAATGGAACTTACTTTGGCGGTTTGAGGGGGAGCGGTGAATACAGGTGCCGGTGCTGGTGCAGTGAATACGGGCGCTGGCGCTGCCGTTGCCACGGGGGGCGGCGGAGCCTGCGGAGCAGGAGCGGGGGGAGGGGGAGGCGGTGCTGCTTGTTGAACGGGGGAAGTGGGTGGTACTAAGTCGGTCAATTCATCATCTGCGAACTGCTTCATGTCGTAATCCTCCTAAAGGTTAGACGATTTGAGTTGGTAAAGAAAGCGGGGGGGCAGCGGGCAGGGGCTTGACTTTCTCCAGCTTGCGCAACTCTCCCAGTGAGACAAATTTGATTTTGTGTTTTTCACTCGTCATGCTAATCTTCCCGGTGAGGGGAATCTTTCGTAGGCTCGCCGCCCGGTGACGGACAGTGAACTTTCCGAAACTGTGGAGTTTAAGAGAAAACCCGTCAGTGTTGAGGTTCTCCTTAAAGGTTTCTTCGAGGCAAGAGGCGACGGCGAGGACAATTTCCCTTGCCTTATTCTTCCTCACACCCAAAGAGTGCCTGACTTTTTCGATTAGGATTTCAAGCCCTATGCGAGAACTTCCCATGACTTCCTTTCCACGAGATATAATACTCGATATTTTGAAAATTTACGGTTGCCATATGGCCGAAATCTTCAATACGCAAGGATACGGGTCCGGGTGCTTGATGCGCCATTGGGACAGTTCCCGGAGCGTATTATGCACTCGCACGGAGTCCAGCTTGAGATTTGACAGGTACTTAAGCTTAGAGGGCGACAGGAATAGCCCGGCCTTCTTGAGGCTCTCCTCCTCATCTGCACTGATGAAGGCGTAGGCCGACAGGTCTCGGAAAAGGGTGTTTAGCCGGTAGCCGGGGTCTACCTCCGGGCGGAGCCAGCTTCGATGGCTTTCCCATGGCTCCAGCCAACGTACATACTCGCCGGGGGCTGGTCCTGAGAGTAGCCCCACGGCGTTCCAGATGGCAATAGGGATGTCTTCGATGCCCTCTTGGGTGAGAGCATCGGCAATCTTCTGAACGACTGACCGGTCAAGCTCCTTGCCAAGAAGGTCAGCGGCATAGCGCACAATGGCGGAGGCCCCGGCGCTGCCCCGCTTCATGGGTCCGATGGACCACATGGAGACCTTCTCTTTAACCCCGTCCGACAGGTCTACCACCCGGCCCGTGGTTACACGAAGGAGACACGGCTTGCCGGTCAGGATATCGGGGTCAGTTATGGTCTCTACGGTCTGGCAGGGGAGATTGAACACCCGCTCGGCGAACCGGACCTGAAAGGGGTCATCGCCCACCAGAATATTGTAAGCTTTGTGGTTCTTGCGAGACAAGAGTAGGGTGATGGGCGGGAATTCGGATACAGTGATGCCCGGTCGGAATTTTTCATCCATACCAGATAATACTGAATCTCAGGATGAGGATTATCTTCCGGTCAATCCCGCAGTAACGAGCCGACGCATGGTCAGCACCCGCAGCACAACTTCGGCATTGAGTTGCTGGAGCGTCTCAAACAACTCCTTCTCGTATACCGAGCAATCATCCACGGGCTTGCCAAACCCTAACTCGGTTTCTATGGGAGCCAAGTTGTGGGCCTTGGAGGTAGGAATGCGGTCAAGGGCATTCTGCGCCACTCGAAGTAACTCACCGTAGTGTCTAAGCCGGTCGGCGTTCACTGGCTTCCCAATGCCGACGACCTTAACCTCGGGAACTTTGATGCTCCCGTATGAATCGAATTCCACCTTTTTCAAATTAACGTCAATCATTTCAGCCCCTTTCGAGTATACTCGTTGTCAATCAGGGTGAAGGCGGCGGTCAGTTCCTTGAACTTCTCTTCCGCCTCGACCTTGGTCATGTTGTTGAGGATGCAGCGGTCAGGATGGCAAGCCATCGACAGACGGCGGAAGGTGCTCTTGACAACCTTCCAAGGACTTCCCTCGGGAACGCCAAGCACCGCCCACGGGCCGTACTGCTTGCCCACAAACACTTCCTCGGCCTCTTCCTGCGACATCCGGTGGGCAAACGCCGCCCGCCACTGCGCCGGGGAACCGTAGCCCTCGGTCTCGGGGTCGTAGGTCTTGTAGCCGTCCAGAAAGCCTTTCTTGGCTTTAGGCATGAAGTTTTGCCTCGAAGGGAATTTCGTTGCCGGGGATGCCGAGTTCCTTGAGATGGTGACAACGTCTCCACCGCTTCCATCCGGGGCAGGAGCAACCCCAATGGCGTTTGTCCTTGTTCTGTGCGATGGTATAGCAGCGGTCGGAGCTTGAGGAATGAATCTCGAAGCGGTTGCCCCATTGGGCGTTATCAGGTAGCCGTAGGGCATCAGATGGAATGTAAAGGGTAATTGCATTTGCCATGTTTCCCTCCACTTTCAGTATACCACGTGACCGGTCATTTTTGAGGATTTTTCTGGAGCTTGGCGGCTCGGCTGCGCTCTTGCAAATAGAGGATGGCGAGGTACTGAGGGACAACCTCACGGCTCACCGGGTCCACCCAATAAACTTTCTTGTACATGCCGCACTTCCGGCTTCCCACGTAAGAGAAACCGGCTTTCTTCAAACGCTCAGCTATAGTCATATTGTCCCCTTGCTTAAATTGCCCTACTTGACCCGTGGGTCAACCGGGAACACGGCGATGGCCTCGGTGTGGGCGTCGGCAGCGGAGTATTCCTCTATCTCCACCAAGTGCTTGAAGTAATCCTCATAGGTGAAAATGTGGCAGCCACACTCGCTGCAAAACTTGTCCATGTGCCCTCCTACGCTTCCTCGTCCTTGGTGAAACGAGGGTCGTTGATGTCGAAAACGAAAACCCGAGGCCGCTCCCCGGCGAACTGCCAGAAGGTGGGGTCGATGATTTTGCCCTCGAACTCAACCCACGAGTGGCAGTGCTTGCCTTCGGTAGCGGCGTGCTCGTCGCAGCCAATCTCGCCAATGACGGCACTCAGGTCGCCCGAGAACCAGCCACGAACCCGCAGGGACCAATCTCCCCCCTGATGGACGGAGCCGGTGCCGGTCAGCATCTCGGAGAGAGCGGTAGCGGTGGTTTCGCACTGTCCCGCAAAGACCTCACCATTGCTCATCTTGGAAGTAAAGTCCCGACCGTTCCAGCCAAATTTCTGGATGTGGCGGCGGATTTCAGTCAGGGTGGGAATCGTTTGGTTGGCTTTGCGCATCATCTCTCCACTTACAGTATACCACTAAAATGGCCGTTTTAGGAGAAATTTATTGCTTCCAGAGCCACTGAAAGACCCTTATTAAACCATAGAAAACAATGATAGATACAATGACGGTACCGGAGGGAAAAATGAAATCGTCAGCGGTCAGCATGAGGAGAAGGACCAACAGGACGACGAGGGGACCGTGGGCAGGAAAAACTTTCATACCATGGAAAGATTCGGCTTCTCAGATTGGAACTTCTTGTGAGCGGCGGTAAGCTCGTTCAAGAAGGTTTCGGAGTCAATCAGGTGCAAGAGGACCCGGCGTCCCATGTCAGTTATCTGGAATCCGCCCGGCGTGGCCCCGATGATGCCATACTGGGCACTTATCATCAATAGGCTCTCCGTGACTTGGTAGAGGAGCTTGCGGGTCAGCAAAGTGCTGCGCTCGTCAGTGATTTCCTCACCGTTCTCACCCATAGTTACTCTGAACTTGATGTTCTCTTCCAACGGCTCGATAAGGTACTCATGGGTGGGGTTATCCAGTTCCTTGATGAGCAGGAGATAGATACTTCGCATGAAGGGGGCGAACGCCTGCATAGCCGCTTTGATGGGGTCAAGGATGAGCGCCCGGACGAGGATAGTCACCCCAAAAGTCGCTCCCCACCGGGTGGACCCGGCAAGGTCGGGGTGGAACATGAACTCCGACAGGGTGGGATATTTGGCGTACTTCTCCAGCAGGGCAGTCTGCGCCTTGATTATCCGGCGCATTTCCTCCGGGGCGGATACCTTGCCCGTGGCAATCTCTTTCGCCGTGGCGGTCGCTATCAACTCCCGGCGACACTCTTGTGCGATGGTCTTCTGTACGAATAAGACCCGCTTGAGGTCTTCCACGGTGTCAAGAGGGACCAGTTTAACCGGAGCGCTTGTGATTCCTTTTTTCATAGCCTACCGTGGGAAGAGGTTGGGTAGCCCCTCTTGGCGCACCGGAGACTTGGGAGCGGGCGGATTGCGATGTTCAATCTTGTGGTCCCGCAGTCTCCATGACCGGTTGGTCCTGAATCCACAGGGACAGATGTATCGGAAAATAGGCTTTGCCATGATATCTCCTCTACCTTTAATACTGTGATTTTTCTAGTTTTTTTCGAGCGATAAAGTCCCGGAGCCAGCCTTCGGCAATAGCCCTAATCTTGGGGCCGCTTGGACCATGGTGGGGATTGGTGTAGAAAGCGATGAACTTATCCACGTCGTGGATATCCGCTCCTGTGGCATACTGGCGGGCTTCCTGAATCAAGAGGGTGTCGGTCATCTCAACTGCTCATCGTAGGATTTCTGCCAGTCTGAATGCAACCAGTAATTAAGCGCTCCACAGGCCGGGCAGACCGCCGTGGCATTGTCAGTCACAAAGGACACCTTTTCATCAAAGGTATGCTCGCACTCACCACAGACGACGGTGTATTTCTTCCGGTGAGTGAAGGGATTCCACAACCCGTTGGCGAATAACCTCCTCGGCTTGACTCTCTTCATGTCAGTCTTTCAGATAACCCCGGTTATCCCGCTCCGCTCCCACAAAGGTGTCGGCATACCGGGCGGTCTTGATAGCCTGTGCGGCAAGCTGGAAGAGTTCCTCCCGGATATGCTCGGCATCCCGCTTCTTGCGCTTGAGGCAAACAATGTCGAAGAACTCCTTGTTAAGCTCCTCGGCGAGCAGGCCATATGCCTGATGGATACTGGCGAGGGGGCCGTACTCCTTCTCGCTGTGGGTCAGAATCTTCTCGATACGCAGGATTTCAATATCCGTGAGGCGTACCTCGGGATTGTCCGGCAAGGTCTCACTCAACTGTTTCGATTTTTTCATAAGCTCCTCTCAGCATCCACCGCCCACACCAAAAATAACGGTGTCGGCGATGGTAAGCCACTTCTTGGTAATCGGCTTGGACATATCCAAGGGAACAACCTGCCCCCGCCGTCTCCAAAACCTCTTGCCCGTGTAGGTGCGGAACACCAAGTTATGGGGGCAAGCTGCCGGTTCGCCCGGCGAATTGCTGCATACGTGGGGGGCTTGTCGTATATCATTGACACACACTCAGCGTCGATGCCCTTCTTTGCCCGTTGGAAAAGCCCTTCCATGTGTTCCTTGTACCTGCTCATAACACTCCCCTTGCAGCAAGGTGGGCACGCAGAAATTTCAAAGCGGCCATTATCGACTTGACCCGTTCGTTGTACCTACCCACGGAAACGTAGCAGTAACCTCCACAGTATACGTCTACAACCCATTCTATGCCGCCTGTGAGGCCCTGAAAGCGCCAGTTGGGGATAAGCTTCGCACTTTCCCTCCAGCCCATCACCATAGGTATATCCACGGGAATAGTCTGCTCCAGAGCCATCTTGTAGGACAGCACTTCCTGCGGCTTCGGATACCTCGGGCGAGCCTTCCGCATCAGTTCACGTACTCTTTCTTCATCGGCTCCCTCTGAGCCTTAGCCTGTACCGCCCGTGTATCTGCCGCTCCGCACACGTGACACCCCCCGGCGTTGACGAGATATGCCTTCGTCATGCAACCGGGGTCCGGGCACTCCTGCACAATCTGGTAGTTGCCGTCCACCACGCATCCACAGGGGTGTGTCTCCCATGGCAGGGGATGGTCAGTGTCAACACAATCGGTCATTTTTCCTTCGGACATGGTTTACCCTCTGGTATTCCAATACTGCGCACTTCGGATTCTCCAAGGACCATCATGACGAATGTCTCCACGGCGGTGAGGTCCTCTATTCCCATTTCCGCAAACTTCAAGCGGGTTTTCATTTGGTTCTGGAGCCGCTTGAAGAAGTCATTGCTGAACTCGAAGAAGGGGTTATGTGGGCGCATGTAGACCTCGGACCCCTCGTCAACGTTGAGGGTGAGGGCGGCATGGATGTAGGCGACCTTCTCCTGCGCTTTTTCTAGTGGAGTCTTTTCCTTCATACGCCTCCTTCGGTGCTGAGAGCCTCGTCCACATCGGTTGTGCGCATGGAAGCCGTCTCCAGAGCGGGGCAGTCCAACTCCCCATACTTACACACCCCGACGTATTCCCCCATGTTACAGTGCGTCATGTGAACCCCGATTTCCGGTGGTACGACGGGGTCATCAACCGGGAACATATCCACCTGTTCCTTGGGCATGTCTTTCACGTCCACGACAGCGCCGGGCAACTGGCGGCTGATGGAGAGGAACTGTCCCCGGTCCACGATTTCCTTCCACGTCAGGAAGAAGGACGACGGTTGGCGTTTCGGTCGGAAGGAAATCCCGTCCGGCCCTATCCATACCAGCCAACCATTGGGAAGCTCTCGGCGAATAGTGCGGGTCATCTTGATGGTTTTCATGGTTTAACTTCCTCCAGTACTGTGACGTTGACGGGCATCATCTTGCCTCTGCCCCGTTCCTCTTCGGCCTTCGCCCCGTAGGGAAAGCACATGTCCACTTGCAGCCTGCTCGGGAACACGAAATGAAAGCTGTTATCCTCGCTGTTCCACCAGCCCCAATAGGAGCCGGATGGACCACCGATGTTCTGCCCGGCATTGGGGTCGGCATTTTCAGAAACTTCCACCTTGAAGATGGGATGCGGCTCACGGGAATCTTGGCACATCTTGACAGACTTGGGATGATGAAAAAAATGGAAGAACATCTTCCCCTTTGTAGTGGAGTCAAACTCCGTGCAATACATGATGGTCTTGAGTTCCATGTTAAGTCCTACTCAGACGCCAGTTCTTCACCGGCTGCCCGTTTATAATGACCCAATCTCCCCCCAAGGGAAGCCGTTGAAGCTTGCTATCGCAGACGGCGCTCTTGCGCTCCCGTGAGAGCGCTAGGCACGTCCCTATACCCCTCGCTATCATGGCGGGGGTGACCATGCCGTCCGAGGTCTTTTTCCAGCGGCCCCGCTCGATATTGTCCGACGTGTTGCCGGTAACAAACGTCAGGGGCATGACGAGCTTAAGTCCCCCCGGCGAGGGCCGGTACGGGCTTCCATGCTGTCCTTACCGACCTTCACCAGCCAGAGTTCACCGTCTACCACAATTTTTCGCATCATCAACCTCGCTTTGCCATTAGGGCGATTTCTTTACGAAAACTTATCATGGCGACGGTTAAAGACGCCCCGGAAAGTATACTTTGCAACGCTGACTCCACCGCTTTCAAGACTTCTTGGGGTGTACAGCCAGCGCACCAAGGCCAAACCCGCTGGTTGTATGGTGTACATTCAGAAAGGTAACGGGATGTTACCCCGTTATCCACATCTGCCATCGCTCTCTTATAGGCTGAGAGAAGGCTGAACAACCCAAGAACGGTTGCCCCGGTGGTTGCCTTCTCTACCGCACGAATCAATTGCAGGTCGGTCGGCATTCTACCAATCCTCCTTGTAATCGCCGGGGAACAGGATGGACTTGCTCCACCACGGGGAGAACATCTTGCCCGCTCTCTGAATAAATACTCCAAACTGAGCGTCGATGATGTAGTGCTCGGCCTTATCTTTGTTGTGGCGGACGGTACGTCCGGTCGCCTGCTGGAGTTTCAGGGCGGTCGTCCAGTTGTACCAGTCGCCGTCACGAGCCATGCGAGCCTTCACGTAGTCGGTCATGAACTCGTAGGGGACCTTGCACACGATGCCGAAGCGCCCGAGGTCGTCTTTCAGGTCCAGTCCTTCGGTCATGCTCGGGCTGATGATGACGGTAGGTTCGTTCACCCGGCGCTTATGTTCTTCGATGATAAGCTCACGGGTGCCCTTGGGGCTGTTCTCGTCGTGGGTCAGGATGCGGTCACCGAACCCCTGCCGGGTCAGATAGTCCACGATGTACTTGGTGATGGCGAACGTGTGGGTATGGATAATCCCCTTGTCGTTGGCGTGCTTACGGAGAATCTTGGCGCACTCGGCAGCGATGAGCGGTTTCGCCGCTTCGATGGTCTTGCTGGACATATTCGCCACGGGCTTGTAGTAGATGGGACGATTTTCCAGCGGAAAGTCGGAGTCCATGGCGAGCGTCACGGCATCTTCCTTCTTGATGCCGAGGTTGCGCATGAAGGTGTCGAAGTCCAAAATCGTGGCGGACATCAGGATGACCATATCCGCCTTCGAGAAGAGCAATTTGTCGGCGAACAGGGTAGCCGTCAAGGGCTTAATGACCATCTTGGCGGGCTGCAAGGGCACGGGCGCTCCGCAGCGGTAGCACTTCTTTCCGGCGAACTTGAACTTGGTGCGGCACTCGGGGCACGCCTTGGCTTCGGACTCAGACCAAACCATCCAGTCGTTGAAGTTCTCGGACTTGAGGAACAGGTCCAAGGACTGGAGGAAGCGCTCCAGACCGCCCGCCTTCTTCTTCATTTTGGCGGCGTCCTTCATGAGCTTCTTGTCCCGGAGTTCTTCCGCCTTGCTGGTCAATTCCTGAATGGCGGCGGCGGCGGCGGGACGGAAAGTCTCGTTCAGATAGTCCAGAGCCACGCCCCGACCGGCTGCATCCGCCTTGATGAAAGGCAGGGACATGAAGTCGATTCCGACTTCTTCGCAGCGCCACTTGGTGATTTCAATGTTCGCCAGACCGAGAATTTGCTGCTCGGCGTTATGAGCTTCATCCAGAATCAACATGGTGCGGTCTTTCAACTGACCGACAAAGTTGGACTCGGAGAGGTAGTAAGCAAAATTGGTAGTTCCAAGGGGAGTCGCACAAAAAGCCTCTTTCGCCAGCTTGTAGCCGTGGCAACCGCCCTTTTCAGCGTGCTCGGGGTAGAAGAAGTCCGTCTCTTCGCAGGACATCAGTTCCCCGCCCTCTTCCTCGGGGAAGTGGTAGCCGCAGTTGTAGTTCGCCCGGCCCTTGAGTTCGGCAAGGCCGTTCTTCTCAAAGTCGCCCATCAACTGAGCCGTCAGGGATTTCTGTGGGGAGCAGTAGTAAGCTCCCGGCTCGAAGTTGCCAGCAACCCGCACCGTCTTAGCCCAAGAACCAGCCGCCACGCCGATACCGGATTTTCCGCCGCCCGTGGGGATTTCGAGGACGACGTACTTTTTGTGCTCACGGTGAGCTTTCTCAATGGCTTGCAGGGCTTCTTCCTGCGCTACCCGGATGGAAGGGAAGGGGAAGTGTTCACGAATCTTGGGGGAGTCGTTCTCGGTGAAATTCATGACCGGGCGGTCAGCAATTTCGGTGATGATGGCGGGGGAATCTCCCATAGGTATTTTCTCCTCACTTACAGTATACCACGGGAAATGGGTTTTGAAAGGATATTTTTCTATACTTTCTTAGGAACAGAATGACCGAAAGCAGTCGGAGGTGCAGCTATAATCCCGGATATGCTCCCGCACCAGAACTAGCTGTTCTTCCTTGGGTAAAACGTCCAAAACGGATTCCATGGTCTGGTAAATCCCCTCCCGGAACTCCGAGGCACCAATTTTGTCCTTTTCCTCAATCTGGATGCCCAGATAACGCCGGGTGATGTTGACCAGTCGGGAGCAACACTCAGAGCAAAGCATGGGGTCGATACCCTCGCCCGCCGCCTCCCGGAGAAGCACTACGGCCTCCACCACCCTCTCCTCGGGGTCGTCTATGTGGTTGTAGAGGCAGAACAACTTGGCAACGACCTTCTGTCGTGGTTTAAGGGTATCCCACGAGGGAGCGGACTTGGCGGCGACCTCCGCCATTACGTCGCCGTACATGCCCTCGGTCTTCATCCAGCGCTCACTGGCGGCAAGCTCCTCCGGGGCGGCGGAGATGTACCGGCTCAACCGGCGCTCCTTCTCCTTGAAGACCAGTCTCGGGGAGCAGGCGGCTAATCCGGCTGGACCGATGCAGCAGAGGTGGAGTTGGCAGTAGGGAATCTTCTGGAGAGTCTGACGGTCGAACTTCTTCCCCGAGGCGATAAGCCCCGGCAACGCCTCCTTGAAATCCATGGAGGGAATGACGGTATCAACTTCGACTTTGAGCGGACTGGAAATAGTGAACTCCATAGGAGATAATACTGACTCTACTGACCTATGACGGTCCACAGTGAGCCATTGCTCCAAACCAGCACGGTGAAACCACCGGAGCCATTGGCAGTGCCGCCCCAACTGTTTACACCACTGTTGTTGACCGCTGCGATACGCCCCGCCTGTCCCACCGCTGACCCGAGGGAAGCAAAAGGCACGGGAGTAATGGGGGAGCCGCTGACCGGTCCGGTCGCACCGAGAGGTCCGGTATACCCCGTAAAATTACCGGGACCCGTTGGTCCGGTCGGACCTACCGGACCCGTAGACCCGATAGCTCCCGGTCCAATGGAGATGATGTTGAAGTTCCCTTGGTTAATCGTTAGGGTAACAGAGCCGGTAGAGGTGCAACGGGCAAAGATGGTGAAGTAGTCTCCATCTGCCATGCTGTCGATACCGGAGATGGCAAAGGCTATCTGTTCCGTGGTGCTATCTTCGAGAACATCAACCTCGTGCTCGGTGAGGATAGAGCCATTCTTAAACACCGCCAGTTGGTAGGTTTGATTGGCGGTGCTTACGGTGAGTGAGCCGGTAAAGAAAGTATCGCAACCGATAGCGGGCAGACCCGTGGTACAGGTCAAAGTTTGAGTACCGCTGGTATTCCCAGTCATGTTGGAAAGCTGCCCGAGTGTCCAGTTGACTACCTGATACCATGTTCCCTGATTTGTTAAAGACACAATCTCACTGGCGATGGTCATTTCGCCATAAGCAGAGGCTCCCTGCGGTCCTGTATAACCTGTGTAGCCGGTGAAACCCGTGGGTCCAGTATAACCTGAGTAACCAGTTGGTCCTGAGTAACCCGTGGCTCCGGTATAACCTGTGAAATTACCCGGACCCGTGTAGCCAGTTGGACCGGTGATATTGGGACCTGTGTAACCAGTGTAACCTGTGAAATTACCCGGTCCGGTATAACCCGTGTAACCACTGTAACCTGTAGGTCCACTCGGTCCAATACCGGTGGTAGCGACGTTAAAGTTGGCTTGAGTAACGGTTAGAGAAACGGCGTTGGACGTGGTGCAACGAGCAAAGATAGCGAACGTATCGTTGTTCGCCATGGTATCAAGTCCCGACAAGGAGACGGGGTAAGTAAGAGCAGGGGCACCACCACCGTTGGGGGTAATGTTAACTGTCTGGTCAACCAACTGAGAACCATTTTTGTATACGGATAGTTGGTATGTCTGAGAACCAGCGGAGACAGTTACGCTGCCGGTAAAATGTACCCTGCAAGTCAAAGCTGCAAGACCGGTGGTGCAAGTCAATGTAGCAGCGGACGAGGTATTTCCCGTCATGTTCTGGAAGAGACTTCCCAATGTCCAGTTGACTACCTGATACCAAGTATTTTGGGTGGTGAGGGTTGTGGCAGTGGCATTCGTTTGAATGCTCATCTCACCATAAGCAACAGGACCGACAGGTCCCGTGTAACCGGTGTATCCTGAGTAACCAGAAGGTCCGGTGTAACCGGAATAGCCCGTAGGCCCGGTGTAACCTGTAAAAGAGCCGGGACCAGTATAACCTGTGTAGCCTGTAGCCCCGGTGGAACCCGTGGGTCCCGTATAACCTGTGTAGCCTGTATGGCTGGGTCCAGTGTATCCAGTGTAACCCGTAAAATTGCCCGGACCAGTCGGCCCCGTGGGACCGGTATAGCCGGAATACCCGCTGTAACCTGTGGCACCAGTAGCCGCCGCCGTTCCCGCCGCTCCGGTATAGCCGGTGTATCCTGTATATCCTGAGAAACCCGTGAAATTACCCGGCCCAGTTGGACCAGTATACCCGGAGTAACCCGTGTAACCAGAGGGACCTATGGGTCCTGTATAGCCTGTGAAATTACCGGGGCCTGTGTAGCCCGTGTATCCTGAGTAACCGGTGGGACCAGAAAATCCCGTGTACCCTGAGTAACCTGTAAAATTTCCGGGGCCGGTATATCCTGTGTAACCACTTGGTCCAGTATAACCGCTTGGTCCCGTATATCCAGAGTAACCTGTAAAATTTCCGGGTCCGGTGTATCCGGTATATCCGCTGGGGCCGGTAGGACCGGTATATCCTGTGAAATTACCGGGACCAGTTGGTCCCGTGGCACCGGAGGAGGCGTACTGCGCCCACCATGTGGGAGAAATGTCGGGCTGATTTCCTGAGTTGTTGTCAAGGAGGGATATCCAGAGAGAGCCGCCGTAGCTGGCAACATTGCCCCCAAGATAGACGGCACTGATACTCCACGTCCCTACGAAGGTGACGACGAGTCCCTCTACGGAGTCGATGAGTTTGGAAACCGGATTGAATACACAGACAAGTGCCATGCCTTAGCCCTCAATTAAGAGGGCTATAGGCAGGTTTTACGTTGCGGTGGGAGTTTCTTCCAATTTTTTGAGTTCTTCGGCAAGGATAGCCCGGTCGGAATCCACCTGTGACCAACCCTTCCGGTAGACATCATCCATCACCTGAGTTTTGCTGAAATGGTGATGAACTATCGTTGCCGTCTCAGAGTGGAGCGCCTGACCCAGCTTCTTGGCCTTTGCCCACAAGAGATTATCCACGCCGACGTGGTGGAACTTTTCGGAGAAAATTTCTCCCAGCTTCAAATACAAGTCCCGGCTGATGAGGAAATGCTCACAGATGTTGCCCTCATCCGGGTAGACCGGTCCGGCATTGAAAGACACTAGACCCTTGACAAAGGGATAATGCGGCGGGGTCTCGAAGGGATGAGCCTTGGGTGGGTTGCCCTGCCCTTCCTTGACCGCCCGGTACACGCACCATGGGTCGAACTCCATATCATTGGCCGCATACACGTAAGCGTCAAAATCCGGGTTGGCGGCGGCGAGCCGGTTGACCTTCTGACTTACCGTGCCCTCGCCTTCATCCACAAACGCCTGAATCAGATGCTTGGGGTAGTAAAGGTGGTCCACCGACTCTAAGCACCTCTGGAGGCCCTCCGGGCGTCCCAGCGAGGGTATTAGGACAGCGACACGGGGAAGGAAGTCCCGAGTGTAATCTTCCTTAATCCACGCTTTGGCGAAATGGTGGAAAGCCACGGTATCATCCCGTACATCAATCTCCCCATTCTGATGATTGTAGGGACAGAAGACATGAGCGGGAAGAATTTTGACCGTCAAGTCTGAGGGTGCTGCACTGCTTATCCTTGGAGTGAGGATTTCCTGTGCTGCTTGGAAAATGTAGTCATCATCACCCTTGAACTTGGCCTCCACTTCGGCGAGATGTTCCGCAAGGATGGGATGACCTTTCTTCGCCCCGATAAGGCTGTTGGCGATAAAGCCGTTGTCTTCCCGGCAAACGAAGAACGAGTTGCCAAGCAAATGGTTGAAATTCCTGTCCGGCAGGATTTCCATGTCGGAATCGACATAGATGCCGCCGTACTCCTTCAACCACCAGATACGCAGGTAGTCCGCTGCCTTGACCCATTTCTTGGCAGCAATGGCAGCGTCCAGATAAGGAATGCCCTCGGGACAATCAGCTAATCCCAAGACCTTGTGTTCATAGCCGGGAATCTGCTGACTCTTGACGCACTTCTCTACGAGCGGCGGCAAGCCTTCCTTCTCTGACAACCAGATAGTGAAAATGCTCTTGGGGATGTACTGCTTTTGCTCGGGGAGCAGGTCGGCGTACAGTTCCAAAAGCTCTCTCTGTGGGGCTTGTAAAGTCCGGGTCTGCCCGAGGAAAATGGGGTCGAAGCTGGAGCCGGTATCGAGGCAGCAGATATCTTTCTCCGCCGTGAGGGCGTCAGCAATGAGCACCTTACTTATCAACCCGCAACTGAACATGAAGATGCCGTGGGTGTGAACCTTGGATAATACAGCATCCTTGATTTCCTTGTACTTGCTCCACGCATCATGCTCGGGCACTTCGATAAGTTCGGCGTTGAGCATGTCGGCGGCACCCTGCAATTTCGCCGGGGCGATGAGAAACTTCTGCGCTCCACTCTCCTTGATGGCCTTGTAGAAGTTGTGCAAGCCACGGTTGTTAAGTTCCCGGTTTTCCCGGTGCAGAAGCAACCGTCCATCATTCTCACCTTCCAAGTAATCGTGCCAGTTGGTGATGTAGATATCCCCATCCAACTTGGTGATGGTGTCGTAAGCTTTGCGCAGGGCATAGTTGATGTCATACGAGTAGGGCTGGCCGTCAACCGTTGCTCCCTCTACGCACTCCATGCACTGCTGTTCGCCGTCGTTGAATTTCACAAAGCTAAAGAAAGGACTGCGCTCTTCTCCCAACACTCGTTCAATGAGTTCCCGGATGCCGGTGGGATAATTCCCCTTGATTTCCGGGATAGGAATGGCGGGGGTATACCAGATGCTCTCCGCCTTGTAGGTGCGATGGCAGCACTCGTCCACGGCTTGACACACACCCATCCATGTTTGTGGCATGTAGTCATGACCGGAGAAGATGACCTTGGCAAGCGGACGCCAGAGTTCGATGTCTCGTTTCACTTCCTCGTAAGTATGACCGGCGTCGATAAACACCATGTCAAATGTGCGTCCCTCGGCCCGGAACTTCTCCGCTGCCGCTGCGCTCTCCATCTGACAGATTTCGAGGTTCTTGAACTCCCCGACGTTTTTCTTGAACTCGCCGAGGACATCCTCCTGCTTTGCCATGGCATTGGTTTGGTCACGGGGGTCAACCGAGCCTCTCCATGTATCCACAGCAGTTAGCTGGCCCTTGCCGTTCAAGCCGGAAAGCAAAGCGTGGGTGGACCGGCCCTTCCAGCTACCTAATTCGAGAATGGTTTGGATTTCTTCCCGTTGTGCCTGATGGTACAGCCACTCAAGCTCGCCGTGGGTCATCCACCCTTGGATTCCCCCGCCGTCTGCGGCTTGACCTCCTCCGGGCATTTGATAGTCATATTTGGTCGGCTCGTAGAACTGCTTGTCGGCAAGATACTTGGGGTTAGTCGGGTCGTAGGCGAACGCCTTCCTCCAGTGTTCTTTCGACCTCTCCCGGTCGCCCAACCACCAGAGCGCCCAGTAAAGTTTTTCATGCGGCTCATACGTGTAATGCGCTCCCACGTTACAATAGCAATCGTTAGGTGGGATTTCCAAAGCAGCCATGCAGTAGCAGGCTACCCGCTGCGGATTGTTCTTCTTCCAGTAATAATCCGCCAGACGAAGCCACGGCTCACGCCGGGTATCATCTATTTGGATGGCTTTGTGCCAAGATTCGATGCCCTTGTCATCCTCCCCCAGTTGCATGTGGGCGTCCCCGATGAAAATCATGGACTGCCCCCGCTCCTGCTGCCAGCGGTTCATGTTGACATGCCGGGTGAGTTCTTTGATGGCTGACCGGGGATGACCGTTCCAGATAAGCTCCCGTCCGAGGTAGTGGCTGTTGCGGTCGTTATCCTGATTGAGGTAGCAATCGAGGGACAGACCGGCGAGGTAGCGGGTGCGGTGGGTCTGCGGGGCTTGGAAGTGTTCCAAGAGAAGCACGGTGGGCGGCAGATAGGTGCGCTTGGCGTTGCCTGCCAGAACCTCATGCACGATGCCTTGCCAGTGCATGATACGCCGGTCATACATCTTGCATTGCCGGAACTGAACAGCGGGCTGACCGTTGGGATAATGGGAGAAGATGAAGTGAAATTCCATCTGCTGGAACCCTTGGTCAATGGTGCGTTCAATGGCGTCGATATCCAGATGGGTATATTGCTCATCGCAATCCGGCATGGATACCACATCATTGCTCGCCATGGTAGCAGAGTAGTTACGAGCGGCAGCGTAGTCAAAAAGTTTATCACCAGCGGCAACAATGGGGGTTTCAGGAGGTACGACAAACTGATTGTTGATGGCCTTGGCAAGATTCTCCGGGATGGTGAAGATAAATTTCTCCCCCACCTCAAAAACCGTGAAGCCCAAAGCACGGGCTACAGCCGGGGTATTATCGGTGGACCCAGTGTCCACGAGGACCACCTCGCCGTGAAGCTTCTGAAATTCTTTGAGGGACTTGTGGATTCTCCAGAGGTTCGGAGCTTCATTTCTTGCTATGAGACAAACCGAAAACTTTACGCCCATGATTCTCCATTAACCGGGTTTGGACCGGTTATGGAATAATACTGTCTTTTGCCCGTTTTGTTTGGCCGCTGTTATTCGGTCCATTCCATGCCCCGGAATAGGCTGCTGTGCGGTGTTACCCTATAAACGTTGCCTATCCACAATGGAGATTGAGGAGACTCCGGGGGAACCCGGTATGTAGTCTACGTACATCCCCATGAAGTCCACATCCACCATCTGGCTATTTGCATCAGTCTTGCGGACCGCTACCGTGGGTGCCCCTAGAAAATCAACCCCTGTCGGGGATGGAAAACAAGGACCTAAATTGTGGGACCAGCCAACTTGGAAATTATTGATAGCGGCTAGACCTTCATTATATCCAAATTCAAAACTTTGTCCACCTGCCACTTGGGAAGGGTTGGAGTCAACCCATACTCCTCCTGCCCGTGCAGTGAGTGTGGGGGTTCCATCGTTGACCACAGCCTGCATGGCATTTATGGTACAGCTTCCGTCTATCTTAGCGGAGGTATAGGAGTTACATACAGCCTTATAATCCTGATTTCCCGAGGCACTGAAATTATGTATCTGGCTTGTATTCGTAGCATTGGCATCCGACTTTCCTGCCGGGGGGATATTCTTGACCGCATTGAACAGGTTGGTTGCTCCTCCCCCTCCTGCCAGCCAAGAACCGGTGGATGAGTCTGCCGCAGCCGGGAGGAGGACAGAACCCCCCGCACCGAGGGTGACAGAAGAGTTGTCAACCAGTATGTCATCATAGTATGCTTCGAACCCGCCTACAGTGTCTGCGCTGGAACTACCGACGTTGAAAAGTGTCCCGTTAGAGGGGATAATAACTCCCGTAGTCTGCGAGGCCCATAGTACCCCGTCCACGAATACCTGTGCCCCATTTCCTGCGTTGTACCCAGCGTTCACGGCCATCAGATGCCAACCCCCATCCACAGTCATGGCATTAGTGCTGTTGGCGGAATTGAGGGAACCAGCACGGACATAGAGAGTGCCGTTGGGGTTCATGCTCAAGGCTGCCACAGTTGGGCTACCCACTATAAATAGGTTCACAGCCGTGCCGGGGAGATGCAGCAGCTTGAAATAAAACCGGAAACTCTGGGCAAAGGCTCGTGGAGTTAAGGAGGAATCATAGAGAAAGTGTTGAGTGAAACCCAACTTTCCCGCTGGCAACTGGATGTGCATCCCATAGTTTCCAGTCCTTGCAGCGGCGGGTATTGCCTCAAGGGTCCCCGAGCTACCCGTTGTTGACCGTGCGGAACACTCGTAGATGCTTCCCAATTCCCAGCCAAGGATGTAGGTGTTGGACATTTACGCCTTCACGATGAACAAGTCAAGGTTCAGCCTTGTGACAGTTCCCGCAGAGTCTAGGTTGAACTCCAAGACATCTCCCGCCAAAAGAGAGGTGGTCCATGTCCCGATGTTAGTGCTGGTATTAAACTGTTGAGGTCCTGTTAGATTTGGCGGGGCAGAAGCTACGATGCTGACAGTAGTAGGGAGCGATGCATAGGCACACTTCTTGACGGTAATCTGAGCAGTGCCGGAGGCATTCGCCAGCATAGTCCACCCAGTTATCGTGGCATTGTAAGGAACCTGTATGTACCCATACGAACCCGTTGAGGGGACTGACCCCTTCCCGTCGATAGTGAGCGTGATGATTTGATTCTGTGGAGAATATATCAGGACCACATTCTGCCAAGTCAACCCCGCAATGGTGGAGCCTGCAAAGCTGGAGACATTGGCAATATCTTGAGCAATCCGCTGGGAAGGACCAGCCTCAAAAGCCATGCCGAGAATCGTTATCACTGGGGTTGTATTTGCGCAGTAAACTCCCGCAATCACGTTATCTGAACCGTCGCTATTGTTGAAGACCGTATTCCCGACGAGCTTTGTGTTCGAAGCGGCGGCAGCGATGTACCAACCATATTCCGTGGGGCTGTCAGCGTAGCAATTAGTCCAAGTACTGAATTGAGAGTTGTCGTAGAAACAAACAGCCATGGGGTTGGCGCTGGCCGGTGCTCCACCATAGGCATGGATGTCGGTAAACCAGCAAGCACCTGTGTCGGTTCTGACACCCGTGGCGCATCCTACAATGACAGCAGTGTCAACACGATTGTCGGTAATAGCCCCCGTACAGTATACTCTCGCACCAGCAGCGGTAGTCGCTGCATAAACATGGACATTTTCCAAATAGCATTCGAATCCACCCGACCCGTGAACCGGGAAGTCCGTAATGTCCCCAATCAGGAAGCCATTGGTCGTTGGGTACTTAACGTAGGTGTCTTTGATGGTGAAGTGCCTGCACGAGCGTACATATACCCCATTTGCGGCCAAGGCATTGCAATTAATCACGCCCCCGACCATGTTTGTACCCGGAAGGTTGACTGCTACCGTAGGCCCGACGATTAGGACTGCGTCCATAGCAGAGGAAGCAATGAGTTGTGCTCCGGGGTCCATGACTAGGTTAACATTGTAAGGTATGATGATATGACTGGCCAGCAGGAATTGACCGGCTGGGACATAGACAGTACCACCTGAACTGAATGCCGCTGCCGCTGTCATAGCTGCATTGAATGCGACAACGTTATCAGTGCTTCCGTTCCCCACAGCCCCGTAATTCAAGACGTTAAATGGGTAGTCTACGAGGGGGCCATTTGGCCCCGTCCACCCGGTGTAGCCTGTATATCCTGTGGGTCCGGTATAACCGGTAACTTGAGGTCCCGTATATCCTGTGTATCCACTGATTCCCATAGGTCCCGTATAACCCGTGGGTCCGGTTCCTCCCGGTCCTGTCGGACCGGTATAACCCGTGGGTCCGGTT
>Ga0181517_10002098_pt1 | contig 20983 bp, 10 predicted proteins | sample PEATcosm2014_Bin_31_FD_119748 | JGI IMG/M metagenome (GOLD analysis project Ga0181517, IMG submission 119748) | Peatland microbial communities from MTU Mesocosm Facility, Houghton, MI, USA - PEATcosm2014_Bin01_30_metaG | ecosystem: Environmental > Terrestrial > Soil > Wetlands > Peat | place... | reverse complement strand
GGGGGCAATCTGCTCACGCACTTCACCCACAGCCGCGAATTGCGCTACGTCTACAACCTGGCGGCACACTACAACACGCCGAAAAAGATCCTCGAAACGCTGGCCACGGCGGAGCAAAATGGCGTCAACACGCTCGTCATCCACACGGCCACCAAAGAGACCGTGAAGCTGCTGAAAAGGCACCGCGATAAGGAGGGGGGCAAGATCCAGTGGATCATTTGCCCCACCAATCCCATCGAGCCGGGCTTGGCCAAGTACGAGGAGCAGGTGCAGCAAGTCGTCGACGACGGCGTCGATGCCATCTATATCTGGGGCGTGCAGAGCGATGCCCTGGTGGCCGCGGAAAAGATCGATCTGGTGGGCAAGGCGGTCGACATGGTGAAGACGCACGGCGTCCCCTGCGGCGTCGGCGCCCACATGCTCGGCGTGGTGCAAGAGTGCGAGAAGAACAAGATCCCCGCCGATTTCTACATCAAGACCTTCCATCATCATCGCTATGAAAGTGCGGTCACGGTGACGGCACTGACGGGGCACGGTTCGAACATGACCGAAAAGGGCCTCAACCTGAAGACGCTCGAAGCAAACCACGACGCCATGTGGTGCTACACGCCGGAGGAAACGGCCGAGTTCATGAAGACGGTGACCAAGCCGTGGATCGCCTTCAAGGTGATGGCCGCCGGGGCCATCCCGCCGGCCGACGCCTTCCGTTACGCGTTTCAGAACGGGGCCGATTTCGTGCTCGCCGGCATGTTCGACTACGAAATCAACGAGGACGTGCGGATTGTCACCGAGACGCTGGCCGGGCTGCCCCAGCGGGCGCGGCCCTGGCGCGGCTGACCCCCGGGGAGCCGACAATCGTGAAACGTCGAGAATTCTTGGATGCCGGGGTAGCCGCCGCGGCCGGGGCATTGCTGTTGTCCGGGGGTCGCGCCGCAGCAGGGGCCGCCGCGGGAAACCATCCGCCGCCGCAGACCGGCCTGCCCAAGGGCAAGATCGGCAAACTGGAGGTGAGCCGCCTGCTGCTGGGCGGCAACCTGCTCAGCCACCATACCCACAGCCGGGAACTCCGCTACGTCTACAACCTGGCCGCACACTACAATACCGAGAAGAAGATTTTCGAAACCCTTGCGATTGCCGAGCAGCAGGGGATCAATACGCTGGCGATCACTGCAAGCGTCGGGATCACCGGCATGCTCAAAAGGTACCGTGAAAAGCACGGGGGCAAGATCCAGTGGATCATGTGCCACGGTACCCCCATTGAGCCCGGATTGGCCAAGTACGAGGAGCAGGTGCAGAAGACCGTCGACGACGGCGCGGACGCCATCTATATCTTTGGCGGTCACGGCGATGCCCTGGCGATCGCCGGAAAAATCGATCTGCTGGGCAAGGCGGTCGATCTGGTGAAAACGCACGGCGTCCCTTGCGGCGTGGGCGCCCATCTGCTGCGCGTGATCCAAGAGTGCGAGCGGAACAAGATTGACAACGATTTCTATGTCAAAACGTTCCATCACCACCGCTATAACAGTGCCGCCACGGTATCGATGCTGGCCAATCGCGGCCCGGACGTGAAGGAAGAGACCCTGGATCTCGCCCCCAAGTTCCCCGGCCAACTGGCCGTGGATAGCGCAAACCACGACGCCATGTGGTGCTTCACTCCCAAGGAAACCGCCGAGGTCATGAAGGGCGTGGCAAAGCCGTGGATCGCTTTTAAAGTCATGGCGGCGGGGGCGATCCCGCCCCAAGACGCCTTCCGCTACGCGTTTGGAAACGGCGCAGATTTTGTTCTGGCCGGGATGTTCGATTTCGAGGTCGCCGAGGACGTGCGGATTGCCACCGAAACGCTGGCCGGCCTGCCCCAGCGGGCCCGGCCCTGGAGAGCTTGAACCCGAGGAGCCGTTATCGTGAAACGTCGTGAATTTCTCGAAGCCAGTATGGCAGCGGGGGCCGGAGCATGGCTCTTGTCCTCGCGCGGCGCCGCCGCAGAGCCCGGCGCAAGTTCCCCGCCGCTTAACGTCGGCTTGATCGGTTGCGGCGTTCAGGGCCGGGCGCTCGTGAACGCCACCGTCGGCATCCCCAACGTCCGCTTCGCCGCCGTCTGCGACATCTGGGAGTACAGCCGCAACACGGTGCAGAACCTGCTGAAGACCTACGGGCAGGCGGTCCGCCCTTATGCCGACTATCGAGAGATGCTCGATCGGGAGAAGAACCTCGGGGCCGTGCTCGTGGCCACGCCGGATTTTATCCACGCCGAGCAAACCAACGCCTGTCTGAAGGCCGGGCTGCACGTCTATTGCGAGAAAATGATGGCCAACTCGCTCGACGGCGCCCGCTCGATGGTCCGCACGGCGCGGGCCACCGGCAAGCTGCTGCAGATCGGCTACCAGCGGCGCAGCAATCCGCGCTACCTGCACGTCGTGCAAAAGTTGCTCCGCGAGGCCAAGCTGGCCGGACGCCTGACGCACGTGGCCGGGCAGTGGAACCATCCGGTGACCGAGGAAGTGGGCTGGCCGAAGCGGCAGGTGATCCCCGACGACGTGCTGCGAAAGTACGGCTACGCCAACATGCACGAATTTCGCAATTGGCGGGCGATGCGGAAGTTTGGCGGCGGCCCGCTGGCCGATTTCGGCGCGCACCAGGTGGACGTCGCCAATTGGTTCCTCGGCCTGACGCCCAAGACGGTGCTGGCGGCCGGCGGCCTCGACTTCTACAAGTCTTGCCAGTGGCCGGACAACATCATGGCCGCCTTGGAATATGAAACGCCGGAGGGGACGGTGCGCGGACTGCATCAGGTGCTCACCACCACCAGCGCCGGCGGCAGCGGCAATTTCGAGCACGTGATGGGCGAGGAGGGTTCGCTCAAGATCTCGGAAAATCCCAAGTGGACGAAGGTCTATCGCGAGCCGAACGCCGGGGAATGGGACGACTGGATCAGCCGCAACTACTTGTCCAAGAAGGACAAGGCCCCGCCCATAGTCACCACAGGCGGCGAGGTTAACGTCCGGGAAACAGGCCTGGTGGAAAGCTATGACTTTCCCGTCGTGCTCGACAAGCCGCCGCACCAGCCGCACTTGGAGAACTTCTTCGCCGCCATTCGCGGCCAGGCGAAGCTGAATTGCCCGGCCGAGGAAGCGTTTCGCACGGAAGCGGTGATCTGGAAAATCTACGCGGCGCTCGAAGCCCGAAAAATGCTCTCCTTCGCGCCGGAAGATTTTAGCGTGTAACGGCATTGTGTCATGCTGAGCGAAGCGAAGCATCTCCTGTAGCGGGAGGAGATCCTTCGCTGCGCTCAGGATGACTTTCTGAAATGCGCTCAAGACGACTCTCTGAAACCATGCAACGTCGCAACAAATCATCGGCAAACGATTCGGGATACGCCGCAGCCGATTTGGCGGCCGATCTGCGGCGGCTCGGCGTTCGGCCAGGCGACGTGCTGATCGTTCATAGCTCGATGAAGAGCATCGGCCGGGTCCAGGGCGGGCCGGAAACCGTCGTGGCCGCCTTGCAGCAGGCCGTCGGGCCGCGCGGAACGATCGTCATGCCGGCCTTCGCCTTCCATTTCGAGAAGGTCTATTCACCGGTCGAGCCGTACGATCCGAAAACGACGCCCTCGAAAGTCGGGCTGCTCTCCGAGACGTTTCGCTCGATGAAAGACGTGCGGCGCAGCGGCCACCCGACGCATTCCGCCGCCGCTTGGGGCGCCTTGGCCGAGGAAATGATCGCCTGCGACTGGTCGCCCGACGACACGCGGGCGCTGCGGGCGATGACGGCGGCGGCCGCCCACGGGGCCAAGGTGCTGATGATCGGCTGCGATTTCACGTCGCTTTCGCTGCTGCACGTCGCCGAAGAGTCGGCCGACTCGCCCTACATCAAGATCTTTTGCGAGCGGCATCTCGGCTGGAAGCCTTCGGCTCGCGTCAAGGACATGCGCGGCCGGCCGCGGAGCATCGCCTTGCAGAACGTGCCGGGTTGCAGCCGGTCTTTCGGCGAGGCCCAATTGCTGGCAAAAAACCGCGGGCTGCTCCGTGAAGGACGATTCGGCCAGGCCGCGTGCCTGTTGTTCGACGCCCAAGCGGTCTTGGACATGGCGGTCGCCCAATTGCGGCGGAAGCCCGATTTCTTGCTATGTCCGGCGGGCACATGCCGCGATTGCGACGACCGCCGCGCGGCACTCGAACCCTCGTCGCCCGACGCGGCGGAAATCATCCGCTTCGCCATCGACATCCTGGCCGACTGCGGTTACCGATTGGCTGGCGGCGATGGCGAGCGGTTGGCGGCCGAGTATATCGCCCGGCGGATGCGCGAGATTGGATTGGACGACGTCACGATTCATCAGTTTCCCATTTCCGCATGGCGGCCTGGCTTCAGCCGGTTCGAGGTGCGCGACGGCCGACAATGGAAACTGCTGGAATCGGCCCCGGTTAGCCATTCGCCCTCGACCGGCGGCAAGACCATTCGGGGCCGGTTGGTGCATCTCGAATGTCTCGCGGGCCTCGACAAGATCGGCGACCCGCGGGGGGCGATCGCCGTATTGTGGGACGGCTACGGCAATTCGTTCGACGAGTTTCGACGCCTGATGGGCGCCGGTTTTGCAGCGATCGTTATGATCGACAGGCGTTTTGCGCACGAGGACGTCGTGGCGGAGGGCGTTCCCTCGCGATGGCTCGACGCCTTTACGACGCCGACGATTACGCTGCCGCATCCCGCGGCCATGCGATGGTTCTCGCACGGCGCGACGGAGTGCCGGATCAAAATCGACAGCCGCGTCGAGCCGGGGCAATCGACCGTTGTCACGGGTGAGATTCCCGGCCAAACGGCCGACGTGATTCTGCTCTGCGGGCATCACGATTCGACGTTCAACTCGACGGCCCCGGACGACAATCTGAGCGGGGTGGCCGTTACGCTGCAAGCGGCGGCGATGCTCGCGCGAAACAAACTGCGACCAAAACGCACCGTCCGCTTCTGCTCGTTTGGCGCCGAGGAACAACTCAGCGAGGGAGCACGCTGGTACGCCTTCGAGTCGGGCAAGGTACAGAACGTCCGCTTCGTATTGAACAACGATTCCATCGGCGCCCGGCTCGGCACGACGCACGTTTACGCGGCCGGCGGCGAGGGCCTGGTCGAATGGTTTCGCGGCGAGGCCGGCCGGTCGGCGATGCAGTTCAAAGTGGTCGAGGAAGTGATTCCGTTCAGCGATCATTTTCCGCTGAACTGCCTGGGGGCTTCGAGCCTGTGGTTTTACCGGCAGACCATGGCCACCGGGCGTCATTTTCACCACACGGTGCGCGATACGCTGGCCGAGCTCTCGCCGGATTATCTCGCCGCCTTGGCCGCCTTCGAGGCCGCCCTGGTGGAACGCCTGTCGCAAGCCGACACGTTGCCCTTCGGCAGACGCTTTTCGGCGGAAATGAAAAAGGCGATCAAAGATGCGAAGGAGAAGTGGCTGCGGATGGATGGTCCGTAATCTTCCCCTCGCCGGGCACCGACCAAAGGTTGGTCGGGAGAAGGCCGGTCTTCTCCTGCTCCCCTCGCCTCCGGGAGAGGGTCAGGGTGAGGGCCAGCGCGGTGCTTGTCCGCTCGGAAAGCGCTGGCGGCCAGCAGGTCGAAAATCTCATGCAACAGTGCATCAATCGCGTGTTTGATGCGTTGCGGTGGCGCTGTTGCACGTCGCCGCAAGTCGTTTTAAGTCAAGGCGTTATGTCGTGCCCGCGCGGGCCGAAATCGGCCCCTGCCTTTGGTTGGCGTGTTGCATTAGCAAGATGTAGATGTAACCGTTCACACCCCCGTAGACGCGGCGTCTCGCCGCGTTTCTCGGCGTTATCCGGGCCTATTCGCCCGCACAAAGCGGCGAGACGCCGCTTCTACGGTCGCCGACCCGTGAACGGTTACGGCAATGGCGAGCAGTTGGTCAGCAGTTTCGCGGATTTCCAATTTCCCGGAGGCCTCGAAACTGGGGTGACTGGAGAAAGCGGGCAGCCGCGACTGCGGAATGCTCGCTGATAGCGGCTCAGATCGATAGTGGCGCCAGGCCGACCAGCGGGAGACCGGCAAAAAAGGAGTCTTGGGCTCGCGTCAGGCGACACGTTCCCCTGCGTCGTAATACCCGATCTAATTGTCAAAGATCGAAGCGCGGCCCGAGCCCAGCGAACCGCCAGAGTTGCCGAACGGGTCGCTGCCGCGTTTGGGCGGGCAGTCCACCATTGGAGATGGTAATGCGAGGAGCCGCGCATTTCAAAGGCAGAAATCAGCCACCCGGCCAGGGGTGAGCCGATGCCTGACGCGGTTGTTCGTTGGCTTGCCTCGCGCGTAATGAGCAGTTGAGATTTTCAGTCGCCTGTTCGTGGGTTATGCAGCGGATCGCGTCGGCGTGTCGCTACCTCCGCCTCCAAACGGAAACAGCCAACGTGCGTCGGCGTGCGCCGCCGAGGCGCCCAATGCCGCCGAGTCAGACTACGTCGGGGTGTCGCACCGAAGCAAAGATCCGTCCGGGCAGCGAAGACGAATTGCGCTCGTCGGGGTAGCCCAGACCTTGACAAACAGATGCTTCTTGAAAACGCGGCGCGAGCGCACTAAACTGGCACGGCGGCAACCGCACTTAGTTTCCGCTCGTCGCGTCTTTCACATCAGCCCGGTGACGACCGCGCAAACGCAAATGGGTCATGGACATGAATCTGCCTTCGGATTTTGTAATTAGACTCGAGTTTGTTCACCCGAAGGACATCGTAGAAATGTTCCAGGGGAAGAGGCTCAAAGTCGGAACTCGCTAGGTTCTCAAGAACGAAATACGCCCTGTAGACTTGTATTGCTACTTTGGGGCAAGATTTGGCGCACCGAACGGTGTTCAGAGCCTCCTGAGGTCGAACGATTCCGACAACCTCGTTCATTGGGAGTGGTTTCTTCGTTCGAAAGAGCAATTCCTATCGAGTCAAGGAATGAGCTTCAGAACGGAGGTATGGATATTTGGCTTGGACCAGGCTGGGGAGGCGGAGAAGGATGAGTTCTTGGGACAAATGAAGACGCAATTTGCCCAGAACGGATCGGAAATGGGCAAGATCCGGAAGCAGCTTGAACACTGGGCCGAGTTCGTTAACCCGTATCAGAGACTCAGGCAAGCCGTCAGCGGATTGCGCAAAGAACTGTCGTCCCTTGGCATTGACACCGCGAATGACCCGGTTCCCGGTTACCCTGACCAACCGGACGCACGGGTGTTTGAGCGCGCCTGGAAGGAAAAGACTGAGAAGTATAGCCGCGCGTTTGGACTGTGTTTCGGCGTGCGTTCGATGCTGCCGGTGATGGCTGAGGCCTTCGTCAACTTATTGCTATACCTGTTGATGAAGCCGGAATTGAAGAACGACGAGCGTCTGAGAGAGAATGCTATTCGACAGCCAATCGACATCCGCATACGGAGCTTGTCCCACAACTGCGCGGGATTTGGGAAGGCTGTTGACTATGGGGCGGACGCTTGTAAGCGCTACCACACCCTAGTAAACGAGAGAAACGACCTCCTGCACGGCAATGTCGCCATAGACAAGTTGCGATTCAACGATCTCTATTTCAACGGGACCGTTCCCGTGTTCATACAGTACTCGACAATGTGGGACCGTTCAATCGGAGTTGCACATCGGTCGGTAGGAATGGGTGCAGTGAACGAAGAACTCGCTGTCGTTGATGCGCTAATTCAGTACTTGCTTTCCTGTCTTGAGGAGAAGGTAAAGACGTTTGTGGAACGCATCGCGGAGAAACGTGATCTTGGGATCAATCTCAAAGATGGTAGGTTAGGCCTTCTTTTTCCGGACCATCTCGTGGACGTTTTTCCGGGTGATCCGTCTACTGCCAAGCGGCACAGCGCGGCCGCGCGGACCGATCAACATGACGCTGGGCATGCTGCGTCGTGACTGTTTGGGCCGAAAAATGGCGTTCGCGCGGCAGCGGTCTAGTCGATGGGGGCGAAGCAGCGCGGGCAGATCAACGCTTGGCACCCTGCAGACGAGATTCAGAGACGATTCTCTGCCCAGTCCTGAATCGATCGAATATGGCCTCGATCCGGTCAGGGATGCAATGAGGTTAGCCGTTGAGAAGGCGCGATAGGAATAGCGCAAACCACTACTAAGCAAGGCAATCCAGCCGACTCGTTACCCTCGTGGCTGACTCTTGTGTTGGACCTTATAACTGAGGTGGCTGTCTCATCTACTCGTACTCTGGCAACGAGTATATCCCGGTTAACCTTCCTCGGTCACATCGACCGAGGCGTCGAATTGTCGTCGGATCGCGCCCGCGTCATTCGACGGGCGCTGTGGGCAAGGAATCTTCCACAATCGCCGTGGCTTCCGCTAATCTGCTGCCGCGGCCCGGTAGAGTCGCCGTAATAGATCGTCTGGCGACCAGTTTTGGTGCGGGCGCGGACGCCTCGTTGTTGCACGCAAGTCACGTTCGCTGGGCCCCCGGGGACAAGCGAAAAACGGGATTCGAAATAACGTTTCACCCGTCCCGCCGGGACGGAAAACCTTCCTGTGTTGACGGTTATCCCAGCACCGAGGTGCTGGGCTATTATCAACCGTCCCTCCGGGACTCGCCCGAAGGGCGTTCCAGCGGTGCAAGCACGGGAAGCGGGCCGTTGTGTTCCGAGGGCCGTTCACGGCTCTTTCCGCGTAGCGGTAATCGGCCTGGCGTTCACGCCGGGTACAGAGGAGATTCCGCGCCGGCAGATTGTCAGGCCCGTTTCACGGGCCTCCTTTGCCGCACTCCAAAGCCGGAACCCGGCGTAAACGCCCGGGCCTAACACCGCCTACGGCGGCCAAGGACCGTGAACGGCCCAGGGGAGAAGCGAAAAACGGGCTGCGAAATAAGGGTTCAACCGTCCCTCCGGGACGGACAACCTTCTTGTTTTGCCAGTCTTCCCAGCACCGAGGTGCTGGGCTACTATCAACCGTCCCTCCGGGACGGGGAGCGACACATAACTTCAACCGTCCCTCCGGGACGGGGAGCGACACATAACTTCAACCGTCCCGCCGGGACGGACAACATCTTTGTTTCGACGGTCTTCCCAGCACTAAAGTACTGGGCTACTATCAACCGTCCCTCCGGGACGGATATGACTCGCCCGGACGGATCACGAAGCCATGGTGAGCAGTTCGCCGGCGGGCGTTTTGAGCAGATACGCCTCGATGCCGGGGTGGAGCCGGCAATAATCGGCCACCTCGTCGTCGGCCATGACCATGAAGGCCGTGGAGAGAGCATCGGCCTCGGCGGCCGTGGCGGCCAGGGCCCAGGTGCGGAACTTTCCTTCCGCCGGCCGGCCGGTGCGGGGATCGATGATGTGGGCGCCGCGGACCGCCGTGCCGGAAGCGCCGATCGCCCGGTTGGCCAGCCAAAGGCGCCGGGGGGCGCGATCCGGGCCGACGTGGATTGCCCAGCCCGGCTCGCCGGGCGGCGGGGCCAAGGCCAGCAGGCTGCTCGTGCTGGCTGAAAGCAGCGCGGCACGGATATCCCACTCGGCCAGCAGAGCGGCCATTCGGTCCAAGGCGAAGCCTTTGCCAATGGCGCCCAGGTCAAGCTGCACTCCGTCGGCCAACACGCGGACCGCACAGCCGGGCTCGATCAACTCGATCGGTGGCCCCTCGTCCGGCCTCGCTGCCGAGGCATAGGCCACGTCGAAGGCCCGGCCGGTCGCCGCTTGAACCTGCAAGGCAATCCGCAGACATTCGAACGTGTCGGGATGGACCGTGGTTGTCTCGCCCGGGGCCAGCCGATTGATGCGGAAAACATCGCTGGTTTCCACAAAGCGGCTCAAGCGGCTCTCGATGCGTTCCAACTGGTCCAGGGCCGCGGCGGCGGCCTGTCCGGCGTAAACGGGATCGGGCTCGGCGACGGTGATCTGAAACAGGGCCGCCATCGCTTCGCGGGCGAAACAGCGCCGCTCCTGCAAGTCGATCCTCCTTTTGCCGGCTGTCACTGAGTTGGTATGGATGGCAGAACCCAAAACGCCCCGGGGTTGCCATCCCCGGGACTTTGTCGCCGTGGGGGCTATTATACGGCACAGGGAAGGGGGTATCCAGCGACGCGTTGCCGGATGGATTCTGGCGGTCCGACAGCGGGACGTTTCGCCGCCGGCTTGCCCGCCGAGCCGTTCAGCGTCCTAACGCGGCAACCGGCTAAACAACTTACCCATCTTGACAGCCGACGGCCGCAGCCGCGTCCGCACGGGCGTTTCCCGGGCTCAGTTCGCCTCGACTCAAAAAGGCTAGTGGGCTAAAATGGGAAACCCTTAACGGGGTTCCACCCGGCAGAGAGCCGCCGTCAGATCAAGAATGGTGACCGCATGAGTTCAAGCGCGCGACGAGTCGTTATCACAGGCATCGGGGTTGTCTCGCCGCTGGGCAACAGCAAAGAGGCCCTTTGGCAGGCGCTCGCCGAGCGGCAAAGCGGCGTGGGGCCGCTACAGTGTGGCGAAGCCGACGGCCTGCCGGTCCGCTTTGGCGGCGAGGCCCGGCAGTTTACCGGCGAGATCGACGATTTTGGCCCCCTGGACAAGGAGCAGAAAAAGGCGATCCGCAAGGGCTTGAAGGTGATGTGCCGGGAGTGTCAGATGGGCGTGGCGGCGGCCCAGGGTGCCTTGACCGATGCCGGCCTGAAATTCGGCTCGCTCGACCCGGACCGCACGGGCATCTCCTTCGGCGCCGACTACATGCTCTCCATTCCGGAGGAGTTCACGGCCGGGATCATCGAATGTCTCGATGAGCAGGGGCGGTTCCGCTTCTCTCGCTGGGGCGGCGAGGGGATGACCAAGATGTCGCCGCTCTGGCTGTTGAAGTATCTGCCCAACATGCCGGCCAGTCACCTGGCCATCTACAACGACCTCCGCGGGCCGAACAATTCGCTCACCATGCGCGAAGCGGCCGCCAACGCCGCCCTGGGCGAGGCCTTTCATATCATCCTCCGCGGCAGCGCCGAAACCATGCTGGTCGGGGCCACCGGCACCCGCTTGCACCTGATGAAGATGGTCCATACCGTGCAGCAGGAGGAAGTCAACCTGGGCGACGGCGATCCGGCGGCGGCCAGCCGGCCCTTCGATCGCGACCGGCAAGGCATGGTGCTCGGCGAAGGGGCCGGCGCCATCGTGCTGGAAGAGTTGACGCACGCTCAGGCCCGCGGCGCGACGATCTACGGCGAGGTGCTCAGTGCGGCCACCAGTTCGGCGGCCGGGCCGCGGCTCGTGGCCGAGCGGAGCCGGGCGATGCAGAACGTGCTGCAAGGCGTGCTTCAGAGCGCGGCCGCAACGGTCGACGACGTGGGGCATCTGCACGCCCACGGGCTGAGCACGCGAACCTGCGACACGGAAGAGGCCGCGGCCATCGGCGAGGTTTTTGCCGGCCGGCAGAGCCCGCTGCCCGTGACGGCCGCCAAGAGCTATTTCGGCAACTTGGGCGCCGGCAGCGGCATGGTGGAGCTGATTGCCAGCCTGTTGGCTCTCGAGCACGACCATCTGTTTCCCGTTCTCAACTACACGACGGCCGACCCTCTGTGTCCGGTGGCCGCGGTGCGCAACGGCGACTTCGGCCCCGGCACGAGTTTCATCAACCTGAACGTCACGCCGCAGGCCCAGGCCTCGGCGGTGATGGTGCGGCGGTACCAGTAGTAATCTCGTGTTCGGTGACGGCTCCCGACGCGAGACGCTTGTGCCGTACCCCCCACGAGTCTGGAAGTTCATGTACTTTGTAACTACACACGTCTGGTTATATCTATCATCATTTAGGAATGTCTCATTGGAAATATCAATGCGATGATTTCTATTGACAAATGCGACTATTATGGTATCATCATTGCATAGAGGAGGCTATTTGAATGCTTGCAATGTTAGATGCCGGTCAGCTTCGCTCCGCTATGCAGTCATCGGGCGTCAGCCAATCGCTGATTGTTCAGCGCTCAGGAATCTCGCGGGCGCAATTGAGCCGCCTCGTGGCGGGAGATGGATATCGAGTCCGTCAAGGCACACTTAACCGCTTAGCTGGCGCGTTAGGCGTTTCGCCGGACGAGTTGGTAGTGGGTGGGGCGATCCCACGGTACAAGCGGTGGCTGTTCGAGGAGACCTCGTATGTGGATTTTCGCGGGTTCGGGATGCCAAGCGTGCAGCGACAACTCATTCGTGAAGTTTTCGTCGAGCCGGAGGCCGAGGAGGTTGGAGAGAGAGGAAGCGGCGGAGAATGCCAAGAGGCATGCTCACCACAAGAACCTCGATTCCGCGACCTCAGACGACGCCGGCGGAGTCGCGTGCCCGCCACGGCGTGTGTGCGATCCGAAGAGCGCACGATCATCCTCGGAGAACCGGGGGGCGGCAAGACAACATTGCTTCGCTTCTTGGCCAATTCAGCATCGGCCGCGGAAGCGGATCCGGAAGAGACGCCGATTTACGTCCGCCTGCCGGACTTCTGCCGCGCGCAGGACTTGGACGAAGGCGTCGATCTTGTGAAGTTCCTCGCTGCCCGTGCGGCGGAGCGCGGATGCCCCGATATCGAAGCGCCGCTCAAGCAAGAGTTAGCGGATGAGAAGCGCCGGTGCTTAGTGTTGCTCGACGGCCTGGACGAGGTCGGCACCCACAAGCAGCGGGATCGGTTGATCGAGAGCGTGCAGGCTTTCGTAGAGAAGTATCCCAGCAACCGGTACGTCGTCACGTCCCGACCTGCCGGTTTCGATTCAACGCCCTGGCGAAGCCGAGGGTTCTCGGTGTTTCGGATCCGCGACTATGATCGGGCCCGTCTTGAACGCTTCGCCAAGAACTGGGCCGGGATACTCTCCCGCACCGAGAACAAACCCCATGCGGAGGTGTGGGAGCGATTGAACCGTGCAATCTTTGCTAATCCGCGGGTTCGTGCCCTCGCGTCGAACCCGCTCATCGTGACGATATTCGTGTTGCTTAACGAGGCGCGCGGCGGGGTGCTTCCGCGTCGGCGTGTCGACCTGTACGAAAAGGTAGCGGACGTCTTCCTTGACACGTGGGAGGGCAACAAACGGTCAACCGGCAAATTTGAGGATACCAGAGACATTGACCTGGACGCGCGAGAGTTCCGCTGGCTCCTTTCGGACTTATCGCTGTCGATGCAGAAGGCGGAGCGGACGCTCGCGCCCAGATGGTGGATTGCCGAGAAGATCGAGGACTACTTGCAGCATAAGCTGGGGTACCCGCTCGAAGAGGCAAAGGACGTCTGCGACCGTATCATCCGCTACCTCGCCGAGCGGACTGGCTTGATCGAGGAGCGGGGATTGGGACTCTTCGCGTTCTCTCACCGGACATTGCAGGAGTACTTTGCATCACGCGGTGTGATCGATGAAGCCGACGCTTCCCTTGAGCCAGGCGTGACCGGGTGTTTGCGCGGGTATTACTTTCATCCGCAGTGGCCGGAGGTCGTTCGCCTCGTGGCCGCACAGTTGTCCCCGCCGTTGGCTGAATCGCTTCTCGTCAGCATTCTGGACGATCCGGACCCTGTCGGTCGGTTTCTTCGGCGCGGACATCTCCTGGCATTGAGATGCTTGTCGGATGGGGCTTCAATCGCCAATCGCCGGTTCGTCAGCAGCATCTTCGATTCGCTTGCGGAGTTGGGTAGGTCGCGATGGCTCGGCATCACGCTCGACGTTATTGATGTGCTCGAGGGGTTTGTGGGGACTCGATTAGAGGAATCTGCATGCTCAACGGTGGAACTGATCTTGGCAACCGCGAAAGACACGCTCGACGGCGACGAGTATGATTGCCTTCGCGACTGGGCGCGTGCCGACGAGGTATTGCCGCGTGCGCAGGAGCAACTGCCGGCCAACTTCCGAACGGAAGTGGCGGCGAGGGAAGTGAGCGTGAACGCCGGGGACGCGCCAACGCGGGTCTTTCATCTCAATAACGAACTTCTCTCGCAGGACCCCGCCAAATGGCACGCGAGCGCATCTTCCATTCTTGCTGACCCGACGCAGTCGCTCGCGCTCAAGGAGCTTTTGGTACGGGAGATGAGCTCCCGAGTCCTCACGGATTACCGATGCCGTGCGCGCCTACGGGAGACGCTGAATTCCAGCATGGACGCGTCGCTTCGCGCGACGTGCGCGCGGGCGCTGGCGTCAGCGGCGGTGAGCCGCAAGAATGTCAAGCAAGTTCTTCTCCGAACCCTTATGCAGGATGCGAATGATGAGGTGAAGCACGCCTGCGCTGTAGCACTCAAAGACGCCGCGGAGCGCGATCCGGCCGTCACGGAGCAGCTCGTCGTAATTCTTGCGAGTGACAGCGCGGGGCTAGTTCGATCCGGCGCAGCGACAGGGCTGACAAGGGCAGCGCTGTCCCAAACCACTGTGCGCGAGGCGTTGGAGAAGCCGTTGGTGTCCGACAGCGAGCCTGACGCCTTGAGGATTGCATGCGCGTGTGCGTTGGATGAGCAGATGAGAAACAGCCCCGTTCTTTTGGCGACACTCCAGGGATGGTTGCAGTCGCCTAGCAATCCGCGACTGGCGCGCATCGGTGCCCAACTGCTCACTTCGGCGATGGCGGAAGAGAAGATCGACTGGAATCACGTGGTGGTTGAAAAGGCTGAGGGATTGCTTCTGGGGCTCGAAAGTCCGTGTCCTTGCGCTCTGGAGAGCCTGGAGGCCCTAGCCACTGCCCGCGAGGTGCATCACGGTCTTCGCTTCGAGAACGTCTTGCGGGAGTCGCTTCGACCGTTGACCGACTCCATTGAGTTGGCGTTCGTGTTTGGTTCGGTGGCACGCGATCGACAGACGCAGGAGAGCGATATCGATCTTCTCTTGATTGGCAATGTCACGCTGAAGATGCTGTCCGGGCCCCTCCGCCAAGCGGAGAAGATGCTGGGACGCCGCATTAGTCCCGCGATCTACACGCGCGACGCATTTTGCGAGCGTTATCAGCGTGGTGACCCGTTCCTGCTGGAGGTCTACCGTCGCGAAAAGATCCCGGTGATCGGAGGAGCCGGGAAAACCTCGCGGAAGGACGTGGAGGATGAGCTTAGAACAATGGTTGCGGAACGGATGGCTGCAACGGCGTGATCCCGCCTTGCCGGAAATCCAGAAATTACTTCAAGTCGTCGCTCGGGAACTATCCGATGCCCGCGCGATCGGCATCAGCGCGGACGGGAAGTTTGAGCATGCCTATGCGGCAGCACTCCAGTTGTGCATGGTTCCGCTCCGCGCCGAAGGATACCAAGTCCCTAAGGGTGGGGCACGGCACAAAAGGACGATTGATTCGTTGCCGTACACTCTTGGAGAACACTGGAAAGAGGCCGCGGACTATATCGAGCGATGCTCGCGACAGAGGGGGGTTACGGTCTACGAGCAGATCGGCGTTGTGAGTGACGAAGACGCGGACGACCTGCTGAGCAAAGCAGAGCAGTTAAGGGGTGAAGTCGTCGCGTGGCTTAGCAAAAGCCACCCCGAACTGCTTCCTCCGGACGTCTAGGCCCGCTGCCGATCTCGAAACGGGTGCCTCGGATCGGCTCCCGTCACGCTTCGTCAAAGATGCGGTCGAAGCGGTGGCGAATCTGCCGCGTGGCGTTCTCGTAATCGATCAGCAGGCCGTCGCGGCTGGGATAGTGCAACAGGCCGGCCAGCTTCGTCAGCTCCACCGGGTCTTGCGGGAGCCGATCGCGGGCCGTCGAGTTCATCAGCCGCAACCGGCTTTCGATCGTCCGCAAGAGCCGGTAGCTCACGTCAAACAGCTCGTAATCGTCGACCGAGAGCAACTCGGCGCGATACAACTCGCCGAGGGCCGCCAAGGTGTTGGGCAGCCGCAGGGCCGGCTTGCCGCGGGCGTGTTTGAGTTGCAGCATCTGCACCAGAAACTCGATGTCAACGAGGCCGCCGGGGCCGCGCTTCAGGTCTCCCGCCGTGGCCGCCGTATCTTCCATGCGGCGGCGCATGTGGCGGATGGCCGCGGCGTCTTTGCGCCGCCAGCGGTGGGCGAAGGCGGCCTTGGCCACGGCCGCCATGGCCATTTTTTCGCCCCGCGGCGAGCCGTAGACCACGCGGGCCTTGCACAGTGCCTGGCGCTCCCAAAGCTGCCCGCCGCCGCCGGTGAAATAGCGGACGAACTCGTCGAAGGTGGTGGCCAGCGTGCCGCTCTTGCCCGTGGGACGCAGCCGGGCGTCGACTTCGTAGAGCCGGCCGAGGCCGCTCAGCCGGCCGGTGGTTTTGATGATCCGCTGCCCCAGTTCGCTGAAGAAATGCTGGTTGGTGGTGCTCTGGCGGGCGGGCCCGTCGCCGGCCCGGGTCTGGCCGTCGGCCTTGTAGAGGAAAATGACGTCGAGGTCGCTGTGGTAGTTCATCTCCCGGCCGCCGAACTTGCCCACCGCCAGCACGACCATCTCGCACGGCTGCCCCGCCCGCCGACCTTCGCTCACGGTGGGCTGGCCGAAGCGGGCCACCAGCCGCTCGTGCTCCCGCGCGGCGATCTGCGCCAAGCAGGCCTCGGCGATGTCCGACAACGCGCCGGTCGTGGCCTGGATGTCTTCCTTGCCCAGGATGTCGCGGACGCCGACGCAGAGCTGCTGATCGTTTTTGAAGCTGTGCAGGATGGGATCGATGTCCTCGTCGGCGCGGCACAACTCGGCCAGGCTCTCGCGCATGCTTTCCCGCGAGGGAAGCTTGTCGAGCACGAGGCTGTCCATCAGGCTGTCGATCATGCCCGGATTGCTGGTCAGGATGCCGGACAGGTGCGGGCTGTAGGCGCACAGCTCGACGTACAGCCGCAAGCTGGGCGGATTGAAGCTGAATAGTTCCCAGAGCACCCCCTTGCCGCCCAGCGAATCGCTGACTTTGTCCAGGTTCACCAGCGTGGAATCGGGGTCGGCCGTGGTGGAGATGGCCGCCAGCAATTGCGGGGCGATGGCGGCCAAGAAGTGCCGGCAGCGCCGCGTCGAAAGAAAGCGAATCCGCTCCTCGGCCAGCGACATCAGGTTGCGATAGGCCTGTTTCACGTCCCGGAACGGATATTTGCCCAAGACGGCGGCGATCCGCTCCTCGGGCGGATCGGGATCGAGCACCAAGTCCACTTCGGCGCGGGTCTGCGTGTCGTCGCTAAAGGCGTCGTGCAGCAGGTGGTCGAGAATCCTGCGGTTCAGCTCCGTCTTGCCGCCATAATCGGCGAGGAAGGTTTCCAGCGCCGGCTGCTCGTCGTTTGCGACGTAGCCCATCCGCAGCGCCAGCTTGCGCAGCTCATCGCGGTTTTCCGGCAGCAGGTGAGTTTGCAGGTCGAGCATGATTTGCAGTCGGTGCTCGATCTTTCGCAAAAAGGCGTAATTGTCTTCCAGGATCGACCGCTCCTGGACGGTCAGGCAGCCGACCTTTGCCAGTTGCTCGAGCGCGTCGAGGGTATTGGCGGTGCGCAGCGCCGGCAGGTCGCCGCCGTTGAGCAACTGAAGAAACTGCGTGACGAACTCGATGTCGCGTATGCCGCCGTGGCCGGTCTTCACGTCGCGGGCGCCGCCGCGAGAAATAGCGGGCCGCGGCACCTCGACCGGCGCCGATTGCTCGGCATTCTCGGCCGCCAGCACCGAGACTGCGCCACTCTTCTCGGGACCTCCCAACGTCTGCTGCTCGATCCGCCGTTTGAGAGCCTTGATGCCGCTGATGTCGGCGTGGCTCAGATAACGGCGATAGATCCACGGCGTCAGCGCTTCGAGGAACTCCGCGCCCAGCGACAAATCGCCGGCGACGGGCCGGGCCTTGATGTACGCCTGCCGTTCCCAGGTGCGGCCGCGGCTGTCGTAGTAGCTCAGCGCGCCCTGCACGTCCATCACGACCGGCCCTCGCTGTCCCTCGGGCCGCAGCCGCAAGTCGACCCGATAGGCGCTGCCCAGCTCGGTCCGCTCCGTCAACAGGCGGACGACCTCTCGGCTCATGAGGTCGAAGAACTCCTGGTTGGAAATGGGGCGAGCGCCGTCGGTCTGGCCGCCGTTTTCGCAGAGCAGGATGAGATCGATGTCGCTGGAATAGTTCAGTTCGCGTCCGCCGAGCTTGCCCATGCCCAGCACGACGAACCGCGCCGGCTGGCCGTCGGGCCGTCGCGGCGTGCCGCGGAGCGATTGGAGCTTTCGCCGCGCCGCCCGCAGGGCCGCCTCGACGATGGCGTCGGCCACGAAGGAGATTTGCGAGGTCACGGTCCGCAGGCTCTGCTCGTGGATGATGTCGCCGTAGGCGATGCGGAGCGTTTCCCGGCGTTTGAACCGCCGCAGGGCCCGCAGCACGAGCGTGTCGTGTTCCATGGCGGCCACCTCGGCCACCAATTCAGCGATCAGGGCCTCGCGGGCCACGGGCTGCCCTTCGGTGAGCCGCAGCAGGTCGAAACCCTCGGGATCGATCACCAGCAGATCGCTCAGGTACTGGCTGGCCGCGAAGATTTGCAAGAGCGTGGGCAAGGCTTCCGTGTCGCGTTCGAAGAGCGTGCCGATGGAGAGCGGATTGCGTGCCCCGCGCACGAAGCGTTCCAGGTTGTTCATCGCCATGTCCGGATCGGCGCAGCGGGGCAGATGCCATTCCAGTTGGTCGCAGATGACGGCCAGCAAATCGAGGGTCACTCCGGCCGTGGCCATGCCCAGCAGGTTCCCGTGCCCCCGCCGCACGTCGGTGATGCCCAGCCCGCAGAGCCACACGCCCGCGGCATAGGAGTCGTCGAGATACTGGCGGAGGGTTTCGATGTTCATCGATAAATTGTACCACACGCCGCCGCAGGGTGACCATCACTGCTTCACGCGCCGGCCGAACAACGTGAATGCATCCACTTTCTCGATCACGATCGAGATGATCCGGCCCGTCAGTTCGGCCGGACCGTCAAAGACCACGATTCGGTCGCAGGTCGTTCGCCCGACGAGTTGTGCCGCCATGCCATCCGCCGAAATCTTGCGGCTGACCTTGCTCGGCCCTTCCACCAAAATCTCCACCGTGCGGCCCAAAAGTGGCTGATTGTCTTCCAGGCAGATGGCGTTCTGCACGGCCAACAGCTCGTTGTTCCGCCGCCGCTTTACCGCCTCGGGTATGTCATCGACGTAGAGCTCGGCGGCTTTGGTGCCCGGCCGGGCGCTGTACTTGAAAATGAAGCTGTTCTTGAAGCGCGACTGGCGCACCAGCTCGACCGTCTCCTGAAACTCCTCTTCCGTCTCGCCGCAAAAGCCGACGATGAAATCGCTGGTGACGGCCGCCTGGGGCAGCACCGCGTGGATCCGCGCGAGCATCTCCCGGTACGACTCGGCCGTGTAGCCGCGCTTCATCCGCCGCAAGACGGCGCTCGAGCCACTTTGGGCCGGAATGTGCAAATACGGCGAGACCTTCGGCAGGTCGCGCACGGCCTGCAGCAGCTCGTCGCTCATGTGTTTTGGATAATTCGTCACGAACCGCAGCCGGCGGAGGCCCTCGACGTCGTGTAGCATCACGAGCAGATCGGCCAGCCGAACGGTGCGCGGACCGCTCGTGTCCTGGTAGCTGTTGACCGTCTGGCCCAAGAGCGTCACCTCCAGGCAGCCGTCGCCGGCGAGGCGGCGGACTTCGTCGCAGATTTCGGCCGCCGGCCGGCTCTGTTCCGGACCGCGAACGCGGGGCACGATGCAGTAGGTGCAAAACTTGTCGCAGCCGAACATTGCCCGGACCATTGCCTGATGCGGCGCCGCGCGGGTTTTCGCCGGGCGAGAGGGCTGGAAGCGGGCGAAACTCTGTTGGACCGATTGCCGCGTGCCGGCCCGGCGGTCCAGGCTGACTTCGATCCGCGGCCCGCCGCCGGCGGCCACGTCGGCCAGCAGATCGGGGAGCCGCCCCAGTTGCCCTGGCCCCACCACCAGGTCCACGTAGGGCGCCCGCTGGAGGATTTGCCCCTGGTCCTTCTGGGCCATGCAGCCCAGCACGCCGATGATGGTGTGCGGCCGCTGCTGCTTGAGTTCTTTGAGCCGGCCCAGGGCACTATAGATCTTGTCTTCGGCGTGTTGCCGCACGCTGCACGTATTCAACAGAATTGCGTCGGCCTGCTGGGGGCTATCGGCCGGTTCGTGACCCGCCCCCAGGAGTTGGGCGGCCACCAGTTCGCTGTCCAGAATGTTCATCTGGCAGCCGACCGTTTGGATAAAGAATCGCTTAGGCATACGCTCCATTCTAGCAGAGGAACGCCCGGAGCGAGGATAGGGAAGGTGTTTGGTAGACTCGGCGGGGCGGTAGTTGTGCTCGCCTGTTGGGGCGGCAGTTGTACTGCCGCCCCCGGGGCTGTGCTACATCACGTCAGGCGTCCAGCGTGTATCCGGAACGGTAGTGCGGCTTGATGATCGGTTCCAGGCCGGGGACGTTGGGCGAGCGGAGGTTCTTGGCGTCCCACTCGACTTTTTCGCCCTTGCCCGAGGCCGCCGCCCACACCGCCAGGTTGCCCAGCAGGATGGTTTCCGTCAGGCCGCCGGAATAGGTGGCGAAGTTGGAGCGGGCGGGCTTGCCCCCCTTGATCGCCAGCACCCACTCGTCGAAGTGGCCCGGCGAGTGCTCCCATTTCACCTCCGGCAAGGTCACGCCGCCCAACGGAAGCAGTTCCCGCTCGCAATAGTCGCCGGGACAGTAGAGCTTCCCCTTGGTGCCGACGACCAGGCAGCCGCTGGCCTCCATCTTCTTTCCTTCGAGCATGTCGGCTTCGGGCTTCTTGCCGCCGTCATACCAGAACAGCTTCACCGGCGCACGCTTGCCGAGCTGCGGGTACTGGAAGGTGATGATCGACCACTTCGGATAGCTGTCCTTGTTGTGGCCCGAGCACTCGGCCTGGATCCACACCGGGTCGCGAAGATTCAGGGCCATGTACGGCATGTTGACCGTATGGCAGGCCATGTCGCCCAGGGCGCCGGTGCCGAAGTCCCACCAGCCGCGCCACGAGAACGGGTGGTAGCCGTTGGCGAAGGGGCGCTTCCGCGCCGTGCCCAGCCACAGGTCCCACTTCAAATGCGCGGGACAGGCGGCCGGCGCGGGTCGCTCGCCCCCTTGCGCCCAG
>Ga0181517_10002095_pt1 | contig 21001 bp, 25 predicted proteins | sample PEATcosm2014_Bin_31_FD_119748 | JGI IMG/M metagenome (GOLD analysis project Ga0181517, IMG submission 119748) | Peatland microbial communities from MTU Mesocosm Facility, Houghton, MI, USA - PEATcosm2014_Bin01_30_metaG | ecosystem: Environmental > Terrestrial > Soil > Wetlands > Peat | place... | reverse complement strand
TGCGAGGGATGGGATTCGAACCCAAGAACTCCTGCGAGACTAGGCCCTCAACCTAGCGCCGTTGACCTGGCTTGGCTACCCTCGCCCAGATAAGAATTGCACTGCGACAGCCGCCTTTGAGGCCGGCGAACCCCGCTTCTGTGCCATAACAAAAAGGTTGTCTATCTAAAAGAATGTTATGGCTGATTCTTCGTGATCCACGTCAGAATATTAGTTCCGGAATCAGTTTTGCCCGTAATCACCGGTTATTCTCTGGCAAAATACCTTCTGCTTATATTATGTATACGCTGATGACAGGCAGGAAGCATACATGTATATTTATCTACGTTATACCCGGTGAACATATGTGGTCAGATATTATCCACGAATTTGCCGACTCGCCGTCCCAAGGTCGCGTGGTCCGGTTCCTTCTTGAAAACGGTTTTGGGGTTAACGAGGAAGGAAGGATCTGCAGCAATGGTATAGAGATCCCGGCAACGTCGGTAGCAAAAGCAATCGGTTCGGACCGCCGTGTCGTGGATTCTACCGCCAGACGCATACTGGATCGCCCTTCCCTGCGGGAGATCTTTCTCAATATGCGGGTGACTCCGGACCTGAGCCGGGTTGCAGAATCCCTGGGGTTTTCGGTCATCATCGTCATGCCTAAGGATGCAAACGAACGCGGGATCATCGGCGCTGCTATCCGTGTTATTGCTGACCACTCCCTGGCTATCAGGCAGATATTTGTCACTGATCCTCAGCTATCCGAAGACCCGAAACTAGTAATTATTGTCGAGGATCCGTTACCCGCCGGCGTGGTGAACGAGATCCGCGCCCTTCCACAGGTGCGGCAGGTCATCATTTAAAAAGGTGTTATTGGGTAAGCAGTTCCACATCGTTTGCTAGCCGGTACATCCGTTTCCGGATCTTGCGGGGGAGATGGACAGCAGCGGCGATTTCTTCATCTATACTTACCCGGGTAGAACCGGCGATCAGGTTATCACAGTGCGTAACAATTTTTTGTTCAATAGTGCAAGGTATGCAGTCACGGGGTAAAAGTCCTAGAAGTGTACATTCGTCGGCCGTTAAACCAGCACCGGTATGACATTCTACGATTCTTGCTACTTCTTCAGGAAATCCCTTTTCACGGAGATAATCTGCACCACGTTGTGCATGGCCGATTGAATGTGTATTTCCGCGACCGATATCGTGGAGCATTGCCCCGATAGTTACGAGCGTCGTATCAGCAAGATCGGTATGCTTCGCATATTCATCTGCGCAGGCACATACCGCTTTACAATGGGCGATTACCTTCGGTCTGACACCTGCTTTACGGAGCAAAGCAGTGCAACGAACCCGGGTATCAGGCATGTCCCAGAGTTTTCTTCATGGTTTCGATGCGTTCCCGTAATGCTTTTACCAGCATTTCGTTTTCGAAATGGGAAAGCGGGACATCGCAGTTCGGGCACTTGAAATCGTTACCAATCGCGACGGTAAAGGTGTAAATGTCGTGGCACTCCTTGCAGATGTAGAAATCGTTCTCTTCTTCAAAGACAATCCTGCGTTCTAGTTTATGGAGCACCATCTCCATCTCTTCACGGATTGCGTCATGGATATGATCGATCCGCAGCTGCCAGAGATAGGTCAGCCATCCGGTCTCGTTGTTTTTGATCCTGTGGTATTCTGCAAGCCGTTTCTCGTACAGCGTGTACAGGGTGTGCCGCACGGAGTTCAGGTTGATTCCGGTTTTAGCGGCAAGATCTTCGTCGCTGTGCTCACCTTCTTTAGGGAATTTTTCAAGAAGGTTGAGCCCCTCGTCACCCACCAGCCGGTAGATATATGCCCGCATTGCCGGATTATTGAGTACTTCTTCCACTGGATCCATCAGCGCATATATTGTCGAACAGTGCTAATATTCTTATCCAGCGTACCAAGTGCAACATCGCGGGTCGGACCGGTGCCAGAGACACTGGTGATTGCCTGACCCTCTTCAAAAAAGGTTCCCGGCCATGGGATATCAGAAACCACCGGGGCAAGTGCTTTTAAATCCGCATCAAGGGTCAGATCCCGGTTGGCAAAAAGAATCCGGCGTGCCGCATACTGATGAGGCAGGAGTGGTTCCGGGAGTGTTCCCGCGCAGGCATTGACATGGAACCGGAACAGGTTGCAGTTATATGCCGTCTCTATTGTGTCAAGGGTACCCTGGAATCTGGGATTCACTTCAATAACCCGGGGAGTATCATTGCCAACGACAAAATCGATGCCCAAGCACCCCAGACAGCCGCTCGCTGCTGCAACTTTTTCCGCAATCGCAATCATTTCCTCTGCTAACGGATGGTCAAAGGGAGTTATCGATCCGGAGAAACCAAATGCCGATTCACCGGTTTCCCGGAGGATCTGTTCATTTATGGCAACAGCCTTTGCCGCATGGCCGTTTGCAATGCAGCAGACGCTTGCCGGGACTCCAGCGGCAACCTCCTGACGGATATAGGGAATGTCCGGGAATAGCGCTGCCCATGCCGTTTCTGCCGCAGCGTCGTGCAGTATGGAATTACGCCAACCTCCGGCACCCCGGCGCGGTTTTGCCATTACCGGATAGTGACCTTCTCCGGCAATACGGGGAACCGGGACACCGAGTTCCTCAAAAAAATGTTGCATTTCGAGTTTGTCAAGGAAACGTTCAACACGATCCCGGGGTGTCCCGCAAAAGGGGACGGGAAAAGCAAGGTCTTCAGCACCAGACGCAGCCACACCGAAATCAAAGGAGTACCGGTCGCACAACAGGGAAATTGCATCGGGAATGTCGCTGAGTTCTTCAAACCGGATCCGGTCCCGGGTATACCAGGAAAGGTCCTGGTCACAGAAATGATCAACGGCACAGACTTCGTACCCGGCAAGAGCAGCAGACTGCGCTATATGACGTGTTGCAAAACCGACGATAAGAACCCGTCCTTTCACAATTCCTCCGTCTGTTTCCCGGCCCGTGATGGCACAATGCGGATCTTCGCATCAGGAAATGTGCTGTAGAACTCTGATCCATCATAGAAACGGTCAAGAAACAGCGCAAGACTTGCAATCTCTGAATGGGGCTGACCGGTGACGGCAACATTGTAATCGGCTAGGCCATACATCTCGCCGGGCACTTTCTCGGCGCCAACAACTACCAGCAGTTTCTCACATGGTCGGATTTCACCAATGATATCTGGAAGGTTAATGCCGTACATCGTGAGATGGACCACTTTGCCGCCGGATGCTTTCCATTCCTTTACACAGGTACGCCACTTGACATCATCCGTACAGAAAAAATTCCCCCCCCACCGGTCTGCAACATCAGCAACACTCTGCACTACACCTTTGTCGCGGGTCGCAAGGAACATACCTCGTGCACCAAGTGCCCGGCCGGTCAATGCCACATGGGTAGTTACCCGCTGGTCGCGTTCCGGCCGGTGGCCTATCCTGAGTATGGCTACTTCTTTTTCTGTCATGGTTCTTTTTTCCGTGCCTTTATCACTCCATCTTCAAAGGTATACGGCAGTGAATTATCATATTTTGCCTGGCATTTTATAAGAGCCTCGCCAACAGAAAGGGCCTTTATCGTGCCATCTTTACGATCAATCAGTAACGATCGTTCGAGCCGATTCAGTGAACCGGTAATCTCTGCTTCAGTAAGCCCGCTTTTTTCTGCGAGCCCTTTTGCAATTATTGACGATTCCTGCGCGATGATATGATAGACCAGCCAGTCCATATCCGCTTCTTTCACCTTTACACATTCCCACGCACTTCCATTATAATTTTTTGCCATTACAGATTTCTGTCCTTACACGCACTCTTTTTGCCCAGCAGGGCGTATCAGATCTTATGGATGACGAAGATCCCTCCTTTACCGAACTTGTCCGTATCGCGGATTGCCTCCTCGAAGAAAGTGGGGATGATGAAGATGCACTGGTCAGGAGGCTCCAGACCCTGCCTGTTTCAGTCCTTCACGAACTGATAATCTCGGATCTTCTTAATGCGTGGCAAGTTTTTTATTATTTTTTCCGTACCACGCCGGACGAATTAATTCGGGAGCGGCTTGAACTTGAACCTGCATCGTCACTTGTTGATGGCATCGAGATAGATGAGATCGATCTTTTAGTCCGGGTATTCAGGGTAAAAAACGGTATACCGGAGATCTTAGTTACTGACGGTAAAGAAACCCTAAAAACGTTTTCCGGCGTGAGTTCAATTGACGACAGTTTTACCTATATCGAATCGACGCTATAGACGATCACCGGCAGTAATCAGCTGTTCATCGACCCGAGCCGGAACAACCGGGGGAACTTTCCCCCACTTAATAAGCGTTTCTCCTATAATGGCATAGACCCCCTTGACTTTTGTGGGATCGAGGTTATGAAGAATCCGCCGGTCATCCGGCCGCAGTTCATTGCAGACTGCTGTCGCCCAGGCATCAGCGGCAAACGGATCTTGTGCAAAGATCGTGACTGCATCGGCGATACCAAATGATATAGAGGGACCGACCGTTGCAGATGACGTACAAATCCCAAACGTTTCTTTTTGTGGTGGAATAACAAAGGCGATCCGGTCTGATAACGGGGCTGTTCCTGCATGCACACCTACCGTTACTTCACGGTCGCTCACCAGAGCAATATCCCCGCCGTTATCAATGACCCCGAATGAAGCCCCGGCTTGTATCATGGCGTCGATACCGGCCGAAGCTATGGCGCCTGCCACCGTTGCCATCGGCCCCACACCGGCATCTGCCGCTGCTGCTGCCATATGGCGGATAAAGGGGTCGTCACTCTCCGGTTCATACGGGAAAAACGTACTGGCAAAAAAAGGGTCTCGGGCGATGTACGTCTCAAGCACCATCCGGGCAGCAATCATACCCTCTTTTGCGGCAGCAACATGTGCCGGTGAATCTGCTAGGATTGCGGCGAAAGTTTCCCGGTACCGGAATGGTTCACGGATCATAGGGGAAGTGAAAGCGCCTGGTGGGGGCATGCCGGGACGCATTTGCCGCAGAGGATACACTTGTCTTCAGTGATTACCAGTTTCCACTCCTTATCAAACGAGAAAACTTCCCGGGGACAGAGAGCGATGCAGGCACCGCAGTCCACACATTCACTGAGATCGAGACTTATCCCGTGTTCGAGCAGTCTTACCGTTGCCCCGAGCCCGGTCAGGCTGTCGCGCACAAGTTTGCACTGTTCATTGGGGACTTCAATAAGTGCTTCACCTTCGGAAGTATCGATGACAGCCCGTTCTACATTGATAAGTACCCCGGTATCCTTTACAGCCTGGGCAATAATGGGGGCGTTTTTCCGTCCCTTGGAGAAATTTACCAGTAGCTTCATTTCAGCCACCTCCCGCCAAAGAGTTTCCCAAGATTTATTGCCGTGAGCATACCGATGACATGTCCATCGTGATCGAGAACCGGTAACGCACTGATATTATTCTGTTCAAGTTTCCGGACTGCAATATCAACAGCTTCATCAGTTGTCGTTGTCACGACTTTCTTTTTCATGATATCATGGACCGTGATTGCATTGCCCGGGTTTGCGACCGCTTTTGAAATATCAAATGTGGTCACGATCCCGACAAGCCGTTTGTCGCTCCCAATGACCGGAAGGTGATTGGTCTCTCCTTTGAGGAGTTTCTGTGCGGCAGTACGAATTTCCTCGTTTTCGCCAACGCTGACAACCTGTCGGTCCATAATGTCCATCACGCGGGGGCCTTTTTTACTTTCATGCATCGGGTGCACTTTTTTTGTTGGATCAATAGGCCGGGTTGGCAGCGCCAGCTGCATTTTTCCCTGTTCAACCCATGCCTTGAGTTCTCCGGCAACTTTCCGTGCCCTGCGGAAGCTTGAAAGGGATGAAGTCCGGACCTGTTCTCCGTTAACCTCTACCGAGCCGGACCTGAGTTCGGCATAGGTTACGCTCCTGACCTGAGGACGGGATCTGCTTGGTACGCCATAGTCAAGCAGGTCAACCGAGATATCTTCATCCCGTATAGCGGTTGCGCGAACGACATCAATATCAAGGACCGGAAGCGGTACACCGAGCCCGACATACAGGGTAACTCCATAACCGGTCATGATTGCGGCGCGGAGGTAATCCGGGGACATTTCTTTCAGGTTTCCGGTTACCATGAGTGTCCCAAAACCTCCTGCCGGAGAATGCTGTGTCCCTTCACCTATTACCATACCCTGCGCCCCGCATAAAAAGATGGGAACTCCACTGCCGATGAGCCGGAGTTTAGGGTCGTTTGTGATCGGGTTGAGGAGTCCGGCACCAGAGTATGTGATATTCCCGGTATTGGGGAGGAGCGTCCCCATGTAGGTATGGAGAAGCCTGTCAGTAGTATTGGTTGCTGCATTATACCGCTGGTAGGCGTTCCGCGGGTTGCACATGATTGCCTGGTTGAGGTTTTCCAGCAGAAGTTCGGTAGTAATAGTCCTGCGCGGGTAACAGTCGGTGCCCCGGGACGCAGCCCGCAGTTCCACGGATTTACCCGAGACCAGATCTTCCAGGACATGTGCGCCGCCATATTTTTCTTCCAGCGTATCAGACTGCTGGGTAGCTCCGATATAAGTATCGACAGCGGAAAGACCGCCGTATGCCTCAACGCCGTTAAGCCAGATCCGCTCCATCCGGATGGGAGGCTCAGAATGCCCGAAATTTAAAAATGCCCCGGAGGAACACATTGCCCCGAATGTACCTGTGGTAACAACATCCACTTCTCTTAACGTGCCTTCTTCGCCAAGCTCGTCAACGATACCCGGCATCTCTTCTGCGGTGACGACATGGGCGTTACCGTCACGGATGCGCTCGTTGATCTGCCCGATGGACTTATGCATATTCCGGTATGTCGTTCCGTGAATATTAAAAGTTATTGTAATTACTGATAGTAATATATGGTATATAACCCCGTCCGGCTATATTCCTGTATATGCAACTGCGTGCCTTTGCAGAAGAGATGGAATTGCTTGCCCCCCCGTCACTTGCCGAGGAGTTTGATACCGGAAAGATTGGGCTTGTGATTGAAGGTAAACCGGAGATAGAGAAGGTTTGTTGTGCACTTGATGTGACCCCGGCTGTGATCCAGCGGGCAGTTACCGCGGGCGCTGATATGCTGGTCGTCCACCATACGCCGCTCTGGACACCGGTGACTTCCCTCACCGGACATACCGCATCACTGATACGTGAGATCCTCGCCGGGGAGTTGAATGTGTATGTCATGCACACGAATTTCGACCACGCTGTTGGTGGGGTTAATGATGTGCTTGCTGATCTTCTCGGTCTCCAGAATTGCCAACCGATGTCCTTGGGTCTGGTAGGATCCTGCGTAATTTCCCTTCATGAGATCTCACAGCGGCTGGGGGGAAGCCTCCGGATCTGGGGAGCCCTCGATTCTCCCTGGCAGCTTGCCATTGTCGCCGGCAGCGGTTTTGATCTTTCTCTCATGGAAGAAGCGAAGGCTCTCGGGGCTGACGCCTTCTTGTCCGCCGAGATGAAATTATCCGTTGCACGCGCTGCTCCACTTCCCTGTATCGAGTCAACGCACTATGCCTTGGAATCGCCGGCAATGAGACATCTTGCTGAACTGAAAGGCTGGCAGTACATTGACGATCCCCCGCTCCTTTCCGTGTACCCATGAGTGATACTTGGCAGATAATGAGCGAAAGAAAGGTCCTTGACGATGAGAGCCGGGCCGCCCTTATCGCGCAGTACGGTACGCGGGGGAAAAAGGCAATTGACGCTATCGATTCCCACCTCGTCAAAAAATATCTCGACTTTTTTGTAGTAACCGGTTCTTCTGCCGCATATGTTGTCTGCGAAGAAGTCTGTACCTGCCGGGATTTTGCGTACCGGCAAAAACCCTGTTGGCACCTTATCGCTGTGAGGATAGCCGAAATAACCGGGAAGTATGAAACAATCGAAGCTTGGTACCAGGAAAAGGGGAAGATCTGAACAATGCAGCGGGGCATTCATCCAAATGGCATATTTCTTGTTTTCCGACCGTGATCCTTACCGAAAATCTACTTTTAATCGCAAACCCTTTTTCCCATCACGGTCAAATTATGAATAAATGAGTAGAGAACCAGTGCACCGGAAAGAGAATCTATCTGTGTCTGACGGTGGACTTGGTATTGTCTGTTACCGTAACTTCCTGATGTATATGCCATGGACGTGCGTTTAATGCTCGAAGAAGAATATCAGCTCGACTATTTCAAGGATCAGGGGTTGACACGGAAGATCTGTAAGTCCTGTGGCTCTGCCTTCTGGACGCGGGACAGTTCCCGCGAGGTCTGCGGTGACGCACCCTGTGAACCCTATTCATTTATTGGAAATCCCGTATTCACCTGCCATACGGTCGATGAGATGCGTGAAGCATATCTTTCCTTTTTTGAAAAAAACGGTCATACTAGGATTGAACGGTACCCGGTTGCCGCACGGTGGCGGGATGACATTTACCTGACCATTGCATCCATTGCTGATTTCCAGCCGTTTGTAACCGGGGGTATTGTGCCACCTCCGGCAAACCCTCTTACTATTTCCCAACCCTGTATACGGCTTAATGATCTTGACTCAGTAGGACGGTCGGGGCGGCACCTGACTACCTTTGAGATGCTTGCCCATCATGCGTTTAACACTCCTGACGAGGAGATCTACTGGAAAGACCGTACGGTTGAGCTGTGTGACCAGTTCCTTGCCTCTATTGGTGGCGATTTGAATAAAGTCACGTACAAGGAGCATCCATGGATTGGTGGCGGGAACGCTGGCCCGAGCGTTGAGGTCATGATTGGCGGCCTTGAGGTTGCAACTCTTGTTTTCATGAGCCTTGGCCGCCAGAAGACCGATCACCCCGGCTATGATCTTAATGGCGAGAAATATTACCCGATGAAGCTCCGTATTGTCGATACCGGATACGGGCTTGAAAGGCTTGTCTGGGCATCGAAAGGCTCCCCGACCATCTACGACGCCGTCTTCCCCAATATGGTCAGCCGGGTCATGAGCTCAGCAGGTATCTCCCACCTTCTTGAAAACAAGGATTATACAAAGATCCTTTCATTGAACGCCAAATTTGCTGGCTTAATGGATATATCAGGTTCTAATCTTTTCAACCTGCGAAAGAAAGTTGCAGCGGCAATCGAGATTTCTCCGGAAAAACTCGACCGTATGATCACGCCCATCGAGAAGGTGTACGCGATTGTCGATCATACACGGTGCCTTGCGTATATGCTCGGTGATTGCATCGTGCCCTCAAATGTCCGGGAAGGTTACCTTGCACGGCTCGTCATACGCCGGACCCTCCGAATGATGAACGAGTTTAAGATGCGGGATACCCTTGCTGATCTTATCGAAGAACAGATGAAGATCATCGGTTTAAACAAGTTCCAGCAGGATATCGCGATCGTCCGGGAAATAGTTGACCGGGAAGTGGAAAAGTACGCGGTGACACTTGACCGTGGGAGCCGGATTGTCCAGAAGGTCGCAAAGTCCTATAAGGCAAAGAGCGAGCGGGTACCTCTTTCTGAGATTATCACATTATATGATTCTCATGGGATCCCACCGGAGATGATTAAGGATATCGCCACAAAGGAAGGTGCAGTTATCGATCTACCGGACAACTTCTATTCCCAGATTGCCGACATGCACTCTGAATCAAAGAAAGAGGTAGTAGTCGATAAGACCGCGGTATATACTGACCGCGTCCGGGCACTTCCGCCAACGAAGAAACTGTATTATGATCAGCCCGGGGACACCGAGTTTGAAGCGATGGTCATCGACTTCTTTGACGAGTACGCAGTACTTGATCAAACCCTTTTCTATCCTGAAGGTGGCGGCCAGCCGGCAGATACCGGCAGTCTTGTCGGGCCGGAAAGTATGGCACGGGTCGACGATGTCATAAAAGACGGCGAAGTGATCCTTCATCATATCAGCGGAGGTGTCCTGCAGCGCGGTGAACGGGTGAAAGGTATGGTTGATGAAGAACGACGCTTCTCACTCATGCGCCACCACACGGCCACCCATATCCTTCTCCATGCAGCAAAAGAGATCCTTGGTGTCCACATCCACCAGTCAGGGGCACAGAAAGGACCCGAAACTTCACGTATCGATATACGGCATTTCAAACATATCACTCCCGATGAACTGCGAAAGATCGAAATCGCAGCAAACCGTATGGTGATGGCCAACCAGCGCGTTGACATCTCTATCGAGAACCGAACAAAAGCCGAACAGGAATACGGCTTTTCCCTGTACCAGGGAGGCGTTCCCCCCGGTAAAGACCTCCGCATAGTAAAAGTGGCCGGTGATATCGAGGCCTGTGCAGGCACCCACTGCCGGAGTACCGGTGAGATTGGTGTGATCAAGATTATCCGGGTCGAACATATCCAGGACGGGATTGAGCGGATCGAGTTTGCAGCCGGGACAGCGGCGGTCTATTATATGCAGCACCTAGAGCAGATTGCCGCTTCATCGGCTGAGGTACTTTCTGTCCAGCTCGAGAACCTTCAACCCACGGTACTGCGGTTCTTTTCTGAATGGAAAGACCAGAGAAAAGATCTCGATCGCTTAAGCCAGAAACTCGTCGACCTTGAGATCAAGACAGTCCTTGCCGAATCCATCTGCGGCGTTCCAGTCACCGTAAAACGTATTGATCTCCCGCCCCGGGAACTCTCGATGATTGCATCGGCACTCGCTGAGAAAGGTGCTGTTGCCCTTCTTGCAACGTCAGGTGAAACTGCCCGGGTAGTCCTTGCTTCCGGGGATACACGGGTTAATGCCGGAGAGATTATCGGGCAGGTATGTAGCCTTCTCGGTGGTAAAGGCGGCGGAAAACCTCAGATGGCTCAGGGTGGCGGACCAGATACGGATAAATTGGATCTTGCACTCAACGTCGGCCGCGAGCGTGTCATTGCCGCACTTCAGAAGAAATGACCGGAACTGTCACCGTACTGGAACCTGGCGATGAACGGGCCCAGAAGATAGCAAAAGCCATGGCAAGCCAGACGGCAAATGATATCCTCTCGCTTCTTTCTTCCGGCGCAATCAGTCTTTCGGATATTACAGAAAAACTCAAGATTCCGCTTACGACTGCAAAGTATCATATTGAAAATATGCTTGATGCCGGTCTGATTACGGTATCCGAAACACGTTACAGCGTAAAGGGACGGGAAGTGAAGATGTACGCGCTCACCGATCAGCTCCTTATTGTTGCCCCAAAAAAGACCAATATCCAGGATCTCCTCCTGAAGTACAGCTCTCTGTTTGGCATTGTTATTGCGGGTACGCTTGTTGTTTTTGCCCTTGCCCCTCTGCTCTCTTCACCTGTTGCACCAGAGGCGGCAGCATTAATGACTTCTAACGGCGCAGAGGTTGGGGCAGTCCCTAGTGTCATGAGGCAAAATATTATGGTTCAGGTAACATCCCTTGACCCTGTCCTTACATTCTTCCTTGGTGGATTGCTTGTTATCGGTGCCCTGTTCTGCTATGAACTATATCTCTGGAAAAAGAGACTGTAGAATCGTGTGGTAAAAATAAACGAATGGAGCTACCGTATTTTTGTTAAAATGAAGATCGTTTATAAAATAAATTTCGCGGTCTTAACAAAATTACCAAAATTTCCATATTTTTTTAAAAGCCGGTACGATACAAAAAAACCGGAAACAAAAAAAAATATTGAGGTTACTCTTTTCGTGTCCTACCAATTACCACCATGACGATTCCCAGTGCACCGATAACCACTACCGGGGAAAGGGGTGATTTGGTAGGTGTTGGGTGAATAAAGGGTGTGTAGGTAACCATTGGGGTGGTTGTAACGGGAGGAGGCGTTATGGTCGTCGGGATAGTTGCAGTTGCAGTCGGAGAAACAACATGATAGACAACTGAGGTAATTAATCCGTTTTCATCAGAAAATTTCACGGTATAGTCATCTGGCTGGGTAACTGGCACGGTTTGGGAGAAAACACCGTCTCCGGTCTGGAGATTGGAAACGGTCTGGATATATTGCGGGCCAAATACCCGTCCTGACGATGCTCCATCCACCTGGATTTGGATACCACTGTTCCCGGCGTTTTTGTGTGAACCGGAAATAACAAGTGCGTCGGCAAGATCCTGGGTTGTGGAAGAAGTAAGGGTAAGCTCAGCAGAACGATCGGTCAGTATAATTATCTGACTTGCAACAGAGTCAGAGCGCATTGCAGGAACTGCGCCGTTCCATTCAATCTCTACATCGTACTGGCCGCCTTTGAGCCCGGTTGTATCAAAAAGTGCATATTGAGTCTGCTGGCTTGGCTGGATTGTCATAATCTGGTTGGAAATTTGTGTTGCCGTATACTGTTTCTGGTAAAAAACCAGGTTAAAACTTGTCCCCGGGGGAAAGTCAGAATCAATCGCACATTTCACGGTTTGGCCGAGGGGAATTGTTGTCGGGGAACAGTTAAGATAAATGCCGTACGCTGATGCTGAACCAAAGAGAAGCAGGGAGAGTAAGATTACGAAACAGAGAATCTTCTTCATGCCTAATTGGTCGAATGCGCAGACATTAAAAGGTTCCCAAAATGTTGGTGGGATTTTTCCTTTGCTTGGGAAAAACGGTTTTGTAATCCTTTACACCAAATCAATAAAATTTTTAAGGAGACACAAACCTACTGACCCACTCTTTTCCGGGTGGAACTGGACCCCATAGACCATGTCCCGGACCACAGAAGAGGCAAAGGGAACAATATATTCTGTTGATGTAAGCGTGTATTGGGGTATTGTATCGGCATAATAGGAATGAACAAAATATACATGCGCTTCCCGGGGAAGTCCCGCAAAAAGGGGGCAATCTTCTTTTTCTAGTCTTATAGTATTCCAGCCCATATGCGGTACCTTGATACCGGGGACAACCGGGAAGCGGCGCACGCGGCCCGGGATAAGGCCAAGGCCCTTATGCAGACCGTGTTCTTCGCTTGAGTCCATCAGCATCTGCATGCCTAGGCAGATACCCAGTAAAGGAACATCTTTTATTGCAGCACAGACCGTCTCCCTGAGCATGCCAAGCTGTTCCATACCTTCGTGAAAAGCGCCGACACCAGGAAGCACAATGCCATCAGCTGCTGCGATCTCTTCAGCGTTACCGGTGATAACTGCCTGTGCTCCTGTAGCCTCAATCCCCCGCATGACACTGCGCAGGTTTCCCAAGCCATAATCAATGATGGTGATGTTTTTCCCCATGAATATCGTCCCGGATTCTCCATGCCCCGCTGTCAATCCACATCGCGGTCAGACCCTGTTCCCTGAACCAACCTTCGAGGTGCACACCAGCCTTTCCAGAGATCGGCAAAATCGGTCTCGATCATATGGATCAATGCCATATCACTTGACTGGCACATGAAACATCCGATCCGATCCAGCCGGTGTTTGTAAAGTCGGTTGTACGGTGCTTCTTCCCGGAAGAAGTAAAGCCATACATAAAGCGCCGTCCATCCCTGAATGAGCACATTCCTACATCTGTACGAGCTTGTTTGTATAAAAATGATAGGCGCACATTCCGTTTATGAAGGAAAAATCTGGTATTCTTTGTTATATATCAGATCAAGACCGGTAGGTTTGATATGGACTGCCTCTCCACACTGATACTACGATATCCAACTACCGGAAAACCAGGTTCACTGGGCCATCCGGAGTGTGATTGATCATGAGTATTGATATCTGGCTCTTTACAGCGATTGTTTTTTTTATCCTTACTATCTGTGCCGTCCTGCGCATTATCCCCGGCCCAACATTAAATGACCGGCTGATTGCCATCAACGTGGCAGTTACGCTTGCCTGTGCTGGGTCTCTTGCTCTTACCGTAGCGGCTGGAAGTCTTCTCATTGCACTGATTTCAGGGCTGCTCGCATGCATAGTTTTCGCTATTACGATACGATGCTCCCAGACTCACAAGAGGTCACCGGTATGAGTGCATTGATCCTCGATGTAATCCTGTATCTCCTGCTGCTTGCTGCACTCGGTTTTGGTGCCATCAGCGTAATTGGTCTTCTGCTTTTTCCCGATATCAGAAGCCGATCCTTTACCGGCCTCAGAGCCGGCATTCTTGCTATTACTCTTGTAACTGTCGCTGGAATGAGCTATGGTATCTATGAATGGATCACCAGCGGCAGTATCCAGTACCTGTTGTATGCTATTGGTTCAATCATGATGCTTATCCTTGTATTAGTTCTCAACCGGATTGCTACTGATATCGTTTGCCGGTCATCGGTTCCGGTATTTGTCCCTTCTTCTGACGAAGAAGAAAAAGAATAAATCGGATTTTCTCTTTTTTGTAATCCATGTTTCAGATCATAGCAGGTCAGGATGTATGTTCCAGATCTGCTGTATCATCTTTTTCCGGTTCAATAAAACAGAGAAAAGACGCTACGCCAAGGAAAATGATAGCCGGCAAATACAATGTAATCAGGGAAAATGTTCCTGCAAGAGGAACCGAACATATGATACAAACAGCAGATGACAGAAGCATCCACCCGGCAAACCTTGTATCCGTATTTGCAATCGCTGCACCCATCAGGCCGAGACTGGAGAAGAGAGCGGCTTGTATTCCTGAGAGTGTTACATCGGATGATGTTGAAGAAAAAAGTACCAGTGCTGCTGATGCAATACCCAGGAATCCCCCTATCACACCAAGAATAAACTGTTTTTTCATCAGTGATACATGGAATAACAAATGCCTTTAATGTTCCTTTTATATTTCAAAACAAAATATACTGTCTTGGATGAACGCGCCGCAGTCATTGTTTCAAAAATTTCCCTCAAATTCCCGTTTTTGGCAAAATTCATGAGACCTTCAACATCTCAAATTGACCTCTTTCCAGTCTTTTTTTGGCAATCAAAACGATATTTTCATGATTGCGCATTTTGCTCCTTATCCTTCTAAATATCAGTTGTATTCCGGAGTCTCGCTTATTGAGCGGGACAAAAGTTCGGTTTATACCGATTCTATGCAGGAAAACACCATTTCGACCAAAATATTTATTTATTCAAAGATTAATGAGAATTATAACCCTTTCCGGTGGGAGGTGGATCGAAAATGGTTGCAGCAAAGAAACCGGCCGCAAAAAAGGCCCCAGCAAAAAAACCCGCCGTAAAGAAGGCAGCCCCTAAGAAGAAGTAATTTAGGGTTCTAATTATTGTTTTCTCTCTATTTTTTAAGATTCTTCCAGGATTAAAATAATATATCGATTGAACTTTATTCAAGCCAGGTAGTTACTTCCTTTAATGAAGGCCTGATGGAAGGCGATAACGTTTCTGCCGGGTATCCGGTGGCACATCCCATAAGTGCCCAGTTCCCGGTTTCAATCCCAAGAATACTACAAAACCGGGCATTGTCTGCCATCTGTGCTGTAATTGAGACAATCTGGAAACCAAGATCAAGTGCCGTTGCCTTTAACCACATGTTCTCCAGACAGTGGGCAAGGGATTGCAATTCTACCGGGGGGAATCCTCTCTTTTCCGCGACAATGATATAGAACGGTGCAGTTCCAATGCCAGGTACCATGCCCAAGGATTTGATGGTGTCAAGTCGGTTCATGAACGGTGCTGCCCGGTTTTTCAGGTCAGCATTTGTTTTCATTTTCTTTGCAAGATTATCCCTCATCGTGAGAACTTCAGAATACACAAGCGGGATAAGCTCTTTCATAGCCTTTGAATCCTTCCTGACAACAATAAACCTCCGGAAATAATCATCCTGGTTGCCAATCGCCGATGCAGCGAACGGGGCATGAAGTCCTGCATGGATGATACGTTCGATCATATCATCCGGGGGAATCTTTTCAGTAAATTTACGATGGGAGCGTCGTTCCCCGATAATCCTGTCAAGGGTAGCATTAACCTGATCATTTTTTCTGGTCATAGTTTCTCAACTTAGCATCACATCATTGCAGAAAATATTTTAATGTATATCTCATGGTACTCCCCAAGTTCTTTCATCGATCCCATTTACAAAAGATCTAAAGATCTAAAAAATTTACAAAAATGATCATCGCTTCAGGTAACGGACACATCATCAGATCGGTTTCATGTTTTTTTATTGATAGTAATTGTTGAACATGAGTTGAGGATTGATGCAAACACGGTCAATAAGGAAAGTACCGGAAAACTTACCCGTTTTTTTATATGTCATCCCGTTAAATCCCTGACATATGACACCGGGGATACTTTTGAAAGCGAGCGAGTTCCTCATCCAACCGCTGGAAGCGTTCAAAAAATCACGGGAGGATGAGACGCAATCGGTTACCAGGTATTATATAACATTCCTGCTGGTAAATGCTGTCCTTACAGACCTTGTTTCTTTGATGGGCCTTGGGATTTTAGGATTAATACGGCGGACTTCATTTCTTCACCACCCGTTAATAATTTTTTTCCTCATCCTTCTTGGGGGTATCCTGGGTGCTCCCCTCTTGAGTGTGTGGCTTCATCTGTGGGTCTATATCGTTGGTGGTCGCAAGGGATTCTCTCACACCTTTAAAGCCGTGATGTATGGATCAACACCTGTCCTTCTCTTTAGCTGGATTCCCTTTATAGGGATCATTTTTTATTTTTGGAGCATGGTCCTTACTATCTTCGGGGTACATGAACTTCAAGAGATTGATGGTGACCAGGCTGCTTTTGCGGTAATCGTGGCATCTATCATCGTTGTCGTTATATTGGTGCTTCTCATGGCACACTTGTTCCTTACAGGTGTCTTTACTAGTATGCCTCTGGCACGTACCGGATTTCTGTGATTGTGGTACTAAAAATGTGCAATGCCCCACAGAACCGGCATGAAACCCAGTGGACAAATGTTGTGCCGGTGAGGTACGTGAAACCAGCATCCTTTAACTAACAAATAAAAATGGGTACTGGATGCCGGAAGCAAGAGATTCTCATGGAACCAATGGCGACTATAAAGACATGGGAATTGACGAACTGGTGGCCAGCCTCGCGACGGATGTCAAATCCGGGTTATCTTCTGAAGAGCATACAAAAAGAATTACTTTTGAAGGCTACAACGAAGTCACTGACAAAAAAGCCAATCAGTATATCAATTTTGCAAAAAAATTCTCCGGGCCGACTGCGTGGATGCTTGAAGCCGTCATTGTACTCTCGCTTATCCTCGGGAATTATGCTGACGTTTATGTGGTCATAGCACTGCTCGTTTTAAATGCTGTCCTTGGTTATTTCCAGGAACAAAAAGCATCGAAGGCCGTTGATGCATTAAAAAAGCAGTTGCAGATCAATGCTCGTGTGTTACGGGACGGAACATGGCATTTTATGCCATCACGGGAGCTTGTTCCCGGTGACATAGTACGGATACGTGCTGGAGACTTCGTCCCGGCCGATATTAAAATTCTTGATGGACGACTCGATGTTGACCAGTCTGCCCTGACCGGTGAATCACTTTCCGTGCCAAAAGAGCATGCACATATGCTTTTTTCAGGATCCATAACAAAATCCGGCGAAGCGACAGGTCTCGTCGTCCTTACGGGTGCCAAGACCTATTTTGGGAAAACTACCGAACTCGTGCAGTTTGCGCGTCCACGGCTCCAGGTTGAGGAAGTGGTCTCACAGATCGTAAAATGGCTTCTTGTCATTGTCGGTTTGGCTCTCGTTATTACTTTTGCCGTGTCGTCACTTGCCGGTATGAATATACTTGATATACTGCCCTTGGCTCTCGTACTTCTTGCCTCATCTATTCCTGTGGCATTACCGGCAATGTTTACCATAACCATGGCTCTTGGATCGATGGAACTCGCTAAACGCGGTGTTCTGGTAACACGACTGAGTGCATCAGAAGATGCTGCAACCATGGATACCCTTTGCCTGGATAAGACCGGCACTATAACGATGAACCGGCTTACTGTCGCTGGTATTGTTACGGAAAATGGCATGAGCGAAGAGGATGTCCTTATGTTCGGGGCACTTGCGTCCGAAGTGGCAAATCACGATCCCATTGATAATGCCTTTATTATTTCTGCAAACGATCGGAAAATTTCAATAGATGGATTCATTCGGCTATCATTTATCCCGTTTGACCCCGCGACCCGGAGAACTGAAACGATTGTTGAAAAAAATGGTGAACGTTATCGTATTGTCAAAGGTGCCATCAGTGCCATTGTTGAACTTACCGGAACTGATCCGGCCAGTCTCAGGACCCGATCCGCCGGATTTGCTGCCAAAGGGTACCGTACGCTTGCCGTTGCCTTGGGTGTAAATGAAAAACCCCTATCCGTCATTGGGTTGGTTGCTCTGTCCGATATGCCACGAGCTGACGCCGGGAAACTGATTAGCGATCTCCAGAATCTCGGGATATCGGTCAGGATGCTGACCGGCGATGCTCTTCCCATCGCTCAGGAAACAGCACGGCAGGTTGGTTTGTCCGGGACTATTTCGGGCACAGAAGAACTGGACTCACTTCAACAAACTGATCCTGCAAAGGCTTCATATATTATCGAAGAAAGCATCGGTTTTGCGAGAATCTATCCCCAAGATAAATATAGGATCGTAAAAAGCCTGCAGGAATCCGGCCATATCGTTGGTATGACCGGAGATGGTATTAACGATGCGCCGTCTCTCCGGCAGGCAGAAGTGGGCATTGCAGTCAGTAACGCGACCGATGTTGCAAAAGGAGCGGCAAGTGCTGTCCTGACTCGTGAAGGACTGGGAAATATCGTCGATCTTATCCGGGTAGGACGGATGATCCATCAGCGGATGCTGACCTGGATCTTCAATAAAGTAGTAAAGACATTCCAAATCGTTGTCTTTGTGGTCGTAGCATTTCTCCTGACCGGACAATTTATCGTTTCGGTATTTGATGTTGTGCTCCTGCTCTTTGTTATCGATTTTGTTACACTATCACTCTCAACTGACAATGTGCGGGGATCGCAAAAACCGGACAGCTGGGATATATCGGAGCTGGTGAGATCATCGCTCGTTCTTGGTGTCCTTGTGATTCTCGAATCACTTGTGATCCTTGCCGTCGGACTTGGACCACTTGGCCTCACCGGAAAAACAACGGCAATCCAGACGTTTTCCTTTGCCATTCTATTCTACTTTGGCATGCTCACCGTGTTTGTAGTACGGGAGCGGGGGCATTTCTGGGATTCTTTCCCGAGCAGGTCGCTTTTTCTTATCATGCTCGCGGACATGTGCGTGGTGGCTGTACTGGTGACCGTGGGGATTCCCGGGCTTACCGCAATTCCACCGGTTGATACCCTGACGGTTATCAGTATGTCGGTGTTCTTCTCGTTTGTTATCAATGACTTTGTCAAATATTTTATGCTCATGCCGGGAAAAAACAAGAAAACAGATAATATTACTAGTTAAGATCCGCAATCCAGTCACGGGTCATCATTACCGTTGAAAACCGCATAGCCTGAGTCACACAGATTGCCCGGTGCAATTCTTCAGCTTTTACCGTTCCAGCATTGTTGGTGATATCGAGTGTTCCTGTGGCGTCTGCAATGAACTGAACGGTAAATCCCCTTTGGAATGCCTGACGTGCCGTGGTGTCGCAGCACATCTGGGTCATATAACCAACAATAGTTATTTTGACTATCTCGTGCTGTTTGAGCCACGCGTCAAGCTCGGTGCCAGTGAAACTGCCAGGCAGGGTCTTTTCTATGCGTACATCATAAGGATGATTCCTTATTTCATCGAGAAGTTCAAATCCGGGTGTTCCCCTACGAAATGTCTTGGCATCCGGCGCAGTGTTCTCATGTTGGATCACGACAATGGGTATATGATGGTCATGTGCCGCATCCATGATTGAAAGGATTCTATTGATGCTGCCCTGTGGATAGGTAACCGGAAGGTTGCCAGTGAAATACTCGTTCTGAACATCGATGACAAGCACGGCTTCCTTTCCATCAGTTTTCCGGGATGCCGAAGATTTATCCGCCGCGAAAAACAGATCGCGGCTGATGATCATCTGGTAGAACTCCACCGGTTTTCCCTGGATCTCTTCCGTGCATTCTCCAACAACCTGAAAAGAGAGTGAGGTATAGAGATTTTGCGCCCGGAGATTTGTTTTTCGGACGATTAACCGGATTGACCAGATGTCCGGATGGGAAAAACCCTGCCGGAGTGTAAGGCGGGTGATTGTCTTACCTAGTCCATGTCCGACCCATTCAGGGTGTAACGCAATCCGGAACTCCGCACTTCCGCCTTTTTCACACGTGAGAATGGAAAAGCCAACAAGAGTCCCGGAATCTTCGGCAACAAATATCTCGGTTCCCTTTTTACCCACATACTCATCGAGCCAGCCTCGGTCACGCAGGGCATAATCAAGCCCGGAAAATTCTGCAGGATAAGAAGGCCATGATTTGATGATGCTTATATCAGGTTCTTGCAAGGGACGCAGGGATATCATGCATACTATTTTTAGTGAAGATATTGAAAAGAGGTTTTGTTTTTATCCCCAATTGGCATGCGGTTGCGTCAACTGAGACCCTGCCGGTATCAGTATAACCTTTTTTTAAAACATTCCTAAAAGGCGTTTTTCTGTTTTTTAGATAATCATTTTATTTTCTCCTTAACCCTCTGCCATTATGGTATGTTTGCAACAATGAGATTTGTTTTCAGGTATTGTCATGGCACAGACTCTATTATAGGGAAAAACAGAAACAATTCCCATATTGAGGTAATCAATCATGAAAATCTTTAACAGCGCATTTCTGGGAAGGACGTATTATAAATTTACCTTAGGATGGCAGATTATCAATCTTCCTCTCGCATTTATCGGGTATTTAACGTTTGCAAAAGTCTGGCAACCTACTATTGAATATTACAACATACCGTTTCTTCCAGTGCTTATTGGATTTCCCATCCTGCTCGCATTGATTGGTTTTGTAATCGGCGATCTGATGATCAAAAAGAAAGTGCAGGCTGAAATAAACAGTTTGGTCAACCGTGAGGCCAATCCACAGTTTTTTGAGTTGTGTGCCGATGTGAAAGACATTAAGGAAAAGCTACGGACTAAAGAATAAAAATTCTGC
>Ga0181517_10002094_pt1 | contig 21004 bp, 19 predicted proteins | sample PEATcosm2014_Bin_31_FD_119748 | JGI IMG/M metagenome (GOLD analysis project Ga0181517, IMG submission 119748) | Peatland microbial communities from MTU Mesocosm Facility, Houghton, MI, USA - PEATcosm2014_Bin01_30_metaG | ecosystem: Environmental > Terrestrial > Soil > Wetlands > Peat | place... | reverse complement strand
CGTTGAGGTCCATGCTTTGAAGTCGAGCGGCGGCAGCATCGCTCCGCGGGCGATTCTGCAATTGCTCAAGTCGCAGTTTGGGGTAAAGCGGCTTCTCCACGAAGGCGGGCCTACGCTGTTCGGACAATTTCTGGCGGCGAAAGCTGTAGACGAACTCTTTCTGACGCTGTCGCCGCAAATCGCCGGCCGTAAGGGCGATTCAATTCGACCAGCAATCGTGCAAGGGGTGGCGTTTGTGCCGAATTCTGCTCCCTGGCTTCAAATGGTCAGCGTCAAGGAAAAGGCTGCGTACCTCTATCTGCGCTACCGGAGTCGGCGGAGCTGAAACCCGGCAGCCTTTCGCTGCGCGCGGCAATTGTCCCGTTGCACCTATTGTGGTGAGTCGCCACAGAGTCGCCCACGCATGACGATGGAACGAGCGATCCATGTAAGTTATTGCTTTTATTGGCGTTCACGGCGGGATTTGAACCCGTGTCATCGCCGTGAAAGCGGGTCTAGAGCCAAATTGCAGGTTTTGACTAGATGGGGCAAGGTTCGCCAATGGTCAAGACCGGTGAGGGGATTCTGCCATTTTGACCTTTGCAGACTTTGCCCTCTGTTGCAGGTTTTGGCGGTCAAATTGTCACGATGTTTGGGGCAACTGGATGGTCGAGGGCTCCGGGTGTTATCTCTCCAAACTGACATCGCGCCGATTCTGTACAGGTTTGGAAGCATGCTGCGGCGAATTCTGGCTTTGCCACTGCCCGCTGGATAGGCGCGACAGCCAGGCAAAACCAATCTGGACGGCGGAGTGGAGTTGAGGGAGGGGTGTCCGTGAAATCGCTTCGAAATGGGGCAAATGATGGTTTATGGGTCACGAAAATAGCCTTGCAGGGCACGCCTGGCGCTTTGGGATGGAAACGGATGCAAGAAAGATCGCGAGCGGAGGCAAATGGGGGTATATTGGTTCGCAGCCAAAAGGCAAACGGAAATCCCTGATAAATCAATGATGCAAATCTTGCGGGGTCTCGCGCCGTTTAATCGGCTAGTTTGTTCCCTCGGATATTCGACGGCTCGAGCCGAGGTAATTGGACTTGCAATTGACGGCGACCAGGGAAGCCAAATGGAAATCCAGCGTAAGATGGTTAACTCTGACCCCAAGCTCATGCACACGAACGAAGTTGTGAGGCCGCCGATATCTGTCCTATTGCAAAGGACGGTAAGAGAGGGGTCCCTTTTTGCTCCTTTGGGCGTGGCGCTCGGAGCGCTCCTGATGGCGTGGCCCGCACTCTACAACGGCTTTCCGCTTTTGTACCCAGACACCCTCGAATATGTCTCGGGCGGGCGAGCAGTCGCGGCGGCAATCCTTCTGAATCATCGCTCATCCTTTTACGGCGTACGGTCATTGATTTACAGTCTTGGAATTCTACCCTTTCATCTGGGCGGCACCATTTGGCCGATCGTCGCTCTCCAGTGTCTTTTGACGTCATGGGTTCTCTGGCTTGTTTTCCGATCCATTGCCCAAAGGAAAATGTGGATCCAATTCCTGGTCTTCATGATGCTGCTCAGCCTTTTGAGCAGCTTGAGTTGGTATGGGGCATACGTTATGCCAGACATCCTAGGCCCGGATCTCTACCTTTGCATCTTCTTGCTGTTAATCGCCCCGGATAGTACATCGCGCACCGAGCGCACCACGCTTTATATGATTTCCTGGTGGGCCATTGCCTCCCATGCTACGCATTTGTTGATAGCAATTGCCATATGCATCGTGCTTGTAGTCCTCGCGATCTTCCAACGAATGCCGTTTCGGAGATATCTTGGGATTACCACGAAATTGGCAATGATTTTTTTGCCTCCTATTGTCGCGCAGGTCTCTTTAAACGCTTTTCTCTATGGCAGCCCCTCCCTCGAGGGCAATCACCCTCCGTTCTTCACCGCGCGTCTAATCGCTGACGGCCCTGGACGCTGGTACCTAGAGAAGAATTGTGTGGGATCCGGCTGGGAGATGTGCCACTTCGTAGACAATCTCTCCGGCTCGTCGAATCGGTTTCTTTGGGGCTCGGATGGAGTTTGGGAGAATGCAACTTCGAACTCCCGGACACTGATTCTGCATCAAGACCTGCCGCTCGCGATAGCGATTTTGCGCAGATATCCGCGCGACCAGTTTTTGCGATCTGCCGGCAATGTCGTTGAACAGTTAGCGACCTTCAATCTCGATGGCTTCGGACCGCACCCTTACATCAGTGCGCATATTTCTCAAGCACTGCCAAGAGCGCAGTGGAAGTACTTCGAAAGCCGGCAGGCCCGGAATCAACTGCCCCTCCGTCTCTTCGATTCAATTCAACGCGGCACTGTTGCCGCCTCATTGACCGGAGTTGGAATGCTTCTGCCCTGGTTCTGGCGCTGTCGGCCGAAGAAGTTGATGGTATTGGGCTTGGTGATTGCCGCTGGCATCGTTGGCAACGCGGTAGTGACTGGCACGCTGTCGATGGTCGATGGGCGTTTTGGGTCACGGGTGGCCTGGTTGGCGCCATTTTTCGCCGGACTTTGCTTTGTTCGGATGGCGGAGGACCGGAGGAACATAGCAAGGCGGGGTAAATAAATAGAACGAAAGGGGAGATCGACGTCATGTTGAATGTCGTGAAGTTCCACCTCAGGTGCGCGCTGGCTGCAGGCATTCTCATCGTGGCTTGCTGCGGTATCGGCGGAAGTGCGGCGCAAAGCTCTCAATCGGGCTTATTGGCCACGGCCGCGCCTATCATCGCTACGATCGCAGCACTCAACGGAGCGGTCGTGGTTACGCTGTCCTCGGCAACGTCAGGCGCAACCATTTACTACACAATAGACGGATCGACACCGACCACGTCTTCGCAAATCTACGAGGCGCCGTTTCTCGTCGCGTCGAATCTGACCGTCAACGCCATGGCTGCGGCCACGGGTGACGCAAACAGCAGCATTACCTCGAAGAGCTTTACACTCAACATTCCGTCCGGAACGCTGGTATGGAGCGATGAGTTCAGCAACTCGACCGGCGCCAATGCGCGGCCTGATTCCGAGGCGTGGACTTACGACGCCGGATCGGGCAGGTGGGGCAACGAAGAGCTGGAAGATTACTGCGCCTGGAACTCCTCGGTCTCGCCGTGCACCCCCAGCGCGCCGAACATCTACGTGGGTACCGACGGTTACTTGCACATCGTGGCTGAGCAGCCAGCCTCCGGCGTATTCACCTCGGCGCGCCTCAAGACCCAAGGCTTGTTCAGCTTTCAGTACGGCCGCATCGAAATCCGGGCGCGAGTGCCGGAGGCGCAGGGCTTGTGGCCGGCCGCGTGGCTGATGGGAAACAGCTTTGCTACCGTCAACTGGCCTGCGTGCGGCGAGATGGATGTGCTGGAGCGTGTGAACGCGATCGGATCACCCGACTGGAATCAAGGCTCGATTCACGGCGCCGGCTTTACCGGCGGCAATTTGAGCACCATCTATTACTATCCCCCCTTCCGGACCGCAGCCGGTTGGCACACCTACGGCATGATCTGGAGCAAGGGCAGCGTGGCGTACTACGTCGACCGTCCCTCGCGGCCCTACATCACCTACACCCCATCGAGCATCAGCCGTCTTGCCGGTTCGGTGTGGCCGTTTGACTCGGGTCAAGCAAATTTCATCATTCTCAACCTGGCCGTCGGAGGCTCTTGGCCGGGATCTCCCAATCGCAGCACTCGGTTTCCCGCCCAGATGCTGGTGGATTACGTGCGGATTTATACCAACTGAGTTTTCGCAAACATTGGGCTTCCACTCTTAGAGCATTAAGGAGGAGCCATTTGCTTGAAGAAGGGATTATTGATGAGATAGGCAAAACAGCGGAAAAGGCAAACCGAGTCACGCACGAAAGCCCGACGGATGCCAGCGGAGCTTATGAAATTCTCTGCGAATCAAGAGGGCTAATCGTGCAGGTTCCCGTCTTCGTCATTTCCGACTTTACGTCGTTGCTGAGCTAATTGACGGCCCCGAAGATCGTCGTAATAAAGTTTTCGGTTGATGACTCGTCAACGGTCTCGGTGACGGAACGCAGTAAAACACCTGCTGCATTCAGTACAGCTCTCATCGTCGCCAGATCATTCGTGCTGCGGGAGAACCGACTCAGATCGTTTACAACGACATAGCCAACTCGATTAGCAGCACTGACACAAAATCGAAGCATCCGTTGAAACTGTGCACGGTCTGTAGTCTTCGCCGATACTCCCTCGCCACTAAACACTTCGACTACGGGCCAGCCGTTCTGTGAACAGTACGTAATTGATCGTTGCCGTTGAGTTGAAAGGCTGAGATTGTCTACCTGTTCCTCGGTGGATAATCGTCAGGACTGATGAGGGGATTCTGCCATTTTGACCTTTGCAGACTTCGCCCTCTGTTGCAGGTCTTGGCAGTCAATTTGTCACGATAGCGTCACGCCCGGACCAGTGAAAAACGCCAGTACCTATAACTACTTTGTTTTGTTGGCGTCCCCGACGGGATTTGAACCCGTGTTATCGCCGTGAAAGGGCGGTGTCCTAGGCCGGGCTAGACGACGGGGACGTTTGGGAGAGCAGAGATCGGCGGGAACAACGGCCCTTGCGCCTTTCAAGATGCGTCCATTCAAAGGCTATCAACTCGCGGAAAGGGTGTCAAAAAACGCCGCGTCGCCTTCAAGGGAGAATGGAGCGGGTTTACCGCGTCGCGGCGGGGCCAAAGACGCCTGGCGCGGCGTCCTGACCCGCCTGCCCATCCCCGGCTGGAACCAGAAGCGTCACGGCGGCGTAACCGTGAGGTGCGCTATCCTCGATGAAGGCCGCGGCGTGGCCGCGGGCCTTCGTGGCTGGACCTGCCGCGCAGATTTTGCATCATTTACCCGGTTCCGCGTATCGCATCAGTTAGGTAGCGAATTGGGCAGGCGATGACCGTAACCCATTCTCGCGGAAGGGCGCCGGGCCTGCCCGCATGAGCGGGAGATAGCGCACGGCGCGACCGCTCAGAACGACGCGGTTCGGCACCCCGGCATCACACGTTCTTCGGGTGAAATACCTCGCCTCCGGGCCTTTGCACGACCCTTTTTGCGCCCTGAAAGGGCGGGAATCACCAGGCGGCACGGCCAATTATCGTAGGCGAGAAACGTGGGCGCGCAGACGCTGGCAAGATTCGAACGAGAACGCACACGGCCCATGCAGATTGAAATTGAGTGGCCAAAGGAAAAATCGAGTGACGCAAAGCAAATTGATTCGCACTTTTTTAATGGGTTGTTTCGCCCTGGCCGCGCTGGCGGCAACCGGCTGCCAGAAGAAGCCTGCGGCCGCCGCCGGGGCCGGGCCGCAGGGCCTTCCCGTGCAAACGAAGACCGTAGCCATGGAACCGGTGGCGCAGAGCAGTGAATACGTGGCCACCATCAAATCGCGCAATTCAGCCATGATGCAACCCCAGGTGAGCGGATCGCTGACGGCGATTCGCGTTCGGTCGGGCGACCATGTGACGAAGGGCGAGCCTCTCGTCGACATCGATTCGCGGCAGCAGCAGGCCACAGTGGCCTCACTGCGCGCCACCGAACAGCAGAAGAAGGCGCTCTCTGACTTCGACAAGATCGAGCTGGGTCGCCAGCAGAAGCTATTCGATGCCGGCGTGACCAGCCGCGACGCCCTCGATCAGGCAAAGCAGGCCTCTGACAACGCGAATGCGGATTACCAAGCGGCCGTGGAATCGCGCAAGTCGCAGGAACAGCTGCTGGCTTACTACACGGTTCGCGCGCCTTTCAATGGAGTGGTGGGCGACATCCCGGTGCATGTGGGAGACTACGTCACCACAACGACGATGCTGACCACAGTGGACGAAAGCGGCGATCTTGAGGCATACGTCTACATTCCTACGGAGCGCGCCAGCGAGGTGAAAATTGGACTCGCCATCGACCTGACGGACAACGACGGCAAGCTGCTGGAGAAAACCGCGGTCGATTTCGTCTCGCCCGAAGTGGACAGCATGCTGCAGGGGATCCTGGTGAAAGCCCCGGTGCGTTCGGGGCCCGAGATCCTGCGTACTGCACAGATCGTGAAGGCCAAAGTCATCTGGAGCACGAAGACCATGGCGGTGGTTCCGGTGCTTGCGGTGATCCGGCAGGGCGAGCAAAGCTTTGTTTTCGTGATGCAAAAGCAAAACGGCATGGCCGTGGCGCACCGCACGCCGGTGGTGCTGGGCGATACCGTGGACAACAACTATTCGATTGTTTCCGGTCTGAGCGCGGGCGACCACGTGATTGTGACCGGCATCCAGTTTCTGGTGGATGGCATGCCGGTGGTTCAGCTGCCAGGCTGAAAAAGACAGCTTCTAGGTGTTAGCTCGAGTGTGCTGGTGCGCGTCGCCGCGATAGAACAAACAGGAAAACCGCTTGCTGAAGCTGATGGCTGACAGCTAACGGCCCAAAGGAAAGAGAGCTTAACTTGTTTGTCGATTTCTTTATTCACCGGCCGGTTTTTGCTACGGTCTGCGCCCTGATGATCATTCTCGGAGGCGCCATCTGCATTCCCACTCTGCCCGTTGCCATGTACCCTACGCTGGCGCCGCCGGTGGTAGCGGTGACGGCCACTTACGTGGGCGCCGATTCCGAGACCGTCGAAAAAGCCGTCACCATTCCGCTGGAAGAGGCCATCAACGGCGTGGAGGGCATGCGCTACATCAGCTCCTCCAGCACCAACAGCGGCACCAGCGAAATCGACATCACGTTCCAGACCGGCTACAACCTCGACATCGCGGCCGTGGACGTGCAAAACCGCGTGGCCAGCGTGGAAGGCCGCCTGCCCGGCGAAGTTGTCTCAAGCGGCATCAACATCGTGAAGGCTACCAACAACTTCGTTTTCGGCGCGGGATTTTATACGCTCGATGGCCGCTACTCCAGCGAGTACATTTCCAACTATCTGGATGTTTACGTGAAAGACGCGCTCAAGCGCGTGCCGGGCGTAGGCGATGTGATGATTTTCGGCGAGCGCAAGTACGCCATGCGCGTATGGCTCGATCCGGTGCGCCTGGCTGCGCGCAATCTCACGGCAAGCGATGTGGTGAGTGCGCTCGAAGAGCAGAATGTCGAAGTTCCCGCCGGACAACTCGGCCAGCCGCCTTCTGATTCAAAGCAGGCCTTTCAAATTCCCGTGCGCGTGGTGGGCCGCCTCTCCAGTCCCGAGGAATTCGACAACGTCATCGTCAAGAACTCACCCAATGGCCTGGTTCAACTGAAGGACGTGGGTCACGCGGAAGTGGGCGCGGAGGATTACAGCACTCTGCTCGAGTACGGGGGCCGTTCGGCGATGGGCGTTGGCGTGGAGCAGCTTTCCAATGCCAACGCAGTCGACGTGGACCGCAAAGCCAGGGCTGCGCTGGCACAGCTCGCGAAGAATTTCCCGCCCGGCCTGCAGTACGCCATAGCCTTCGATTTCACCACCGCGGTGAGTGAATCGATTCGCGATGTGCTCGTGACGCTTGCTGAGGCCATCGTTATTGTCATCGCGGTCATCTTTCTTTTTCTGCTCGATTGGCGCGCCACCATCATTCCCGCGGTTACCATTCCGGTGTCGCTTATTGGCACCTTCGCATTTATTCGCATCTTCGATTTCTCAATCAACTCGCTCACGCTCTTTGGCATCACGCTGGCCACGGGACTGGTGGTGGACGACGCCATTGTGGTGATCGAGAACGTGCAGCGCCACCTTCACATGGAGCACTCGAATGCGCGTGAGGCCACTTCGCGTGCCATGAGAGAAGTGACTAGCGCTGTGATTGCGACTTCTCTCGTTCTCATCGCCGTGTTTGTGCCCGTTTCATTCTTCCCCGGAACCACGGGCATTCTGTATCGACAGTTTTCGCTGACGATTGCGTTTTCCATCGCTATTTCAGCATTCAACGCGCTCACGCTTTCGCCAGCGCTCTCCGCGCTTTTCCTGCGCGGCGAAGAGGCTCGGCCGCAGCAGCTGGATTTTCTTCACATTGCCGTTGTTTCGCGCGCCTTTGCCGCATTTATTCACGGCGCAGATAACTTTGTCGGCTGGCTGGGACGCACCTACGCGCGCGTGATTCACGTGGCGTTGCAACTACGCTACCTGCTGCTGCTGGTGTTCTTCGCCGGACTGGGCGCCACAGTGTGGGTGTACCAATCTGTTCCCACCGGCTTTATTCCGCAGGAAGACCAGGGCTACTTCATGGTGCTGGTGCAGGCGCCTCCAGGCTCCTCGCTTGCCTACACCACTGCACTTGAGGAGCGAGCAGGGGGGATCATTGCGCAAAATCCCGCGGTGGGCGGCCGCATGTTCACGCTTGTTGGCTTCAGCTTTGCCGGCTCCGCTGCCAACGCGGGCATGATGTTTGTGATGACAAGCCCGCCGAGCGACCACCATGGCAAATGGCCAACGACAGCCGAGGTTCTGAAGGACGTCGCGCCCAAACTGCAGATGCTGATGTTTGTGCCCAACGGCGGACTGGTGGAGGCCTTCGAGCCGCCGGCCGTCCAGGGCGTGGGCAGCTTTGGCGGGTTTCAATTCATGCTGCAGGACCAGGGCGGAAATACGCTCAGCGATCTGGACCGAGTGGCGCACCAGTTGGTGGCTGCCAGCGCTACGCATAAGGAACTGACCCAGCTGTTCACGACTTTTTCCGCTAACGATCCGCAGGAGTTGGTCACCATCGACCGCGAGAAAGCCAAGACGATGGGCGTTTCCCTCACGCAGATCTCCACCACCCTCAACGTTTTTATGGGCTCGGAGTACATCAACGACTTCGACTACAACAACCGCACCTATCGCGTCTTCGTGCAGGCCGACAAGCCATTCCGCATGAATGCCGGCGACCTGCACAGTTATTACGTGCGCTCCGATTCCGGCCAGATGATTCCGCTCGACAATCTTGTGACGGTAGCGGAGAGCGCGGGCCCGCCGGTAATTGCGCATTACAATCTCTTCCGCGCGGTTGAGATCGACGGCTCGCCGGCTCCCGGCTATAGTTCCGGCCAGGCGCTCGCGGGCATGGACAAGCTGGCCACCGACAACATGATGCAGGGCATGACCTATCAATGGACAGGCTTGACACTCGACGAACTTGAGTCGAGCGGCAAGGCGCTGCTCATCTTCGGCCTGGGCATTCTCGTGGTGTACCTCACGCTCTCCGCGCAGTACGAAAGCTTTGCGCTGCCGTTCATCATTCTGCTGGCGGTGCCTATGGCGGTACTGGGCGCTTTGGGCCTGGTTTCGCTGCGCGGTTACGCGAACGACGTTTATTGCCAGATCGGCCTGGTGATGCTGATCGGCCTCGCTGCGAAGAACTCTATTTTGATTGTCGAGTTTGCCGAGCAGTTGCGCAGAAAAGGCCGGTCCATTGCTGAAGCTGCGATTGAAGCCGGCGAACTGCGCCTGCGGCCCATCCTGATGACGTCGTTCGCGTTTATTCTCGGCGTTCTGCCGCTGGTGTTCGCCACCGGAGCGGGATCGCTGGGCCGCCGCTCGGTGGGAACCACGATCGTCGGCGGCATGTTGCTCTCGACAGTGCTGAATCTGGTGTTTATCCCAGTGCTGTACGTGATCCTGAGCCGCTTGCTCAGGCGCGGCGATTTGCACCCCGAAGAGCTATAGCGATTCCATCGATGCCGGGGCGCGCAGCCGCCGCGCTCCGGTCCAAAGCAGCAGCGCAACGCCAAGATAAATGGCTGCCGTAGCGCTGAGGCACATGCTCATTCCGAAGCGCTCGGATGCCAGCCCGATCGACAGTTGCGCCACCGCGCCGCCCAGCCATCCCAGCGAGTTCATGATGCCGAGCGCAGCTCCCCGCCGCTCGATGGGGACGACATCGTATAGCGCCGCCCACAGATTCGAATCGTAAACACCCTTGAAGAGCCCATAGCCGATCATCGCGGCCAGAACGACTGTGACGGTGGTTGCGAAGCCGCTCAAGAGCAGAAACGGCACGCCGCAGAACAGCCCCAGCGCCTGTACCGTCATGCGCGCGCCGCGATCGCCCGGCTTGTGGCGCACCCTTGCATCCGCGAGCGCGCCGCCGGCCACGACGCCCACCACGGAAGCAATCTGCAGATACGCTGCGCCGCTGAATCCCGCCATTGAAAGGCTCATATGAAATGTGCGGAAGAGGTAGGTGGGCATCCACACGGTAAAAATCATCGCGACAAAATTCGCACCGACAAAGACCATCACCAGTGTCCATGCGGTGCTGTTATGCGCAAGCTCGCGCAGCCCTTCCACGATCCTCGGACTGGCCTGCAACTTCCCCGCTGCACCATCCGAGAGCCCGCGCTGCGGCTCCCTGAGCACGATCCAAAGCAGGCATGCCAGCGCAATCCCCACCGCGCCGAAGAGTCGGAAGCCCGGACGCCATCCGTAGAACTGGCCTACGTAGCCGCTCATTGCGCCGCCCACAATGCTGCCCACGTAGACGCTCGACTGGTGGAATGCCATGGCGCGCGAGCGCGTATCCACGGCGTGATAATCCGCGATCACCGACATTGCGGCCGGAAAATAGAAGGCCTCGCCCAACCCGCCCATGGCCACGCCTGCGACCAGGAGCAGATAATGGCGAGCGAAGGACGTAGCGACGACAGTCGCCGACCACAATACGAGCGCGCCGAGCACAACGTTGCGCCGACCCACGCGGTCCGAAATAAATCCCGCCACGGGCCCGAACAAGGCGTAGGCGCACATGAAGGATGCGCTGAGGACCGAAAGAGCCGCGTCGGTTAAACGGAACTCCGCGCCCAGCAAGGGAAACACCGTGAAGAGAAGCTGCCGGTCGGCGTAGTTGAGAAAGCACACGCACCACAGCATTGCCACCACGAACCATTTGTATGCGCCGGGAACTCTCATCGCCTGCATAGGAGATTACGCGAGGCGCGTCGATGCTGGAATTCTGCCGGAGATTACGGGACGCGGTCCCGTCAATTTCGGGCTCCGTGAAAGGCCGCGTGGTAAATGTCCTCTGCATCCTCCTGCATCATGGGCCGGGGATTGTTCTTCATCAGGCGCGTAACACCCAATCCGGCTGCGGCCAGTCGCGGTGTATCGTCTTCGTCGATGCCCAGTGCGGAAAGGCTCATTTCGAGTCCTGTCGCGTCGATCAGCCGCCAAAGCCGCGCGATGCCGGCTTTGGCAGTTGCCTCATTTGACGTGGCCGGCGCTGCGCCGAGCGCGAGGGCGACAGTGGCGTAGCGATCGGGCGCGGCAGGAATATTGAAGCGAGTGACATGCGGCAAAAGAATCGCGTTGGCGTGACCGTGCGCTACGTGATAGCGGCCTCCGAGCGGATACGAAAGCGCATGCACGGCGGCCGTGTTCACAGGCCCGAGGCAGAGCCCGCCATATAGACTGCCCAGCGCCATCTTTTCGCGGGCGGCGAGATTGGAAGGTTCGCGCACCGCATCCGCTAGCGAGCCGGCGATGAGGCGCACACCCTCAATGGCCCAGACGTCTACCACAGGATGCGCAAATTTGTTGGTGTAAGCCTCAATGCAATGCGTGAGTGCGTCCAGGCCGGTTGCGGCGGTGACCGCGGGTGGAACGCTCAGCGTCAGTTCTGCGTCGATGAAGGCCGCATCGGGAACGAGCCACGGGCTGATCACGCCTTTCTTCATCTCGTCGGCATCATCGAGCAGGATGGCGTTGGGAGAAACTTCGCTGCCCGTGCCGGCGGTCGTCGGCACGCACACCAGCAAGGTGCTTCGGTTTTGGACTAGGCCGATGCCGAAGACTTCGCCAATCTTCTGCTTGCCATTGAGGAGAGCGGCCACGAGTTTGGCCACGTCAAGCGCGCTTCCGCCGCCCAATCCAATGACCGCATCGGGCCGGAATTCCTGCGCTCGCGCAAGGACCGCATTGAAGCTCGAGATCGATGGCTCCGCCTTGACGGCGTCGTCAATCTGCGCGTGCGGAATGCCTTCAACAACGCGCTCGGCCATTTTGCGCGCGAACGGCGGGGCGATCACCAGCGTGCGGGTGACGCCACGATCGAGTAGAAACTGGCGGCATTCTGCCAGGCAGCCGCTGCCGATGGTCAATCGCGGAACCTGCAGAAGAGTGATGGTATGCACGACGAGTCCCTGTGCGGAAGGCTAATTGAACTCAATGTGACGGGCTATGAGCAACCGATCCTTTGGCGTGCGCTTCTCGTCCCTGAATTTCTTAAGCCCTTGCGGGCAGGTCGCACTGCTTCGTAACTTTTGCTTTCAATCCTAGTTCTGTTCCGGGTATTTTGCCTGCAAGTTTCAGCGTGTCCCCGTCCAGGGTTCCGGACAAATCCAAATCGAATTCTTTGCGGCCCATCACGTTCATCAAATCAGGCGCAATCTGCTTGACGTGCATGTGCATGGTCACGGCATCGCCCTGCAGATCGTACGTGCCGGTAAACATGACGGCGCTGTCGCCGCCGAATACGTGCCCCCCGATATAGACGACAACGCCTGAACCCCAGCCTTGCACACCGACGAACTGAACCGTCCAGAAACCTTCCATGGGAGTTTCACCTCACTGTCGCGAAATTGTGAGTCGCCTCGCACCAGACTTGGCCTTGAATATAAATCGAGAGGGAATGGGGAGCGTACACCTGATCGTTACCGGATGATAAGCCAAGCGCCCTTGCAATCCACTATACCTCTTCATCGTTTTGGACGGAGCGAAGCGCCAGACTATTTTTGTTGGCGATTGGGCGCCAGGCTCGCAGCGCTGGGGGACCTTGGATTCAGCCAGTAGTTTCCGAATTGGCGGTTAGCCAGCGCGTGCGATGAATCGCGTCTCCGTGCGCCTGTTTGCGACGGTCGCTTATCTTGAGGCTTCCGATGGGTCAGAGGTGACTCCGATCGTTCGTAGCCACACTTCCACAAGTTGCGTCCATGCAGTCACCGGATATTTGGTTCTGCGGAGGCCGAAGGCATGACCGCCTTCCGCGTACGAATGAAACTCTACTAGAACCCCAGCCTTCTTCAAGGCTGCGTAATATGTCAGCGAATCCCAAATGCTATCGACGTTGTCGTCTTCATTTTGAAGCAGAAACGTCGGCGGGGTCTTAGCTGTAATGTGCGCTGCGATATCGGGATTCAATTCGAGGGTGCCCGCGCTCATGGAAAGGTGACCGGGGTAGATGGCTATCGCGAAATCCGGACGGCAACTCTGTTGATCAGCGGCGTCAACCTGGGGATAGATGCGTTGACCGAAATGGACACTCGTCGCGGCAACGAGATGGCCGCCCGCTGAGAATCCAAGGACTCCGATTTTGTGCGGATTGATGTGCCACTCCGCAGCATGAAAGCGAACCAGACTGATCGTCCTTTGGGCGTCTTCCAGAGCTATCGGAGATTGCGGGTATGCACCGAAGTATGGAGCGGATCGCGGGGCGGGAACTCTATATTTCAGGAGCACGCATGTGATGCCACGGGATACAAGCCAATCACAAGCCTCGCTGCCTTCGAGATCAATAGCGAGGATTTCGTATCCGCCGCCGGGGAACACAATCACCGCAGCGTCTGTGTTCTTCGCCGTTGGCGAGTAGACCGTCATCGTCGGCTGCGAGACATTGCTGATGTAGGTCCACGGCTTTCCCGCGACCAGCTCCTTCGTCTCCGTCGCTGCGGTCTCCGGCTTTGTAGAAGGCCGCGAATCGGGCGGCGTCCCTGGCCATATCGGCAGTTGCACATGCCCCGCTGACGGCTGCCACACGGCTCGCTGCGCACTCACTCCACAGCACCAAGCAACGACACAAACCGCAAAGACCCAACTCTTCATTACAGTTTCAACCGCCTTTGAATTCGGAATCCCTGAGCGGAAGGCTAGTGGAAAGAGCTGGCGGATGGCAATGCGTGGGAGATGTGAGAGGTGCGTAAGAAAAGAACGAATTTCATCACAATGACGAAACATTCTCTCGAGTCTCTGCGTACCAACATTGCACAACCGCTCCAAAGGGGCGGGTAAGAACTTCCCTTTCGCGTGACAACCAGGCCAGCGCCCTTGCCGGGAAAGCCCTCGGCATCGACTGGGGAGAGCTGTCTTCAACTTGGTTCGGCTCAACTCACGGGGAGAAGCCCGGAGCCGACCGATGCTACGGAACGGGACGGACGCGAGAGATCGGGTAAATCAACCGATTGTATTTCGGCAAGCTTTCGAGAAAGTGCACGTGAGCTTAGTGAGATCTGAACGAAACAAATCGCATAAGGAGATTCACATGAATCGCATCGCCGCAATCGCCCTCTTCGTTGGAGCAGCCTTGATGACAGCCAACAGTGCTACGGCACAGAGCAGTGTCGTCAAGGTAAATGTTCCATTCGCCTTCACCGTCAACAACACGTTTCTCCCAGCAGGGAGTTACCTCGTCGGTTTCGATTCCGCAAATCCCGAGTTGCTCGTGATTCGAGACCGGACGAACGCAGTAAAGGCATGGGACTTTGGCCAGCGCAGTTCCATCGGCGAGGGAAATCCTAGCGCTCTGGTTTTTCACCGCTATGGCAGTCAATATTTCCTGAGCGAAGTTCGCCTCGAATCCGCATCGGGCGGGATTGAGTTATCCGCTGCGAAATCTGAGCAGCGGGCCAGAAAAGTGAACCGCAACCGGGAATTGGCTTCCATCGCGGTTTATTGATGATCCTCTCCTCGACCTTTATGGAGTGAGATCGTTGGTCGTAGGAGAAATGCCAGTTAGATATCTCGCCGCTGCAACCAGATACGTGGAAATGTGGGAAGCGCTTTTTGCTTTCCGCATTTTCACGTCTCATTTTGTACTTAGCTCGCCAAGTAATTAGTGAGCTAGACGGCTCAGACAGTCGCAGCTTTGCCATGCAATGCTGAGTTATGCCCGGAAAACGCGAGAGATCATTCAATACCGACGTATACCTCGCGACTGCGGGGCCCGGACGAAAAATGATTCGTCTCGATGCTAAACAGATTTTTTCTTCTCAGGGAGACCGCGCCGACTGTCTGTTTTATCTGCGGACGGGCCGGGCTAAACTCACAGTTGTTTCCAAAGGCGGCAAAGAGGCCACGGTTACGTTGCTTGCTCCGGGAGACTTCTTCGGTGAGGAGTGTTTGGCTGGGCCCAACGAGTTCCGAACCACCAGCGCCTCTGCCGTTACCGTCTGTGTGGTGCTCAAAATCACTACCGGGGAACTGACCAGAGTCCTCCGCGAGGAAATTGCATTTTCAGACCTGTTCGTTCAGTTCCTTGCAATGCGGAGCACGAGAACCCAGGCGGATCTCGTCGATCAGCTATTCAACAACAGCGAACGTCGGCTGGCGCGAACCCTCCTGCTGATGGCGGATTACGGCAATGCGTCTGGCCCGGAAACGCTGATTCCGCCGGTAACTCAGGAAACCCTTGCGGATATGATCGGCACGACCCGGTCACGCGTCAGCTTCTTTATGAATCGCTTTAGAAAGCTCGGCTACGTCAGCTACAAAAACCGTATCCGCATCCACAGGTCGCTGCTGATGATGGTTCTGGAGGACCGGTTGCCGGAGCAGAACGCGTCACGCCCGAAGCTTCTCGATCCCCGGCCCAGCCGCACACGAACTGCGAAGCGAGCCAAGCTCCTGGGAACCCCGAATTCCACTCATCAAAAGGCACGCTGAGAGAACCGCCCGACGGTTGTGCACGGTGTTGTTGGTCCCTCGGTCCTCCATTTTAGTAGCGCGTGGATCCTCTCCAACTGGGGAAAAAATCAGAAGCGAACTCTGCAGACTCTAATGCTGCTTGACCACTTGCGGCGAGCCAACCTGCGTCGCGGTCGCCGAGTACAGGTGGCAATTGTCCGTGATCTCTTTGAAGTGGATGTAGGGATGGAGAAAGAGCGCCTCGCGCATGTCGCCTGAGCCCTCGGCAAGATCGCTGAGCCAGACTCCGTCGGATTCAGGATGGTTGTGGATGTGCAGCCAAAGGCCCTTGTGCACATTCGCGAGCAGGCCCCAGCCGACTTTCCAGTCGGCGACGGATTTCACGTTGATATCGACAGGCTCGCCGGTTTGTTCGTCGATCGCTATTTTGCCCTGCATCACCTGCGCCAGGCGCTGGTTCATGTTTTTTGCGTCGAAGTGCGGATTGGGAAGAATGTCGTAATAGAGAACGCTGCGGCCGTTGTTTTGCTCGCGCCGGCCGTTGGCCAGCATCATGGCCGCCATAAAATCGCCAAGCTCCTGGTCCTGTTGATTCTCTTCCTTCTGCGCCGTGGCCTGGTTCGAGTATTTGAGCGTTTCTTTCATCACGCGCTCGTCCTCTTTCTTCGTTTCGTCCGGCGCAAGGTCTTTCCCGTTTTTTTGAAAGGTGCGCTCAATGGCGATGCCGTTGACGAAGAACTGATCCTTCACTTCTGTGGTGTTCTTTTTGGCGTTGCCGCGACTGTCGGTTTCGATGGCAGTGGTTGTCACGCGGCACTCGTAGCGCTCGCGCTCGGCGGCAAGCTTGCGCTCGTTGGCGAGCGCGCGTTGCAGGATCTCTGTGGCGTTCGGCAGCGGGGCAAGGGGAGCGGAGTTGGAGGATTGCGCGACGCCTGAGCGAAGACCGCAAATGAGCAAGACGACGAGAATGGGGGAAGCGAGAAAGGAACGCATGGGGAAGGAAATCAATTTGCGTCAAAACGCGCGATCCTGGCGCGCGATGGTCGCATTGCTTGGACGTTCTTTATGCCTCTACCGGCAGCGAGGGCATTGCGCCTTGGTCCTTTGCTTCGATTACCACGGCATCGAGGAGCGCAAGCACCTCCGGCACGGTCATGGTGTAGATCTCGCGGAGCGAGTCGTAGCCTTCTTCGATGAGCTGCTTGAGATGGCGCCCTGCGATCTGCACCGCAAGCTGATCGGTAATCACCTTGCCGGTGCGCTTCTTCTGCTCGACCCAGGCAGTGCACGGCAGTGCGATCCACATGGGGCGGCCGTTTACGTCGAAGCGAATGTCGACGGCGTCTGCGTGGCGCGTGGCGATGGCCACGATCGTCCCTTTCCAGCAGCAGTGCAGGTCTTCGCCGCTCCAGCGGTCGGTGACGTGAAAATCCTCATACATGTTGTTAGCCTATCTTTCCCGACGCGGCGCGGCAAGGCGGACGAGCCGTTTGCCCCTGCGTAAACGGCGCTGATAAACTAATTGGGTTGCAGTAGCGCTGCCCTCACCGTTCGGACCCGCCTGCAAGTCAATCAACGAAGGACAAAGAAACCGTGGATACACAAACCCGTCACGCCCTGAAAAAAGACAAGTTTGCCCAGGCCGCCGCATCGAGCGCCAGCTGGATCGGCGAGCACAAAACCAATGTGGTGCGCTGGGTAATCATGGCAGGAGTGATTCTTGTCCTTGGCGCTGGCGCGTTGACTTATTGGTACTTACGCTCGTCTGCCGCCAACACCGCCTTGGGCGCGGCCTTGGATGTTTACACCTCGCCGCTGGCCATTCCGGGGGCTCCTCCGGAGCCGGGCGTCTACTCGACCGCGGCAGATCGCGCCAAAGAAGCAAATCGCGAGTTTGTGGCGATCGGCCAGGATTACGGCTGGCTACCCGAGGGCTCCAAGGCACACTACTTTGCCGGCGTGACCTTTGAGGAGCTGGGCCAGAATGGATCGGCCGAGAGCCAGTTGACGGCCGCATCGAAATCCTGGGACCGCAATCTTTCGAACCTGGCCAAGCTGGCGCTTGCCGGCCTTTACCACCAGACCGCCCGCGACAACGAGGCCATTGATCTCTATAACCAGATCATCGCCAAGCCTTCGGCTACGGTTTCAACCAGCGTGGCGCAGCTGGATCTTGCCGATCTCTATGCCTCGGAAGGCAAGCAGGACCAGGCGCGCGCGCTTTGGGCCAAGGTCCGCGATGCGGACAAGGACGGCGCAGCAGGCGAGATCGCGGGACAAAAGCTGACTGGAAAGTAAGACCTTAGCGAAGGCTCGGAACCTGGCAAAATTGGATGTGACCCTCCGGCTGGAGCTTGAGCACTTTCTTCGCCGCCTGCGTCTGGTACGTGATGAGCACCAGCCAGGCCATAACCGCAGGTTGGATGGAGATTCCCACGAGCGCGGTGAATGAGGAAGCGCGCCAGCGCGCGGAGGATAGCGCGATCTCGGCGTTGGTGGACCGGTACGCCGGCGCCCTCTATCGCGTAGCCTACTCCGTTCTGCGCAATCCCTCCGATGCTGAAGATGCTGTGCAGGAAGCCTTCCTGCGCGTGCTGCGCCATCGGCACGGGCTCGGCGAAGTACGCGACCATCGCGTCTGGCTCATCCGTATCGTCTGGAACATCGTGCTCGACCGCAAGCGCCGGGCCAAAACCCGCCCCGAGACCGACGATGTCGCTGAGCTGGTGCGGGTGCTGCCTTCCAAGGGACTTTCTGCCGAGGCGTTGGCGTCCGCCGCGCAACATCATGCCCGTGTGCTGGGCTGCGTAGAACAACTGCCCGCCAAGGAGCGCGAAGTGCTGCTGCTTTCGGCCTTCGAGGAACTCACAAGCGTGGAGATCGCCGCGGTCCTGGACATTTCCGAATCGAGCGTGCGCTCGCGGCTGTTCCGGGCACGGAACCTGATGGCCGGGCTACTCGATCACGAGAGAACTTAGCACGAGAGGAGTTTGCGATGAGTTCGAACCCTCATAATCCGATGAACGCTGATTCCGCGGAAGAAACGCTGCGGTTGATCGCCTCACTCCCCGCGCCTGCCGGACTGGAAGATCGAGTGCATAAGGCGCTCCGCGCTGCGCCGCGCGGCGGGCGTGTTCTGGCTTGGCCCGCAGGATTCCGTGCCAGAACCGTGATGCAGAACCACTGGATGCGTGCCGCGGCAGCCGCCGCGATTGTGTTTGTTGTGGTGGGCGGAGGTTGGGGCGTGTACAGCCGTGTGCAGCCGGGACCGGCCGGCAAAGTCATTGTCATGCCGCCGCGCGCACCGGATTCGGGCGGGTTTGGGGGAGCGGGAGCGATCCGCGCGCCGCAGACGCTGCCGGGACCACAAGTGAGGGAGCAAGGGACCCAGCCCGTGAAGCAGCCTGCGGCGGCGAAGAAGAAGATCGGCAGCGCCCAGCCTGCGGCAAGTCAGGCCGCGCCGCAACCAGCGGTTTCGCGGTAGGCTTCTACTCGTCCTTCACAATCGCTCGAATCAACATTCCCAGCAGCGCCAGAATCACTGCGCCCCAGAAGGCCGGACCTAATCCGGTTACGTGAAATCCGGGCACAAAAGCGGAGGCGATGAGGATCATCACGCCATTGATAACGAGCAGAAAGATTCCCAGCGTGAGGATGCTGATGGGAAACGTGATGATCTTGAGGAACACGCCGACCGTGGCGTTGAGCAGGCCGATCACTAAAGCGGCGATCAGAGCGGGCACGAAACCTGCCACGTGAAATCCGGGAACAAGATGGGCGACTAGAAGCAGCGCAAGCGCGCTCAAGATCCAATGGAGAAGAAGCCTCATGCTGGTGGTCCTCTGGGAGCTGGCGCGCAAAAATGAATGTGTTGGCTTTTGCAGCTGGACGGAACGCGCCTTTCGCTCTACCCTAATTCGCTTCGATGCGAAGCGCAAGAAGGCTGTTGGTTGAGGCCTGGCAAGGATTGGGCGCTGGAGCTTCATTTAAAGTGGAACCATGTTTGCGCGCCGGATTTCTATTATGCGTTTAGACGCCGCGGGCGCGCGTCACGCCGTACCCATCCGCCAGATCGATAACTTTGCCATGCGCAACTTCACCAACGATGCGGTCTTTGACGATACGTTTCCCGCAGGCGATGGCGTGCTCGAGGCGGGCTATCGCGTTCCGCTCGACCAGCTGCAGACAGCGATGGAGGACTGGTTCCGGCGCAAAGGGTATTTGCAGGCGAACGAACGGTTGGAAGTGGCGGAAGGCAGGGACCGAGGGACCAAGGGACCAAGGGACCGAGAAGGCGGAGACTGAGCGACCCGATATTCAGGCGGCGGTTTGGCGTGCTTGCGCGCGCGATTTCCAAAGGCGCACCTCGGCTTCGCGGCGAGCCTTCAATCCCAGATTCACTTCTCCTCCCGCCAGATCCCAGAGCAGCAACTGCTCCGCGGCGGCATCGTAGCGGCCGGCATTCAGGCAACGCAGCAAGGTGGATTTCGCCAAGCGTCCGGCGCCAAGGTTGAAGGTGAAATCCACCAGCGCGTCGAACTGGCCCTGGGTCAACGCCACCTTGACCAGGCCTCCGATGGCGCGCTCGGCCGCGGAGATATCACCGGTCAGGAGGGCTGCGGCCTGCTGCTCGCTGACGCCCCGGGGAAAAGTCTCGGGCGGGAACGACTCAGGAGCGGCAATGCGATGGCCGTAGCCGATGGTGGGAAAACCGGCTACGTCAATGTATTGCTGGCTGCGAAACCCCTCGAAACGCTTGATCAGCTCCAATCCTTCTGCACTGAGTTGCATGGAAATCCCTCCCTCGGCCGGAAATGCACGGTCGGAAACACGAAGGGTCTGCCGAGAGCCCTCCCGTTGATGGGAGGGCCTTCGACAGACCCTGAAGTCACGCTAGCAGAAACTCGGAATTAATCTGCAAATGCCGGACATATTTTTTAATGCGCTCCGCGGGGTGGCTTGCCCGCGATCTTTAAGAATTGGTCGAGGACTTCGGTCAGCGCCATGTCGAAGTTCTTGTCGTGGGTCTTTTGCAGGTAGGCGATTTCGATGGAATCGGTTACGGCCCAAAGAATGTAGTGGGTTTTCCCGTCATAGATCACCAAATGGAACATGGGCAGGGGATCGGAGGCGCCCTTCTGCTTGTTGGCTTCGCTGGGGCCGTAAGGGGCCACGAGCCGGAGTTCGAGAACGAGGTCGGCCTGGGCCGGATCGCCGACCAAAATGTAGTCGCCGGTGTTTTTGAGCGCGGAATAGAACTCTGTGTAGGGGCGATCGGGGTCGCCACTGAACGGTTCAGGAAACAGGCCGCTATCCGAGCCGGCGTTCGAGACAAAGATGGTTTTGGCCGCCGTGATCGCCGGCGGTATCGGGCCGGCCTGATCGTAGGCGGGCATCTGCGCGACGGCGGTAGCGGCAAAGAAGACGGCAAT
>Ga0181517_10002086_pt1 | contig 21023 bp, 13 predicted proteins | sample PEATcosm2014_Bin_31_FD_119748 | JGI IMG/M metagenome (GOLD analysis project Ga0181517, IMG submission 119748) | Peatland microbial communities from MTU Mesocosm Facility, Houghton, MI, USA - PEATcosm2014_Bin01_30_metaG | ecosystem: Environmental > Terrestrial > Soil > Wetlands > Peat | place... | reverse complement strand
GTTAGTTGTGTTTGCCTTTCCATTCGGCGTAGGGGCCTTGGAAGTCTTCTATGCCGTCTTCTTTGAAGTTCCATAGACGGGTGGCGACTTCGTCGATCAGGTCGTGGTCGTGGGTGACTAACAGGACTGTGCCTTCGTAGCGCTGTAAGGCTATGTTCAGGGCGTTGATGGCTTCGAGGTCTAAGTGGTTGGTTGGTTCGTCGAAGATCAGGATGTTGGGCTTAGTCAGGATTAACTTACAAAATGCAAGGCGGGCTTGCTCGCCGCCACTTAGGGCGCGGGTTTGCTTTTCGCCTTCTTCGCCGCTGAATAACATCTGACCTAAGATGCCGCGGATATCTTCTACGTGGGCGGCGGGGTTCCAGCGATGGAGCCACTCGGCTACGGTTAGACCGTGTTCGATGGTTGCGCCTACGTCCTGGGGAAAGTAGCCGATCTGGGCTTCGTGGCCCCAGAAGACGGTGCCGGAGTCGAGGGTGAAGTCCTTGTCGGCCAGGCCGGGGTAGTTATTGAGCAGGCTCTTGATGAGGGTGGTTTTGCCGGCGCCGTTGCGGCCCATAAGACAGATTTTTTCGCCGCGGATAAGGTTGGCGGAGAAACCGTCGATGACCTTCAAGTCGCCGTACAACTTTGTGATGTGCTTGAATTCCAGGACGTGCTTGCCGCTGGGGCGAAGCATGTCAAAACGGATGTAGGGGCGGGCGATGTTGGAGCGGGCGAGGTCGTTGGTCTGGAGGCGCTCGACCTCTTTGCGGCGGCTGGTGACTTGCGAGGAGCGGGTTCCGGCGGCGAAGCGGGCGATGAAGTCGTTGAGCTGGGCGATCTTTTTTTCGCGCTGGGCATTTTGCGATTCGAGCGTGGAGCGGATCTGGGTTTTGGCCATCACCATGTCGTCGTAGCCGCCGGTGTAGACGATGATAGTTTCGTAATCGATGTCGGCGGTGTGGGTGGTGACGGAGTTGAGGAAGTGACGATCGTGGGAGATGCAGATGAGGGTGCCGTTGTAGTTCTGGAGGAAGTCCTGGAGCCAGTGGATGGATTCGAGATCGAGGTAGTTGGTGGGCTCGTCGAGGAGCAGCGCCTCGGGCTTGCCGAAGAGGGCCTGGGCTAGCAGGACACGGACTTTCTGGCCGCCCTGAAGCTCGGACATTTTGCGGTCGTGGATTTCTTCGCGGATGTCGAGGCCGTCGAGCAGGACAGCGGCGTCGGCTTCGGCGGTGTAGCCGTCTTCGTCGCCGATGACGCCTTCGAGCTCGCCTAAGCGCATACCGTCGGCGTCGGAGAGCTCGGGCTTCTCGTAGATGCGGTCGCGCTCTTCAAGGGCGGCCCAGAGAGGCTTGTTGCCCATGATGACGGTGTCGATGACGCGATAGGCGTCGAAGGCGAACTGGTCCTGGCGAAGAACGCCGAACTTACGGGGGCGGACGACGGTGCCTTTCTGGGCGTCGAGCTCGCCGGTGAGGACTTTCATGAAGGTGGACTTGCCGGAGCCGTTGGGACCGGTGAGTCCGTAGCGGCGGCCGGAGACAAAACTGACGCTGACATCTTCAAAGAGGACCTTGGCGCCGTAGCGCATGGAGACATTGCTGACACTGAGCATGATTGCTGATTCCTATGAGCGGGCCGCAGCGGGGTATCGGCGCCGGCGCGGCCCGGATGAAGCTGGGGTTGATTCAAGATTGGGGCACTCGGGTTGATTTCCCAGGTCCCAAACGCGGGACCTGGGGCACCCAGATGCGCCCGGAGAACTTCTGCTCTTCTAGTTTCTCACAGGCAGGCACTCGCGGCGGAACGGCCGGATCAGGTGGAGAAGACGCCGACGGAGAACTGAAGAGCGCGACCTCAGCGCGTGGGGACGGTTGAGTACTTGCCGGATTTGGCGTAGAGAAAGTCGCCGCCTGCGCCGGGGTCGTTGGGATCCTTTAGCACGAAGTAGAGCATAGTGGTGGGTGCGAAACACTGGCGGTAGATGAGGCCTATGCCGGCGCCGCGGCCCGGTTGAATGAAGTTTGTGCTGAGGTTGAAGTAGGCGGGGGGATTGTCGATGCGGAGGATGTCGCTGTGGATCTGGCTGGTGATCTCGTGCAGGCCTGCTCCGGCAAATGTCGAAGTGCCATCGGTGCCTGAGCCAAATTCATAATGCGGAGGGGTGGGGCTGTCCTGGTTGTAGGTGGTGTCGATGGCGGCCTGCCACTTGCGATTGATGGGGGCCATAGTTTTGGCGTTAACCACGCGGAGCACGATGGAGCAGGAGTTTTTTGAGCCGGGGCCATACATGGCGTTGACGAAGTTGTCGGCGTTATCGCCGGTTTCGGCGGCGATGAGTTCGGCGGCGGTGGGCGGCGGATGAACGCCGGCGCAGGTTGGGGGCAGAGCGAAGAGTGTTGCAGGAGGCGGGGCGAGGGAGACGCTGACGATGTCGACCAGAGTCTGCATGGCGGCGCCGGGGGGTGCAATCGCTGCGCGAAGGACGAGGCTGTCTTTCTCATCGAGCCAGGCCTTGATGCTGGTCCCCTGAAGGGTGCCCGCATAGACCTTGGTGGGGATTCCGTGGAGGGTCTCAGTGCCAGAGGGCTTCAGGTCTCCTTTGGCGATGCCGTCTGAAAGCTGGGCCGTCATGGCATAGGGATCGCCCCAGTCTCCGGAGAAAGTGCCAACGCTGCATGCAATGGGCGAGGCTGCCGGGTCCCAAGAGTAAGAAGTGCCTGCATTGAGGTCGTAGAGGCTGATGGTGCGGCTGGCTGGAGTGCCGTCTTGCGTGGCAGTGTGGTCGTACTCGATGACGGCCTTTGCGCCGTTTCGATAGATGGTCATGGCGCTGCTGCCAGGAGCGGCGGGGGCTTGCTTGATGGTGTAGGCGGTAGGCGGTGTTTGCGACTGCAGGAGAGTGGAGAGGGCAAGCAGTCCCAGGCAAGCGAAGACTCGGGGAGTTGGCATCGTAAAACTCCTTTGAGAACTGAGGTAAGTCCGGGTGCGACCAGCAGAGTTTGAATGAGGTGAAAAAGCAAAAAAGAGTTAGCCGATGATAGCGGCGGGTGGGGTGGTCGTCAAGACGGGAATCAGAGAATTGCCCGGAATTCAGAAGATGGTGGAGAGCTTGGCGAAGGAGTCGAGCTCGATGAGGTGCTGGCCCGGGGGAGCGGGGTCGACGGTGGCGTGCTCGAGGATCCAGGTGTCTTTGTGGAAGAGGAAGACGGCGTGGAGACCGGCGGCAAGGGCGGGGTTGATGTCGCTTTTGGGGCTGTTGCCGATCATCCAACTAGTGTGGGGCGCGAGCTCGTGGCGTGCGATGACCTGGTGGTAGGTGGGGGGATCCTTTTCTGCGACTATCTCGACCGAAGAGAAGAGCTCGGAGAGCCCGGAGCGGGCTAGCTTGTCGGCTTGCTCGGCGCGGTTGCCCTTGGTCATGAGGATCAGTCGGTGGCGGGAGGAGAGGTCTGAGAGGGTTTCGGCGACGCTGGGGAGGAGCTCTATTTCCTGCTCGGCGATGGAGGAGGCAAAGGCGCGGATGCGGTTGCGCATTTCTTCGGTGACGGGGGCGGGACTGAGGCGCTCGAAACAGGAGACGAGGGAGCGGGTGAAGCTGGTGAGGCCGTAGCCGTGGGTGAGGATGGTTTCGCGCTCGACGGCGTTGAGGGTCTGGCGGACTTCGGCGGGGGAGTATTCGTGGTGATTGAGATAGCTGATGAAGGAGGCGATGGCGCGCTCGAAGTAGATGTTGTTTTCCCAGAGGGTGTCGTCGGCGTCGATGAGGAGGGTTTGGCCGGGAGGGAAGGCGGGCATGGGGTTATGGTACAAGCTTCTAGCTCCTAGCTTCTAGCTCCTAGCTTTTGCTTGCGATACGCCTAGTTCCAGGCGGATAGCGGCGGCGATGGCTTCGGCGTGGTGGCGCATGAGTGGCTCGCTTTCGGCTTCGATCATGACTCTTGCTAAGGCTTCGGTGCCGCTGTAGCGGATGACTACGCGGCCGGAGTCCTTGAGTTCTGCTTCCGCGGCCTGGATGGCGCTTACAACGGCGGGGATGGTGTCTAGTGGACGCTTTTTTCGAACTTTTACGTTGACGATGACCTGGGGGAAGACCTTGAGGTCGGCGGTCAACTCTTCAATGGATTTGCCGGTGCGGGCGATGAGGTCGAGGACGACGAGGGCGGTGAGGAGGCCGTCGCCGGTGGTGGCGAGATGAGGCAGGAGGATGTGACCGGATTGCTCGCCGCCGAGGGCGGAGTTCTGCTTGAGCATTTCTTCGAGGACGTAGCGGTCGCCGACGGGGGCGCGGAACATGCGGATGCCGGAGCGCTTGAGAGCGGCCTCAAGGCCCATGTTGGACATGATGGTGGCTACGACCAGGTTTTCAGTGAGCAGGCCGCGGGCTTTGAGGTCGCGGGCGGCGATGAGGAGGATGGCGTCGCCGTCGATGACGTTCGAATCTGCGCCGGATAACATGCAGCGGTCGGCGTCGCCGTCGAAGGTCAGGCCGAGTTGGGCGCCGCGGGATTGGACTTCTTTCGCGACATAGGCGGGATGGAGAGCGCCGCAGTTCAAGTTGATGTTGCGGCCGTCTGGGGCGATGTTGAGGAGGGTGACGCTGCTGGCTCCGTTGAGGCGGTGGAAGAGCTCGGGGGCGACGGCGGCGGAGGCTCCGTTGGCGCAGTCGGCGACGATTTTGAGGCCCGCGAGGGAGAGGCCGGGGACGGAGTCGATGAGGAACTGGATGTAGTCGGATCGATAGGAAGGGTTGTCTTCGACGGAAGGCAGGTTGGCGGGATCGGGAGCGTCGATTTGGGAGGCGTGGAGAAGGATCTCGTGCTCCATGGCGAGCTCGAGGGCGTCGGGGAGCTTAAAACCGTCAGCGCCGAAGAGCTTGATGCCGTTGTCTTGCCAGGGATTGTGGGAGGCGGAGATGACGACGCCGGCATGGAAGCCGTGCTTGCGGGCGAGGAAAGCGACGGCGGGGGTGGGGAGGACGCCGGCGGATTCAACCTTTGCGCCTGCCTGGAGGAGGCCGGCGGCTAGGGTGGCGGCGATCCAGGGGCTGGACTCGCGGGTGTCGCGGCCGAGGAGGACTTTGGGGTGGCCGTCGACTTTACTGAGCGAGTGGGCGAGGGCGAGGCCGACGGAGAAGACGGTGGTGGGGTCGAGAGGGGACTGGCCGGCGATGGCGCGAATGCCGTCGGTGCCGAAGAGTGTGCGGGTCTTGGTCATGGTCTCAATTCTTGGATTGGTGGAGCGTGGAAAAGAGTCGCTGTGGAAAGGATAACGCAGTTGTCGAAAAGGGCGGCGTTTGGGAACAAGTGCGGCGAGTTGGCCCCCGCTGGCGCGGGGATAGCGAGTTAGCAAGTTAGCGGGTGTTGTTCCAAAGTTTACTTTTGGGTTTTTTGAGGGGTGGTGGATTCTACGCGGCTCAGGAAGGAGCCGTCGGCGAGGCGGGTGGTGAGCTGGTCGCCGCAGGTTAGCTGGGTGGTGGAGCGGATAAGGGCGCCGTCGACGGAGAGGACGAGGGCGTATCCGCGGTCGAGGACGGCGAGGGGTGAGAGCGAGTGGAGGCGGGCGTCAACAGAGCCGATGCGGGCGGCGGCGCGTTGCAGCGAGTGATCGAGGGAGCGATCGATGCGGGCGCGAAGGGCTTGGAGGCGCTGGCGGGTTTCGGCGAGGGATTGGCGGGGATCGTGGCGGAGAACTGCGGCGGCGAGGTTGGCTACCTGGTCCTGGCGCTGGCGGAGTTGGGCGGTTAAGGCGGATTCGAGGCGAAAGCTGAAATCGTCGAGGCGCTGGGAGTGGCGGTGCAGCAGGGCGGAGACACGAGACTCGGCGCGGTCCGCCGCGGCGGAGTGGGCGAGGCGCTGGCGGGCCTGAAGGAGTTGGAAGCGTGTGGCGCGTTCGAGGCGGTGAGCCTGGTTGGCGAGGAGCTCGGCGATTTTGTGCTGGGCCTCGGTGATGAGCTCAGCGGCGGCGGAGGGGGTGGGGGCGCGGAGGTCGGCGGCGAAGTCGGCGATGGTGAAGTCGGTTTCGTGGCCGATGGCGGAGACGACGGGGAGCTGCGAGGCGACGATGGCGCGGGCGACACGTTCGGAGTTGAAGGCGGCGAGATCTTCAAGGGAGCCGCCGCCGCGGGCGAGGACGATGAGGTCGACTAATCCCGAGGCGTTGAGTTCGGCGATTGCGGATTCGATTTCGGCGGGGGCGGATTCGCCCTGGACGGAGACGGGGAAGAGCAGAACGTTGAGGCCGGAATGGCGGCGGGCGACGATGGAGAGGAAGTCGCGGATGACAGCGCCGGTGGGCGAGGTGACGATGCCGGCGGTGTGCGGAAAGGCGGGGAGGGGGCGCTTGCGGTCGGTGTCGAAGAGGCCTTCGGCTTTGAGGCGCTGCTTGAGCTGCTCGAAGGCGAGCTGGAGGGAGCCCGCGCCGACCGGCTCCATGGTTTCGGCGACCAGTTGCATCTGGCCGCGCTGCTCGTAGACGCTGACGCGGCCGCGGACCAGGACGCGGAGGCCGTCTTGAGGGCGGAAGCGAAGGAGCATAGCTTGGCGGCGGAAGAGAACGATGGGGAGCTGGGCGTCGGCGTCCTTGAGGGTGAAGTAGACGTGGCCGGAAGGGGCGGGGCGGTAGTTGGAGATTTCGCCTTCTACCCAGACGTCGCCATATTGCTGCTCGACCAGTTCGCGGACCTGGGAGACGAGCTCGCGGACGGGCCAGATGCGGCGGCTGGGGCGGGCGTCGTCGAAGGTGAGGTCGAGCTGAGGGAATGAGTCCGACTGAGGCATTGCATTGAAGTGTAATTGGTAGAACAGGGATCAGGGATCAGAGATCAGGGAACAGGGATCGGGCAAATGAAAAGGCCCTTCCCGAGGGAAGGGCCTTGCTTGTGGGTGGGTGAGCGGTTTAGTTCACTACGACGGAGAATGTGGTCGAGACGGCTGGGGTGACGGTGGGGGTTCCGGTGGCTGAGACCGTGAAGGTGTAGGTTCCGGCGGTCGTGCCCGGATCGGAGGTACCGCCGCCTCCGCTAGTGCCGCCGCTGCCGCAGGAACTGAGACCGCCCAGAGCTGCGATGAGCACCAGGAGGCCGAGCATCTGACGCCAACTGCGGCGGCGGGCGGGAATGCCAAGGAAGACGAGGAACGTCAATAATGCGCCGCCGCCCATGCCGGCCAGTTCCATGGTTCGGCTCTTGCCATTCACATTGGGGTAGACGAGCGCACTAACCGGCGCCGCTGTGGTTACGGTGAAGGTCACCGTTCCAGTGGTTGCCGTGCTAGAGAGCGTAACCGTCTGCGCGGTGCCGCCGCCGGTGCAGGAAGTCCCGTCGCCGCCAGTGGCCGTGGTGCTGGTCTGCGCGCAACTAAGGGTGACCGTGCCGATGTATCCACCGGATGCAGTGACTGTGACGGTTGCCGTGGCAGATGCCCCCGGAGCGAACGTAGTGGGACTGACGACGATTGCGGGCGGGGTGAGGGTGAAGGTGGATTGGGTGACCGTTACGGTGGCGGTGTTGCTGCCGGCGACGTAATTACCGTCGCCACTGTAGGAGACGGTGATGGTGTTGCTGCCGGAGGCCAGGGTGTTGGCGGGAATTGCGCTGGAACCGGTGAAGGAGTATGCGCCGCTGACCAGCGTCTGCGGCGAGGAGGTATAGCTTCCGGTGGTGAGGGTGACGGTGCCGGTGGGGACGATGCCTGCGCCGGAGACGGTTCCGGTGACACCGAGGGTAGCACTTTGACTCAACGTGGTTGAGGCCGGGGTGACTGTGACGGTGGGCGTCAGTAGTTGGGTTGTGGTTACGGTTATCTGGGCCGTGCCGGGGGTTTTTGCGTAGAGGGCGTCTCCACTGTAAGTGCCCGTCAGTGTGCTGCCTGGCGCTCCGAGGGAGTTGGCTGGAATGGTGAATGAGGCGCTGCCGCTGCTGGAAAGCGTCTGCGTGGAAGTGTAGGTCGATCCGCTTGCTGTCAGGGTTACGGAGCCGGTAGGCGTTACGCCGCCGGAGGCGGTGCTGGCCACGGTTACCGTGACGCTAAGGCTGTTGCTTGAATTAATACTGGATTGGGCCGGTTGCACTTTGACGGTTGCGGAGGTTGTGCCCACGGTGGCGGTCCAGGCGTTGACAACGTTGGCCACATTCAGCGATCCGAGACCGGTGGCGAGGTCATAGCCGGCGCCGGCGCTGTATCCAGGGAGGATGCCGATGTAATCTCCGGAGTGCAGCACGGTGCAGTTGGGCGAAGGGGTTGTTACATAGGCAGAGTAATCGCAGGGCATGGCGTTGGTGCCCTGGTCGATGTCGTTGAAGTAGCAGTTGCCGCTGGTAACAGGAGCTCCGTTGCCGCGCTCAGCGCTGCAACTGGAGTAGGTTTGGCTCGCGGCCAGCTTGTAGAGCTCGGCGTTGGGGCTGCCCTGCGCGGCTCCGGTTTTCTGATTGATGAGGGCCATGACACCGGCCATGGCCGGTGTGGCAACCGAGGTTCCGCCCACCTCCAGCGCGGTTGGTTCGCTACTGGAGGAGTAGGCGCATTGCGAATCTTGAGTGGCATCGGAGACGCAGATGAGGTACGCGCTGCCGGAGAGGAATCCGTCGGAGGCGAAGAAGCTGACATCGGGGATGTCGCGGACGCCGTCGCTGGGAATGCCGGCAACTCCAGTTTGCCAAGCGGGCTTGGCCCAGCCGTTGTTGACCAGGGAGAGCGAAGCCTGGGCTGCGCCGGTGTCGGGGTTGGTGGTGGCCCCGGTGCTGGTGGCCCCGGTTGTGCATGTTCCGGGCGTGGTGGAGGTCGCGGTCGTGGTATTGACGACGCAGCCGCTGGCGCCACCGCTGCCGCCAACGGTATCGACGAGGTAGAGAAGCGATCCATCGCCCTGTTGCGATAGCTGCTGGTCGTAGTAGTAAAAGGCGTTACATCCGGTTTCGGCGTCGGTGACATTGACGGAGTTGTTGGAAGAGTTGAGGTAGCTGTTGCCCTTCCAGTAATTCACCATCCACGCCAGGGCTACCGGACTTGTACAGGTGTCGTTCCAGGGAACTTCAGGCACGTAGCCGAGGGCGCTGCTTTGGGGTGCATTGGCATTGGCGGTATTGGTGGTGCTCCAGTAGGGCGCGGCTGTGCATTCGGTGGCGGTGAGGGAGCACCAGTTGAAATCGGTGCCGCCGACGGCGGTGTTGTAGGGAGTGGAGGCGAGGCCGCTGACGGAGAGGCCGTATTCGGCGGCATAGGGTACGCCAGCGGAATCTCCACCGGCATCGCAACTGGCCGAACCGGAGTCGCCGGTGGCTACGAAGACGGCAATACCCTCGGAGGCGGCAGTTTGCCAGAGGTCGTAGTACTGGACGTTTCCGGCTGTGCCGTTGAACCACTCACATTCGCCGTAGCTCACATTCATGATACGGGCGGTGAGGTGGTTGACGATGAAGCTCTCCGAGTCGTAGAGGGTGTCGTCGGTGGGCGAGCTTGGATAAGAAGAGACGAGGACGATCTGGGCCTTGGGAGCGATGGAGCCGGACCACTCGACATCGAGGGAGTTCTCGATCAGGTCGCCGATCTCGCATGGATTGGTGGAATAGGGAAGGGTTCCTGTTGTGTCGGTGCAAACGGTGACCGGGGAACTGTTGCCGGAGATGAGCGTGGGCGCGGGGGTGGAGGTGTAGCTGGGCAGGAAGAAATTGCGGAAGGTGGCGACATCGTTGGGGACGATGCTGCTGGTTCCGGCGATGGCGATGGTCTGCCCGCTGCCGTCGATACCGGCGGCCCAGAGGGGAAGGACGTTATAGATGGTGGCGAAGTCGTAGGGGCCGACGTCTTCGACCAGGTATGGGTTCCCGTTGGAATCAATCCCATTGATGCCGAACTGGGGGGCGGGTTTGGCGGAGAACGAGCCGGCGGCCGGGCCAGCGAGGCGGGTGCGCGGAGCCGGCGCGGCTATCGCAGATTTGAGATTGGAGACGGCGCCTGCGGCGGCCGGTGGGCGCAGCCATCCGCCGGTTTTGCTGTCTTTGGTGACCAGGCTACCGAGGTGGTGGAGCGGATGGGGGAAGAAATTGTGGAGGGATTTGACGCCGACGACGACCGGAGACAGCGCGGCGGGAATCTGCGGGTCGCTCATGTTGGCGATGTGCGCGACGCCATTGACGACGAGATTGTGAATCTCGGTGTGGAAGGTGCTTTGCACCTGGGCCGCGTTGCCGCTGAAGCGGATGGACATGCGGTCTTTGGTGACTTCACTAATGGTGAAACCGTGGCCGGTAAGCCAATTCGAAATGGTGGCGATGTCGACCTCGGAAGGGCCGAAGTTGGCGCCGACCTGATCGGGAGTGAGCCACTGGTGGTAGTTGGGCGAGTTGGCGTCGTACTGGCCGGCGACAAACTTCTCAAACGCCGCCTGCTGAGCGGGATCGCGACCGAGGACCAGGATCAGGTCGGTCATGGGGAGGCTGGGACTGACCAGGCCGCGATCGTTGCGCGCGTTCGCGACCGGGAGGGTGTTGCCCTTGAGGGTGGCCAGGCTGGCGTCGTCAACGCGCTCGACGATTCTGACGGTGGGCGCAAATCGCTGCGCAGTCAAGGCGGTAGAGCAGAGGAGGGCCGTGACTACTAGACGTAGGGGGAGCTTAGGCAGATTTGCCATGGAGATTCCTGGATCCTTTCTTCGAAGACAACACGGGAGAGACAGTCAAGTCGTTACATTCAACGCAAAAAACAGCGGCGGAAAGCCGCGGATGACAAAGAGGGAACGGTTTTGAAGCCAAAGTCATCTTACAACGGCCTTCCATGTTGAGGTGAGCTGGATTGCTCTTAAGCTTGCAATGTCGATGAGCGCTTGCGATGCCGGTGAGGATTTGTTCATTCGCCCATCGGAGGGGCCGTCTTCCGGAAGCGATTGTCAGGTACGTGGGATGTTGTGGCAAGTCGCGGCAATCAATTTCGGACCTCAAGTTTTTTCGGGCCTGGCGTTTTCTCACGAATCAATGAACGAAAATATGAAGCCGTTGAAGAGGCCGAGGAGAAGAGCCGATGCCAGCGGCCCATCCAAGCAAGAACAGCTACTGAAATTAGACGCAGGGCCGGAGGGAAGGTTGACGATCAAAGGGAGTGCTAGGGAATTTAAGGCGGGCGATTGAGGGGGTTCGAGGAGCGGGGCGGGCAGGATGGGAGGATTGGATTGGAGTTGCCGCGATTGCAATAGACAATTGTTTTCCCATGATATATTATTCGCTTTTCCATCTATAGGCGATCAGGAGTGGTTCCTAGTTATGCGCGTCTCGCTCTTCATTACCTGCTATAACGACACGCTGTTTCCGGAGACGGGGCGCGCGGTGGTGAAACTGCTGGAGAGGCTGGGGGTGGAACTTGAATTTCATCCCAGGCAAACCTGCTGCGGGCAGATGCATGCCAATACGGGGTTTCGAGCGGAGGCTTTCTCGCAGGCCAAGCGGTTTGTGCGGCTCTATCAGGATACGGAGACGGTCGTGATTCCTTCTTCGTCGTGCGTGGCGATGATACGGGACCAATATCCGGGGCTGTTTGCAGAGCTGGGCAACGAGGAGCTGCGGAAGCAGTTTGCGGCGCTGTTGCCACGGGTGTTTGAGCTGAGCGAGTTTCTGGTGGACCGGTTGAAGGTTAAGGATGTGGGGGCTTATTTTCCGCATCGCGTGACATACCACGCAAGCTGCCACGGAGTGCGCGCTCTGCATCTCGGCGACCGGCCCTGGAAGCTGATGAACAAGGTGCGGGGGATGGAGCAGGTTCCGCTGGCTAACCTGGACCGGTGCTGCGGGTTCGGCGGAACGTTTTCGGTGAAGAATGCCGAGGTGTCGTCGGCGATGCTGGCGGTGAAGCTGCAGGACATTGTGGCGACGGGTGCGGAGTTCTGCACGGCGCTGGACAATAGCTGCCTGATGCACCTGGGTGGGGCCATGCACCGGCAGTATGCGGGGATGAAGACGATTCATCTGGCGGAGATTTTGGCGAGCACGGAGACTTCTCCGGCGGAGGGCGTGGCATGAGCCAAGGGGTTTACCATCCGGTGCTCGATCCGGCGAAGGCGCGGCCGTTTCCTGAGGCGGTGTTGCCGGTGCTGCGCAATCCGCAACTGCGGAAGAACGTGGCCCACGCGATCGACGTGATTCAGGCCAAGCGCGGCAAGCTGGTTGTGGAGAAGACCGACTGGCAGGCGCTGCGGACAGCGGGGGCGGCGATTCGGACTCATGCGCTGGAGAACCTGGGCGCATACCTCACGCAGTTTGAAGAGCGGTGCACGGCCGCGGGCGGAGTGGTTCACTGGGCCGCCGATGCCGCCGAGGCGCGGCAGATTATTTTGAATTTGCTGCGCGAGGAGAATGCTTCGGAAGTTATCAAGATCAAGACGATGACTTCGGCGGAGATTCAGTTGAATCCGTTTCTTGAGGCCGCGGGCGTGCGGACTTACGAGACGGATTTGGCGGAGATCATTTTGCAGCTCGGGGAGGATGAGCCATCGCATATTGTGGTGCCGGCGCTGCATGTGAACCGAGCCCAAGTGCGGGAGATATTTGCGCGGCGGATGGGGCTGAAGGATTTGTCGGACGACCCGAGGGAGCTGACGAACGCGGCCCGGAATTATCTGCGGCGGAAGTTTCTGGATATTCCGACGGCGATCAGCGGGGCCAACTTCCTGGTCGCCGAGACGGGGTCGGTGGTGGTGGTGGAGTCGGAGGGCAACGGGCGGATGTGCCTGACGCTGCCGCGCACCATGATTACGCTGGCCGGCATTGAGAAGGTTCTGCCGCGGTTCCAGGATCTCGAGGTGATGCTGCAGGTGCTGGCGCGCTCGGCGACGGGCGAGCGGATGAATCCGTATACGTCGATTTGGACAGGCGTCACTCCCGGCGATGGGCCGCAAAAGTTTCACGTGGTGCTGCTGGATAACGGGCGCTCGTCGATACTGGCGAAGAAGACCGAGCGGCAGACGCTCAAGTGCATTCGCTGCGCGGCCTGCATGAATGCTTGCCCGGTTTACCGGCAGACGGGCGGACATGCGTATGGGTCGGTTTATCCGGGCCCGATCGGGGCGATTCTTACGCCGCAACTGATGCAGATGCACCATGCGCAGACGCTGCCATTTGCCTCATCGCTGTGCGGGGCGTGCTACGAGGTTTGCCCGGTGAAGATCAACATTCCCGAGGTGCTGCTGGAGCTGCGCTCGCAGGTTGTGAACCAGGAGCGGCGGGAAGCGGGCCGGTTGTTCGACCCGATGTACCTTGGGTTGCGCATTGCCAATCTGATTTTCTCGCGGGCGTGGATTTTTCATACGGCGCAGTTTTTGGGGCGCATTGGATTGGGCGTGTTTACGCGTAAGGATGGGTGGATTCACTCGCTGCCGAGCGTGGGCGGCAAGTGGACGCAGACGCGCGACCTGCGGGGATTGCCGAAGCAGACATTCCACGGCTGGTGGGCGGCACGCGCCGCGAAGCCGAGCGGGGAGGCGAAATGAGCGCGCCTTCGAAATCCCGAGAGAACATTCTGGAGCGGGTTCGCGCGGCGACGAAGACGGTGGCCTTGCCGCCGGCGGAGCTTGCGGCTGCTTGTGCATCGATACCCCGCGACTATATTCGCCGCGGCGGCATGACGGTCACGGCTTGCCAGGAGCGGTTCATCGAGCGGCTGCGCGAATACGATGCCGAAGTGGTTGAAACCACGGAAGAGGAATTGCCGGCCACCATTGCGGCGCAGTTGGCGGGGAGCGGGAAGCATACGTTTGTTGCGCCGGCTGGATTGCCGGCGGCGTGGCAGGCCGAGGGCTTCGAGTGGAAGCTGGACGGCGGGTTGAGCGCGGCGGAGATTGAGAAGGCCGAAGGGGTGGTGACGGCGGCGTTTTGCGGGGTCGCCGATTCGGGAACGATCGTGTTGCACCATTCCGCCACTGAAGGGCGGCGCGTGATTACGCTGTTGCCCGATTGGCACTTGTGCGTTGTTTATGCAAGCCAGGTGGTGGAGACATTGCCGGAGTATTTTGACCGCTGCGGGCAGACGCCGGGATTGGCCACATATATTTCGGGGCCAAGCGCAACGGCGGACATTGAAATGACACGGATCAAGGGTGTTCATGGGCCTCGGTTCTTGCATGTGGTTCTGGTGCGAGACAGTGGGCAGTGAACAGTGGACAGTGGGCAGTGATGGATGCGGTAAGGAGCGATAATTATGCGTTTCGATTCAGCGGCACACGATAAGGCTTTTAAAGCGCTGGACTCTTTTCGGATTGAGATTCCTTCTTGGGGATTTGCCAACACGGGCACACGGTTTGGCAAGTTTGTGCAGGCGGCGGCGGCTTCGACGATCGAGGAGAAGTTTGCCGATGCGGCCGAGGTGAACCGGCTGACGGGCGCGACGCCGACGATGGCGCTGCACGTACTGTGGGATCTGCCCAACGGGCTGGCCGACGTGCCGGCGGTGCAGGCGCTGGAGCGCCAGTTCCGCATTCGCTCGGGCTCCATCAATCCCAACCTGTTTCAGGATCAGGAGTACAAGTACGGCTCGCTGTGCAACCCTTCGGCGGCCATTCGCGAACATGCATTGGCGCACATGCTGGACTCGATCGAGATTGGCAAGGCGCTGGGCTCGCGGGACATTTCTCTTTGGATGGCGGATGGGTCGAACTATCCGGGGACGCAAAGCATTCGCAAGCGGATCGGTTGGCTTGAAGAGGCATTGCGCGTCTCCCACGGCCACCTGGGGCCGAAGCAGCGTTTGCTGGTGGAGTACAAGCCGTTCGAGCCGGCGTTCTATCACACCGATATTGCGGACTGGGGCATGTCGGCGCATTTCGCGCGGGAGGCCGGGCCGCAGGCTTGTGTGCTGGTGGATACGGGGCATCATTATTCCGCGCAGAATATCGAGCAGATTGTGGCGTGGCTGCTGCATACGGGAATGCTGGGCGGGTTCCACTTCAACGATCGCCGCTATGCGGACGACGACCTTACGCTGGGGTCGATCGATCCCTACCAGATCTTCCGCATCTTCCATGAGATTCATTCCGCGGCCGGGGATGGATTGGAGTTGGATATCGCTTACATGATCGATCAGAGCCATAACCTGAAGGGCAAGATGGAAGCGATGGTGCAGACGGTGATGGCCGCGCAGGAGCTTTACCTGAAGGCCGCGCTTGTGGATCGCGAGCAGTTGTCGGAGTTGCAGCAATCGTGCGACCTGGTGGCCGCCGAGGAGCTTTTCAGGGGCACATTCTGGGAGGATGTGCGGCCTCTGGCGGCGGCCTGGCGCGAGGCGCGGGGATTGGCTGCCGATCCGCTGGCGGAGCTGCGCAAGAGCGGCTATGTGGAGCGCACCGGGCAGGAGCGGGGCAGCCGGTCGTCGGCCGTGAGCAGTTACGCGTGATTGACGATCTATGATTAGTTGCGGAGTTTTTGCGGGCTCATTTTGGACGGGGAGATAAGCGTTTGGCCAAGGCAAAGATCAAACGGTTGTACCTGATTCCGATTCTTTCCAAGGCGCTCGATGTGATCGAGTTGCTGGAGCAGCACCATGCGCCGCTGGCGCTGGAAGACGTTTACCAGAAGACGCACATCTCGAAGACCAGCGTTTACCGGATACTGAAAACGCTGGCGCACCGGGGCTACCTTGCCCAGTCGCAGAACGGACTGTACCGGCTGGTGTCGCGGCCACGGCGTTTGCGCTTTGGCTTTGCCGTCCAGAGCGCGGAGATGCCGTTTTCAGTGGCCGTAGCGCAGAGCGTGACGGCGGCCGCGGCAGCCTCCGGGGTGGAACTGCTGATTCTCGACAACGGCTTTGATGCGGACATCGCGGTGCAGAATGCCGAGGAGTTTGTGGCCAAACGGGTGGACCTGGTGCTGGAGTTCCAGGTGGAGGAAGCGGTTGCTCCGCGCATTGCTCACATTTTGAGAAGAGCCGAAATTCCGCTGATTGCCATCGATGTGCCGCACCCGAACTCTACTTACTTCGGCGTGGATAACTTTGAGGCGGGCTATGAGGCCGGGGCCCTGCTGGCCGAGCACGCCCAGGTGAAGTGGAAGGGAAAGGCCGATCGCGCGATTGGGGTGGGTTTCAAGGAGGCGGGGAGCTTTGTGCAGAGCCGCATTACGGGCGCGTTCGACGGGATTCGGGAACGGCTTCCGGAATTAACTGGGGACCGACTCTTGCAGATCGAAGGGCGGGGCATGAGGGAAGCCAGCCGCAAAGCCATGGAAGGCGTGCTGCGGGGGCACAGGGCCGGCGAGCGGGTGCTGGTGGCCACGGCCACCGATTCGAGCGCCCTGGGGGTTCTGGATGCCGCGCGCGCGCTGGGCTGCGAGCAGGACTTTGCCATCGCCGGTCAGGACTGCATTCCCGAGGCGCTTGAAGAGATGAGGTCGGGGAAGAGCGCGCTGATTGGGTCCATTTCGCACGAGGTGGAAACTTACGGGCCGCGCCTGATCCAATTGGGGATTGCTCTTTTGCGGGGAAACATCGTTCCGCCGTACAACTATGTTCGCCACCGGGCGGTGACGCCGGAGACGCTGGCGGCGGAAAAGGGCGGGGCGCAGAAGGCTGCGAGGGGTTAAGTATCAGTCCAGAAACTCTGAAGAGACTTCGCAAATGGGATTAAGGAAGATTCCTCAGGGGCTAAACAGGCTGCGGAAAAACTCTCCCGGAGTTGGAATAAGCGTCAGGGCACGACTTCAGTCGTGCCAAATGCCGCAAAAATAGTGAGGGCTTTAGCCCCTGAGGAAAGCTTTTCGGGCTCTCTGTTCAAACTCGGCCGTTTTTCCGCAGCCTGTAAAGCCCAACGTCTCTTGTTGGGTTTATGGGCGGGCTGAAGCCCGTACCCTTCACGGTACGTGGTCATGACCGGGGGAAAGCCCGTAAACTGGTGATTATGAACAAGGCAGTTGTCTCTTCCCCTGCACTGACCTTTCTTGAGGATCGCTGGGATCCCAAGGTAGCTAAAACTCTAGACGAACCGGAATTGCTGCGCTATCGCTCGAACCTGCTGGGCTCGGATTTGCGCATCACGAATTTTGCCGGCGGCAACACAAGCTCGAAGATCGCAGAAATGGACCCACTGACCGGCGAGCCGGTGGAGGTGTTGTGGGTGAAAGGCTCGGGCGGCGACCTGGGGAGCATCAAGCGGACCGGGTTTGCCACGCTCTACCAGCAAAAGCTTCTGGCTCTCGAACGGAGCTACAAGGGCGCGGAGCGGGAAGATGAGATGGCGGACCTTTACCCGCTGTGCGCCTTCCGCGGCAATCCAGTGGCGGCTTCGATCGACACGCCGCTTCACGGATTTTTGCCGTTTCCGCATGTAGACCACCTTCATCCGGACTGGGGGATCGCGCTGGCCGCCTCGGCCAACGGCAAGGTGAAGATGGAGGAGTTCAACCGCGAGTTCGGTCACTCGCTGGTGTGGCTGCCGTGGCAGCGGCCGGGCTTTGAGCTGGCGATGATGATGAAGCGGGCGGCCGAGCAGAATCCCGGCTGCGATGGGATTGTGCTGGGCGGCCATGGACTGTTTACCTGGGGGCAGACGCAGCGCGAGTGCTATCTGAATACGCTGACCGTAATCGACCAGATCGGGCAGTTTATCGAGCGGCATGGAATGCGAAAAGGGACGGTTCGGTTCGGCGGCGAATCGATACCGGCGCGCCCGGACCGCAGGGATCTGGCGGTCGAGATCGCGCCGTTTCTACGCGGGCGGATCAGCGCGCAGCGGCGATGGATTGCGAGCTTCACGGACGCGCCGGACGTGCTGCAGTTTGTGAACTCGGTCCACGCCAAAGAGCTTGCTTTCCTGGGAACGAGCTGCCCGGATCACTTTATCCGCACCAAGATCCGGCCGCTGTTTGTGCCCTGGGAGACAGGCGCGGATCTGACCTCGTTAAGAGAGCAGATTACGATTGCGCTGGCCAAATACCGCAAGCAGTACCGTGCCTACTACAAGGCATTTGCCACGGCGGATTCGCCGGCGGTGCGCGACGCCAGCCCGACGGTGGTGCTGATACCGGGGATGGGCATGTTCAGCTTCGGCAAGAACAAGACCGAGGCGCGGATCGTCGGCGAGTTCTATACCAATGCCATTCACGTGATGGAGGGCGCGAGCCTGCTGGCGGAAAAGGAAGTGAAGGGGACGGTTCCGCAGTGCCCGGAGGGGATGGATCCGGAAAGCTTCAAGGTGTTTACCAACTACGTCGCGCTGCCGGCGGCGGAGGCATTCCGGATTGAATACTGGGCTCTGGAAGAGGCCAAGATTCGCCGCCAGCCCGCTGAAAAGGAGTTCAGCCGGCGGATTGCGCTGGTGATGGGCGGAGCCAGTGGAATTGGGCGCGAAGTGGCCCAGATGGCCGTTGCGCGCGGGGCGCACGTGATGGTTGCCGACCGGGATGAGGCCGGCGCCGCGCAAGTTGCCGAAGAACTGAAGGCTTTTGGCTCGGCAGAGTCGGTGGCCAGCACGGGGGTGGATGTTACCAGCCGCGCGGCGATTGCCAAGGCGCTTAAGGCGACGGTCGCGGCTTATGGCGGCGTGGATATCCTGATCAATACGGCGGCGCTCTATCCCTCGACGCCGGACGGCACGATTCCCGACAGCATGTGGGCCACTACGCTGGACGTGAACGTGACGGCCAACTACCTGCTCGCGGGAGAAACGGCCAAGCTGTTTGCCGAGCAGGGACTGCATGGGACGGTTGTGTTTACCAGTTCGGCGAACGCGGTGGTGGCAAAGCAGGGCAGCGAGGCCTACGACGTAAGCAAGGCCGCGCTTTCGCACCTGATTCGCGAACTGGCCGTGAAGCTTGCGCCGGATGTGCGAGTGAACGGCATCAGTCCGGCCACGGTGGTGAAGGGGTCGAACATGTTCCCGCGCGAGCGCGTGATTGCGTCGCTGATCAAGTACGATATTCCGTTTCAGGAGTCGTTCAGCACGGAGGAGCTGCGGGGGCGGCTGGCCTCATTTTATGCGGAGCGCACGCTGACGCAGAAGGCGATTGAAACGGTCGATTGCGCGGAGGCGATTCTGTATTTGGCCAGTCCCCGTTCCCGCTGCACGACCGGCCACCTGATTCCCGTGGACGGAGGTCTTGCCGAATCGTTTTTAAGATGAAATGAAAACAGGGCGATCGCATTTGAAACGTTGAAGGGTACGGGCTTCAGCCCGTACGTCAATACAGTGAAAAGAAGGGGGGCTTTAGCCCCTGAGGGGAGAGACATTACGAGCGTGAGCTTGCGGTTTTGATGGAATCGGAACCAGGCGCACGCCGAAATCGAGGACAAGTTTACACCGGGCCCGTCCCTCAGGGGCTAAAGCCCAACTGATTTTGCTGAGTCTATGTACGGGCTGAAGCCCGTACCCTTCAACTGAAGCCCGTACCCTTCAGGCGGAAGGGTGTACCGTTCATTTTTCGCTCAAAATCCAAATGCGATTGTCCTGGAAATGAAATGGAGATTTATAAGCAGCCATGCAAGAACGTGCTCGTATTGCCATTGATTTAGGCGCTGAAAGCTGCCGCGTGTCATTGCTCCGCTGGGAGAGCGGCAAACCCAGGATTGAGGTCATTCACCGCATTGGAAATGGGCCGGTGCATCGAGGCGGTTCGCTGCACTGGCCACTCGATACGATTCTCGCCGGTCTTGAAGACGGGCTGCGCAAGGCGGCGGTGGCGGCGCCGGAGGGCATTGCCTCGATCGGCGTGGATAGTTGGGGCGTGGACTACGTGCGGCTGGGGGCCGATGGGCAGCCGCTGCGGGAGCCTTTCTGTTATCGCGATGAGCGAACGGTGGCTGCGAAAGAGGCCGCGGACGGGACGATTGCGCCGTTCGAGCTTTACCAGATCACCGGCGCGTTTCCATTGCGCCTCAACAGCGTTTATCAGTTGCTGGCCGATCCCGCGGCTGGAATCGATGCTCATGCGCCGTGGATCATGATGCCGGAGTTTGTTCTTTACTGGCTGGGCGCGCGGCGGGTTTCAGAGTACACGCAGGCCTCGCACACGGGGCTGGTGGATTTGAAGACCGGCGACTGGTGTGAAGAAGTATTTCGGCGGCTGAATCTTCCCATGGATGCGGCGCCGGCCATCGTTCGCGCGGGTACGGTTGTTGGCCGCGTGAAGGGGCCGCTGGCGTCGCTCGATGCCTTCAAAGAGACCGAGCTGATTGTTCCCGCGTGCCACGATACGGCTTCCGCCATTGCCGGCATTCCTACCAGCTTGAGCTCGACTGCTTACATCAGCTCGGGCACATGGTCGCTGGTGGGCACGCTGACCGGAGTACCCGTGACGACGCGCGCTGCTTTCGATTCCGGATACACAAATCTAGGGGCGGCGACGGGCGATCTGATGTTTCACAACCTGATCAACAGTATGTGGGTGCTGAAGCAGTGCATGGACGCGTGGGCGGCGCAGGGGCGGCCGTGGAAAATTGAAGATATCATTCGGCAGGCCGGCGAACATAGCAAGTCTACGGGGTTGCTGGATATGGATGCCGAGACGCTGATGCTGGACACCGAGATGCCGCAGCGGATCAATAAGGAACTGACGCGGCTGGGGTTCGATGCGATTCCAGATGTGGCGGGGAATGAGCCGATTTTTGCGCGCGTGATTTTCGAGAGCTTATCGATACGCTACGCGGCCGCGCTGGCCAGCCTGGAGAAAATGCTGGGGCGGAAGCTCACCGCGATCCACATGCTGGGCGGGGCGAATCGGAACAAGCTGCTGGTGCGGCTGACGGAAGAACGAACCGGATTGCCTGTGGAGATTGGGGAGACGGAAAGTACGACGATTGGAAGCCTGGCGGTGCAGTTGGCATCGAGCGAGTCGGGCGGAGAGCCGATCAGGCCCGAGGCGGTGCGGGCGTGGGCGCGGGAGCTTTGCCTGCGGTAGGCTACGCGGCGGCGTGCGGATGATGGAAGGTATCCCTCGGGGGCTAAAGCCCCATCGATTTTATGGGGCAGATTGATGTACGGGCTGAAGCCCGTACCCTTCAACTGAAGCCCGTACCCTTCAACTGAAGCCCGTACCCTTCAACTGAAGCCCGTACCCTTCAACTGAAGCCCGT
>Ga0181517_10002084_pt1 | contig 21041 bp, 17 predicted proteins | sample PEATcosm2014_Bin_31_FD_119748 | JGI IMG/M metagenome (GOLD analysis project Ga0181517, IMG submission 119748) | Peatland microbial communities from MTU Mesocosm Facility, Houghton, MI, USA - PEATcosm2014_Bin01_30_metaG | ecosystem: Environmental > Terrestrial > Soil > Wetlands > Peat | place... | reverse complement strand
GCCCCCGGTGCCTCGATGGTGGTCGAAGACCCCCGCAATGGGCAGATCCTGGCGCTGGCCACCTATCCCGACTACAACCCGTCAGACTTCATCGGGGGCATCAGCCAGGCCAGGTGGTCGTACTACAACAACCCGGCCGACAACTACCCGCTCATCGACAGGGCCATCAGTTCGGGTTATGCCCCCGGGTCCACCTGGAAGCTGGTCACCGCCACGGCCATGCTCAACTACGGCCTGCGGACGCCCGGCACGGTCTACTTCGACGGCGGCTCCTACACGATCGGCGGCCAGATCTTCAACGACAACGACAACACCGCCCTGGGCGACGTCGACCTGGCCCAGGCCATCACCGAGTCGAGCGACACGTACTTCTACAGCGTCGGGGGCCAGTTCTACCTGGATTACGACTTCGGCAAGGACCTGAAGGCCCCCGACCCCCTCCAGAGCACGGCGTCCCAGTACGGCCTGGGGCACTTCAGCGGCATCGATCTCCCCAACGAGGGGCCCGGCCTCGTGCCTGACGCCCAGATCATCGCCAAGATGCACGCCCAGTACCCCAAGGACTACCCAGACGGCACCTGGGAGCCTGGCTTCGAGGTCCAGGAGGCCATCGGCGAGGGCCAGGACCTGGTCACCCCGCTCCAGCTCGCCGACGCCTATGCCACCTTCGCCAACGACGGCACCCTGTACGTGCCCCAGGTGGCCCTGGCCGTCGAGGCACCCGGTCACAGCGCCCGGCCCAACGGGAAGATCCTCAAGCTCTTCTACCCGCAGGTGAAAGGCCACGTGACCATGCCTTCCAGCTACGCCCGCGACGCCATGGTGCAAGGGTTCGAGGGCGTCACCTCCTCGCCTGTCGGGACCGCCTACGCCGCTTTCCAGAGCTTCCCCCTGAGCGAGTACCCCGTGGCCGGCAAGACGGGCACGGCCCAGGTCGACAGCTACTGCTCCACCAGCACGGGGTGCGGCGCCGGCTACCTGACGTGGCCGGCCTACAAGCAGGACACCTCCGTGTTCACCAGCTTCGCTCCCGCCGACGACCCCCGCTTCGCCGTGGACGCCGTCTTTGAGCAGTCCGGCTACGGCGCCGATGTTGCCGCTCCGGCGGTCGAGCAGGAGTACCAGGCATTGTTCGGCCTCAACAAGCCGGCGCACAAGGCCAAGGCCGGCACCAAGACGGGTCCTACGACGACAGGCACGGGGCCCAGCACGACGACGGCGGGCACGACGACGGCGGGCACGACGACGGCGGGCACGACGACGGCGGGCACGACGACGAGCACGCCGGCGGCCGGCTGATGGTGTACACGACGCTGCCCCGCCCGGCCTCCAGCGCCACCGCGAGCGTGCCCCGCCGGCCCGTGGCCAGCCCGGCCTGGCGTCACGTCGACGTGCTGCTGATCGCCGCCACCGCCGCCATCTCGGCCCTGGGCGTGCTCATGGTCTACTCGACCACCCGCAGCCCCCTGGCCATCGCCGGGGACAACCCCCAGGCCACGATGAAAAAGCAGGCTGTCTACGCCGTCGCCGGCCTGGTCGCTTTCGTCGTCACCGTGTTCTTCGACTACAGGCGCTACCTCTCGTGGGCGCCCGTGCTCTACGTCGGGAGCCTCCTGCTCCTCATGGCCACCCTGGTCGTGGGGCGGGCCGAGCTCGGCGCCACCTCCTGGATCCAGGTCGGGAGCATCCAGGTCGAACCGTCGGAGATAGTGAAGGTGGGCCTGGTCCTGTCGCTGGCCGCCCTGCTCGCCAAGCGCAAGGGCGCCATCTCGGGCCGGGTACTGCTCGTCGTGCTCGGCCTGTCCGTGCTGCCCTTCCTCCTCATATATAAACAGGACGCCCTGGGCAGCGCCATGGTGCTGGCCGTCGTCATGGTCGGGATGCTCTTGATGGCCGGCACCCGGGGCCGGCACATGGTCGCCCTGGCCCTGGTGGCGGCACTGGCCATCGGCGGGGTCCTGCAGCTTGGGGTGCTCAAGCAGTACCAGAAGGACCGGCTCACCACGTTCCTCACCGCGCCGAGCGGCGTCGACGGCTCCGGTACCAGCAGCGCTAATCCCTATGCCGCCACCATCGAGTACAACCTCGACCAGTCCAAGGCGGCCATCGCCGACGGCGGGATGTGGGGCAAGGGCCTGTTCAAAGGCCTCGAGACCAACCTTTCCTATGTGCCCAACCAGTCGACGGACTTCATCTTCACCGCGGTGGCGGAGCAGTTCGGTTTCGCCGGGTCGGCTTTGTTGCTGGCCCTGTTCCTGTTCGTGATCTGGCGCTCGGCCCGAGCGGCGGTCACGTCGCGCGACCTGGCCGGCACGCTGATCTGTGTAGGGGTGCTGAGCATGCTGGCGTTCCAGGCGTTCGAGAACATCGGCATGACCATGGGCATTATGCCTGTTGCTGGTATCACCCTGCCTTTCATGAGTTATGGCGGTTCCTCGATGGTTGTGGATTGGGTGGCCATCGGTCTTGTCGTCAATGTGAGCATGCGCCGGCTTACCTAACCGTTAGGTCCGCCTCAGGGCGGGCTCAGGTATCCCCCAAGGTTGATGGGCATCTGTCGCTACACTCGACTGTGGAGATGACCTCGTTCGGGATGGCCAGGCGACCTGAGCCGATGGGCGCAAAAGCGCCTGGAGCTGACAGGTGAGCCGGCTGTGGTCCCGGGTTTGTAGCCGTTTCGCCGTGGTAGGTACCGGGCGAACTCCGGCGCCGGCGAGCAGTTCGCCCCGGCCGGCAGGGGCGTCTTCACGCAGGCCGGTCCCGGTTGGGCATCCTCCCGGGCGGGGGCTTGTCGATGGCGTAAGCCCGCAGGTTTATCTGAATATGGAGCGCGACGGCGCGTGGCTGCAGCCCATATGGCTCAGCCGGGGAAGGCACTTGGAGCCCTGGTCGCGACGTGCGCAGGGCACGCTGCGGAGCGTGCCCCCTTGGAAGGGAAGTTCTCGATGTCGGACCCACTGCTTGGCGAAGCAGGCCTCCCCAGGCCTGAGCCGGCACTTGCCAATGGCAACGGCGCTCATGACGTCCCCGCTACGGCCCGCGTGTGGGCCGACACCGGCGACCCATCTCAGGACGGGGCCTCAGACCAGCCCATAGAAAACGACAAGGCACCCAAGCGCCGCCGCCGGGGCTCCCGCGGCGGGCGCGGGCGCCGAGGCGCGACCGTCGTGCTGGTCGACGGCAGCGAAGCTCCTGAGGGGGAGGTGGCCGAGCCGACGCCGGTCCCCGGTCCCGTCCCTGTCCTGGAGGCAGAGGGCCTGGACGTGAAAGGATTGGCGGCCCCCGTCGTCGCCGCCACCGTGGTGGTCAAGCCGAGGATCGGGGACACTCGCCCCGGTTCGCCCCCGGCACCGCCCAAGCGCCGGGTGCGCAAAGACGTGGCCGACGAACCTGGCGGGGTAGAACCGGGCGATGCCGACGATGCCGCCGCCAGGGCTCGCCGTCCGCGACGCCGCCGGACCGTGCCGGGCGATGTCGGCCCGCTCGCCCACTCGCCCGCCGCCTCGGAGAGGCAGGGGCCGGACCGCCAGACGGTGGCGCGCGTCGGCGGGGCCGCCCCGTCCCCGACGGTGGCCGCGCCGGTAAGAGCAGCCAGGACTGCGGCCGCCGATGTAGCGGCGCGCGACCCTGAGGCCAAGACGAGGCGGGGCAGCGTCAACATCGACCGCCGCAACCGGCCGTTGGGCCGTTACCTGATGGTCGTCCACGTTGGTCCCACCGCCACCCAGATCGCTGTGCTCGAGGGGCGGACGCTCATCGAGCACTACGTGAGCCGGCCGGCCGACGACGCCACCCAGATCGACGGCAACATCTACCTGGGCCGGGTCCAGAACGTCCTGCCCGGCATGGAAGCCGCGTTCGTCGACATCGGGACCCCTAAAAACGCCGTGCTCTACCGGGGCGACCTCCGCTACGACGATGAGGAGGTGGACCGCCCGGCCGCCGATGACGCCAAGCCGACCCGGGGCCGGCTGGGCGGGGTGGCCCGCGATGCCCGCATCGAGCAACTGCTGCGCACCGGCCAAAACATCATCTGCCAGGTCACCAAGAACCCGATCGGCACCAAGGGCGCCCGGCTCACCCAGGAGGTGTCCCTGCCCGGGCGGTTCGTGGTCCTCATCCCCGACAGCGACACGTACGGCATCTCCAAGCGGTTGGGCGACGACGAGCGCCGGCGCCTGCGCAAGATCCTGGACGACATCCGGCCGGCCGGCCACGGGCTGATCGTCCGGACCGCGGCCGAAGGGGCGACGGCCGACGAGCTCGGACGCGACGTTGCCCGGCTGATGCGCCAGTGGGACCACGTACAGGCCCTGGCCCGTTCCTCCCGGGCACCCCAGCTGCTGTACCGGGAGCCCGACCTCGCTGTGCGGGTGATCCGCGAGGAGTTCAACCGCGACTACCGCGGCGTCGTGATCGACGACGCCCGCCTGTACGACCAGGTCAAGGAGTACGTCACCAGCATCACGCCCGACCTGGCCGACCGCGTCGAGTTGGTCGACCCGGCCGAAGAGGCCCTGCCGTTGTTCGAGCGGTTCCGGGTCCATGAGCAGGTGCACAAGGCGCTCGACCGCAAAGTCTGGCTCCCCTCCGGCGGGTCGATCATCATCGAGCGCACCGAAGCCCTGACCGTGATAGACGTCAACACGGGCAAGAACGTCGGCACCTCCAATCTCGAAGAGACCGTCTTCCGCAACAACCTGGAGGCGGCCGAGGAGATCTCCCGTCAGTTGCGCCTGCGCGACATCGGCGGCATCATCGTCATCGATTTCATCGACATGGAGATCATGGCCAACCGGGCTGAGGTCATCCGCACCTTCCGCGAGGCCCTGGCCCGGGACAAGACCCGCTCGCAGGTCTTCGATATCTCCGAGCTGGGCCTGGTCGAGATGACCCGCAAGCGCATCTCCGAGGGCCTGGTGGAGTCTTACTCGGAGACGTGCCCGACATGCGGCGGGCGCGGCATCGTCTTCGACGAGTCGCTGCTCTAAGGGCACTGCTCTAAGTGCACTGCTCTAAGTGCACTGCTCTCAAGGCGCCTCCGGGCTACTCCACGTGGTAGATGGCCGTCAGGGTGGCCCGGGCGAGCGTGTGGAACGCCATGTTGAACCCGAGGATGGCGGGCGGGGAGCTCGGCTCGATATCGAGCTCGGCGGCATCGAGGGCGTGCACGGCGAAGATGTAGCGGTGAGAGCGGTCGCCCTGAGGCGGGGCCGCTCCCATGAAGCCGGTCCGGCCCGTGTCGTTGCGCAGTTGGAACGCCCCTGGCGGCAGCCCGTCTCCTGAGGGGCCCCCGGCACCCCGGGGGAGCTCGGTCACCGAGGCGGGGATACCGGCCACCACCCAGTGCCAGAAGCCGCTGCCGGTGGGCGCGTCCGGGTCGAAACAGGTGACGGCGGACCCGGCCGTCTCCGCCGGGAACCCCGACCAGCGCAGGTGGGGGCTGACGTTGCCGCCGCCCGCCCAGTCACCCACATGGGCCTCGGGCAGGCGCGCCCCTTCGCGGATGTCGTCGCTTACGAGGTCGAAGCCCGGTACCGGGGGGAGCAGGTCGTACGGGCTTGGGCTCACGGGGCGCTCCAACATCTTTTACCCTCCTGGGTCCTGGGTGCTAGGTCCTGGGTGCTAGGGGGCCGGGGGCCGGGGACGGCTACGAAGCGGCCTCGTGGCGGTTCTTGGGGACGGGGCGCTCGGTCGGCCCGGTGTAGATCTGGGTCGGGCGGCCGATGCGCTTGGCCTTCGAACTGGTCATCTCCAACCAGTGGGCCACCCAACCGGCCGTGCGCCCGGCGACGAAGAGGGGGGTGAACATCTCGTCGGGGAACCCGATCGCCCGGTAGATGACGCCGGAGTAGAAGTCCACGTTGGGGTAGAGGCGCCGGGAAATGAAGTACTCGTCAGCCAGGGCCACCTCCTCCAGTTGCAAAGCGATGTCCAGCAGGGGGTCCTGCGGCGCGAGCTTCTCCACCAGGTCCAACGCAATGTTGCGGATGACCTTGGCTCGGGCGTCCGTCGTCTTGTAGACGCGATGGCCGAAGCCCATGAGCCGGAAGGGGTCGTTCTTGTCCTTGGCCTTGTCGATGAAGTAGCTGAGCGGGCGGCCCGACTCCTTGATCTCCTGGAGCATCTTGATCACTTCCTGGTTGGCGCCACCGTGCAGCGGCCCCCACAGGGCGTTGATAGCCGCAGAGACCCCGGCGTAAAAACCGGCTCCCGAAGACGCCACCATGCGCAAGGTGGCGGTGGAGCAGTTGAGCTCGTGGTCGGCGTGCAGCACCAGGAGCGTGTTGAGGGCCCGAGCGGTGACGTTGTCGGGGAGATGGTCGCTGCCCGGGATGGCGAAGCACAGCTGGAGCAGGTCCTCGGCATAGTCGAGCGAGCGGTTGCTCTTGCCCCGAGGCAGGCCCCGGACCGTGGACAGGGCGTAGCCCGTGAAGATAGGCATGGCTGAGAGCAGGCGCACGCCGGCCTGTTGCACGCCGGCCGGGCTGTCCGGCTTGGCGCCATCGTCTGCATAAGCGCTCAAGGCCTCGGTGGCGATGGCCAGCATGGCCATGGGGTGCATGGACTGGGGGAAGGCGTCGAAAAGCCTCTCGATGCCGACGTGGAGCACCATTTTGGGGTCCCGCACCCGGCCGGTGAACTCGTCGGCGGCCTGGGCGGTGGGCAGCTCGCCGTTTATGAGCAGGTACGCCACGTCGAGGAACGATGTCGAGGTGGCCAATTGCTCCACCGGGTAGCCGCGGTAGTACAGCCGCCCCTCCTCGCCGTCCACAAACGTGATGGCGGACTGGTAAGCCGCCGTATCGGCATAGCCGGGGTCGAGGACCGACAGGCCCTTTAGCCCGATGGCGGAGATGTCCAGGGCGGTCCGCCCGAGCGTCGGCTGCACCACCGGCAGCTCGAGCGTGGTCCCCTCATAGGTCAGCGTGGCCGGGGCGGTGGCCCCTGCAGGATTGGGCATTTTGGGGGGCCCTTCCTTTCATCTACCGATCGCCTGCGGATCGTCCAACGAGGTCGTCCCAGACTACCTGGGGGCCGGCCGCGCCAATTATCGGTATACTTTCTCTCCCGTGTACGCAGTTATCAAAACAGGCGGCAAGCAAGAGCGTGTCGAAGAGGGCCAGCGGGTCGCCGTTGAGCTCCTCGGCGAGGCCACCGGCGCAGAGGTTTCCTTTGCTCCCATCCTGGTCGTGGACGGTGACAGCGTGCTGGCGACTCCCGGCGAGCTGGCCGGCGCCAAGGTGAGCGCCCGCGTCCTCGGCGAGGAAAAAGGCCCCAAGGTCCGGGGCTTCATCTACAAGAACAAGACCCGTGGGCGCCGTTCCTGGGGCCACCGCCAGCGGTACACCACCATTGAGGTGACGGCGATCACCAGGGAGGCTTGACCAAGTGTCCAAGACCAAGGGTGGCGGCAGCACCCGTAACGGCCGTGACAGTAACGCCCAGCGCCTGGGCGTCAAGATCTTCGACGGCACGTCGGTGACGGCCGGGTCGATAATCGTCCGCCAGCGGGGCACCCGCTTCCACCCGGGCACGGGCGTCGGGCGGGGCCACGACGACACGCTGTTCGCCCTCGTGGACGGCCAGGTCCGCTTCGGCAACCGCAATGGCCGCCGCCTGGTGGACATCGAACCCTTGGTCGCGGCCAGCAGCTGACCGTTGCCGGCCTCGCCGGCGAGGCCCTAGCAGCTGTACAGTCCGTCCCTCGGGGGCCATAAGTGTTTGTTGACGAGTGCCAGATCCATGTAAAGGCGGGCGACGGCGGCGCGGGCGCAGTTTCGTTCCGGCGTGAGGCCCACGTCGCCCTGGGCGGCCCGGACGGCGGCGACGGCGGCAAGGGCGGCGACGTGTGGCTGGTCGCCGACCACAACGTGGCTTCCCTGCTCTCGTTCCGGGACCATCCCCACCGCAGCGCCACTTCGGGCTCCCACGGCCAGGGGAAGGCCAAGCACGGCCGGTCCGGGGCCGACATCGAGGTCCCCGTCCCCGAGGGCACCATCGTGCGCGACCAGGCCGGTCAAGTGCTCGCCGACCTGAGCGAGGCGGGGACGCGCTGGATGGCGGGGCGGGGCGGTGAAGGTGGCAAGGGCAACGCCCGGTTCCTCTCCAACCGGCGGCGGGCGCCGAGCTTCGCCGAGCAGGGCGAGGTCGGCGAGGAGGCCTGGCTCAACCTGGAGCTGAAGGTGATGGCGGACGTCGCCATCGTGGGCTTGCCCAACGCCGGCAAGTCGACTCTCATCTCGGCCATCTCGGCGGCCAAGCCCAAGATCGCCGCCTACCCGTTCACCACGCTGCAGCCCCACCTGGGCGTCGTGCGCTTCGGTGACCACGAGCTGGTGGTGGCGGACATCCCCGGACTGGTCGAGGGGGCGAGCGAAGGAAAGGGCCTCGGCCACCGTTTCCTGCGCCATATCGAACGCGCCCGGGCCCTGTTGGTGCTCTTGGACATGGCGCCCGATGACGGCCGGGCGCCGGCGGACCAGGAGCGGGTGCTCTTGAAGGAGCTGGAGAACTACGAGCCGGCCCTGCTCGAGCGGCCCCGCCTGGTAGTCGGGTCGAAAGCGGACGCGGCCGGCCCGGAGTGGCGCGAGCCCGAGGGGGGCCAGGACGGCGGGCTGCCGCTCATCTCGGCCCACACCGGTGAGGGTATCGACTGGTTGCTCGGCCGCCTGGCCCAGCTGGTGGACGAGGCCCGGGCGGCTCAGCCCCGTCCCCGCCGGACCGTCCTGCACCGGCCGCCGGCGTCCGGGGTCGTGGTCAAGAGGGGGCCCGATGGTGCCCTCGAAGTGCGGGGGCGCCAGGCGGAGCGGGCCGTGGCCCTGTCCGATCTCACCGACGCCGGCGCCCTGGCCTACGCCCAGGGCCGCCTGAAGCGTATGGGTGTGGACCGGGCCCTGGTCAAAGCGGGTGCCCGTCCCGGCGATCGGGTACGCATCGGTCGTCTCGAGTTCGACTGGGAGGCCGATTGAACGCCGCCGGTGCCGCCGGGCGCATCATTGTAGTGAAGATCGGCAGTTCTTCGGTGACCGACGAACAGGGCCTGGTGGACGAAAAGGCGCTGGCCAAACTCTGCTCCGAAGTCGCCGAGCTCAACGGGGCGGGCGAGCGGGCCGTGATCGTGACCAGCGGGGCCATTGCCGCCGGTCTGCGGGTCCTCGACCTGACCCCCCGACCGAGCGACCTCTCCGTGCTCCAGGCTGTCTCCGCCGTCGGCCAGAGCCGGCTGATGGGCTACTACGAGCGCTCGCTGGCGGCGGAGGGCCTGGTCGGCGGCCAGGTGCTGCTGGCCCCGCTCGACTTTATGAACCGCGCCCAGTACCTGCACGCCCGCCGGACCCTCCAGGTCTTGTTGGGCCTGGGCGTCGTGCCCGTGATCAACGAGAACGACGCCGTGGCCGACGACGAGGTCCGCTTCGGTGACAACGACCGCCTGGCGGCCCTGGTGGCCCACCTGCTCCAGGCCGACCTGCTCGTCCTGCTGACCGACGCGGCCGGGCTGTTCACGGCCGACCCCCGGGTGGACGTGAGCGCGTCGCTGGTCGAGGAGGTCATCGAAGTCGACAGCGTGTTGTCGCTGGCCGGAGGGGCGGGCACCGAGCGCGGCAGTGGGGGCATGGCTTCGAAGTTGGCGGCGGCGAAGATCGCCGCCTGGTCGGGCGTGCGTGTCGTGATCGCGTCGGCCGAGAGGCCCGGGGTACTTCAGGACGCGTTGGCCGGCACCCCGGGCGTGGGGACGGTCGTGAAGCCTCGCCTGGCCCGTCTGCCGGCCCGAAAGCTCTGGATCGCCTTCGCCCTGGCCGCCGCCGGCACCCTCGTCGTCGATGCCGGGGCCAAGCGTGCCCTGTGCGAGGAAGGGGTTTCCCTACTGGCCGTGGGCGTCCGCGAGGTCAGGGGCAGTTTCGGGCCCGACGACGCAGTTGAGATCGCCGGCCCCGACGGCCATGTCTTCGCCAAAGGGCTGGCCCGCCACAACGCCAAGGCGTTGGCCGGGTGGGCCGGCTGGCAGTCGTCGCGCCTACCCCCCGACGTCCCCCACGAAGTCGTGCACCGCGACGACCTCGTCATCCTGCCCTAAATCGGCCGTGCCGGCGGCGGGGACAGGGCGCGGTCTAAGCTGCTAAGAGCCCACCGAGCACAAGCCCCAGGCGGCTGAGACACTGCTCGGGAGGTTGGTGGGGCAGGCCCCGGGCGAGAAGGCGCCGACGTAGTGCCAAGACCGGCCGGGCTTCTTGTCGAACACGGCAACGCTGTTGAACTGGTCCAACATCACTCTGCCGATGCGAGAAGCGGCGGTCTGCTCCAGCACCGGGGAGGGGACGAACCGGGAAATGGCCCAGAAAACGCGGTCGGACGGCTGCTCGGCATAAAAGACGGAGCCGGCCAGCGTAGAGACGATGTCGCGCCCGGCCAGACCGGACCGGCCGGGGTCGGCGGCGACCCAGGCCCGGCGCAGCAACGGGCCAAAACCGCCGGGGACGGCCAGGTTGACGGCGGGGCCGGCCCCCGCCGAGCTCGGGGGCACCGGGGCTCGTGGCCCGGCCGCGCTGCGGCCCGACGTGCTGGGGTGGCCGGTGGAGCTCTGGCCCCGGGTGTGGACCGCGCTGGTGGGCCCGGGCGCGGCCCCCTGAGGAGAGGTGGCTGCCGCCCGGCTCGCTCCCGGAGCGCTCCCGGGTAGAGAGTTGGCGACGATGACGGCCACGACCACCAGCGTCGCCAGGCCGGCCACAGCGACACCGGCCATCCGGCGTCGGTTGGACGGTATCGGCAGCTCGGTGGAGACGCCGTGGCGGGGATGATAATGGCTCACGAAGGTATTTTCCCCCACCTGGCCCGCCGGGACGCGGATGGTAGCACGACCAGGCCGGGGTTGGCCGGCGCAGGCAGTAGGTTGCAGCATCGGGCCGCTGGACCAAACCTTTGGCGAGGCAGGCCAACTTCGGACCGGCTCTTTTTAGGAGGAACACATGCAGCTGGGGATGATCGGGCTCGGGCGCATGGGCGCCAATATTGTGCGCCGGCTGATGCGGGCAGGCCACACCTGTGTTGTTTACGACGTCAGTCCCGACGCCGTGAAGGGCCTCGAGGCTGAGGGGGCCACGGGCGCGGCCAGCCTGGAGGAGTTCGTGGCCAAGCTGGTGCGACCGAGAGCGGCGTGGGTCATGGTGCCGGCGGGGTACACGGGCGAGACGGTGACCAAATTGGCCGCCCTGCTGTCGCCCGACGATGTCGTGCTCGACGGTGGGAACTCTCACTACCACGACGACATTGCTCACGCCGCCAAGCTGAAGGAACAGGGCATCCATTTCGTGGACGTGGGCACCAGCGGAGGTGTCTTCGGTCTCGAACGCGGTTACTGCCTGATGATCGGCGGGGAGGAGGAGGTCGTCGCCCGCCTCGAGCCCATTTTCGCCGCCATTGCCCCCGGGTTGGAGGCTGCTCCTCGGACAGAGGGCCGCACCGGCCCCCCGAGCCGGGCCGAGCAGGGCTTCCTGCACTGCGGGCCCGCGGGCGCCGGGCATTTCGTCAAAATGGTCCACAACGGCATCGAGTACGGGATGATGGCCGCGTACGCCGAAGGCCTCGGCGTCCTGGCCAAAGCCAACATCGGCAAGACCTCCTCAGCCACCTACGACGCCGAGAACACTCCTCTGGCGGACCCCGAGCACTACCAGTACGACATGGACGTGGCCGAGATCACCGAGGTCTGGCGCCGTGGCAGCGTTGTCGCCTCGTGGCTGCTCGACCTCACCGCCCACGCCCTCCACCAGGATCCCAAGCTCGCCAGCTTCCACGGCCGGGTCTCGGACTCGGGCGAAGGGCGCTGGACCGTGAAGGCTGCCATCGACGAGGCCGTCCCGGCCCACGTGCTCACTGCCGCGCTCTACGAGCGCTTCAGTTCCCGGGGAGAAGCGGATTTCTCCGACCGGGTCCTGTCCGCCATGCGCAAGGAGTTCGGGGGCCACGCCGAGCAGGCCCATACGTAGCCGCCGCGCCCGGGCGGCACGCTTTGGGCAACGGCACTAACAGACTTTCCGCGCCGTCTTGGGCCCCTCCGGCTCATGTCGTGCCCCCGCTGCCGCGGCTATGCGGGGCCGACGGGCATGCCGGGCAGGGGAAGGGACAGGGCCGCGCGCCTGCAGCAGGTGCACCGTGTGACGCAGGTCATCGGCCAGGAGATCGGCCATGTCGCGGGAGAAACTTTCCCGGACGACCACCCGTAGCACAGCGATCTCCTGGGCATTGGGCGCCAAAGTGTAGGCCGGCACAATCCATCCTCGCGCCCGCAGGTGGTCCGAGATATCGAACACGGTATAACCCGGGCCCGCCTTGGCGTCGCCGACCGTCCCGGGGCCCAGGCGGAAACAGACGAGCGGCACCGTCCCCGGTTTGCTCATGATCTCAAAGCAACCGACGCTCTCGATTGCCTGGGCCAGGTAAGCAGTTGTGGCGTCCAGTCCCTGCATGATCTCGGTGTAGCCCTTCCGGCCCAGGCGCAGGAAGTTGTAGTACTGGGCGATCACCTGCCCGGCGCCGCGGGAGAAATTGAGGTTGAAAGTGGGCTGGTCGCCGCCCAGGTAATTGACGTGGAAGATCAGCTCGTCGGGCAGGTCCTCTTCGTTACGCCAGATGGCCCAGCCCAGGCCGGGGTAAACCAGGCCGAACTTGTGACCGGAGACGTTGATGGAGGTGACGGCAGGAAGGCGGAAATCCCACTCCAGCTCGGGACGGGTGAAAGGAGCGACGAAGGCGCCACTGGCGCCGTCCACATGTAGCCCGACGTCCCAGCCGTGCCTGTGGTTGAGCTCCACAATGGCGTCATTGAGGGCGCGGATGGGCTCGTACTCGCCGGTGTAGGTACTGCCCAGGATCCCGACGACGCCGATGGTGTTCTCGTCCACCAGTTCCATGGCCTCGTCGACGCCGATCACGTAGCGCTCCGGGGTCAAAGGCACGTACCTGGGTTCCACGTCGAAATAGCGGGCAAATTTCTCCCAGCACACCTGGACGTTGCCGCCCATCACGATATTGGGCGCATCAGTGGGGAGGCCCTCCTGGCGCCGCCGGCGCCGCCAGCGCCATTTCAGCGCCAGGCCGGCCAGGTGTATCGCCTCGGACGACCCCACGGTGGCACAGCCGACGGCCGCATTTTGTTCCGGCGCGTTGAACAGCCGGGCCAGCATGTTGACGCAACGGTTGTGGATTTCGGTCGTTTGGGGGTACTCGTCGGCATCGACGTAATTGCGGCCGAACGACTCGGTCATCAACATGTCCGCTTCCGGCTCCATCCACGTTGTCACGAAACTGGCCAGGTTGAGCGCCGGGTTGCCGTCGAGGTTGAGCTCGTCGTGAATTATCTGGTAAGCCGCTCTGGGCGGCATCTGGTTTTCGGGAAGCTCATAGCGGGGGACCGGTTCCCTCAAGTTGCGGGAGCCGTACATGGGCGAAAGCAGGGAGCCGTCGTTTTGCAGCTCCGACTTCTTGACCTTTTTGGCAAGCATTGCCCCGCCACCCTAGTGCTTAGACGGCAACGTACCGACGCGCTCCATCAGTTCAGCAAGCCGTCCCGGAAGGTCGGCGAGGTTCAGGTGCTGGCGGGCGATGCGAGAGTTGTGACGCACCAGCTCGACATCCGGCCGGGCCAACCACCCCCGTATTTGGCGCCGCTCGTGGACATCAAACCAGCGGAACCCCATCGCACGTAGCTCATCCGCCGCCGCGTAAGGTCCGATCGCAACTGGGCGAAGGTGGAGAGCGGCTTCAACGGGGGGGTTGCCGAAACCTTCGTTCGTGGAAGGGAACGCTACGAGGTCCGCCGCGGCGTAGGCGTGCTCTATTCCCTCAGTCGGCGACATGAGATCCGGGAGCAGGCCGTGGTGGACAGCAACAGGGGCATTTCGCAGCAGATTTTCTAAAGTGTGGGCGTAGCCTTCCTCCGCTTGGCCTACCAGCCAGTAATGCGCGCCGAGAGCGTCGGCTAAGGCGATCGCAGCCGGGATGCCCTTGCGGGCAATGGCTCTGGTCGGCTGCACGACGAGCAGCTCAGATTCTCGAAGTCCGAGGAGCCGTCTAGCCCCGTCCCTGTCTCCAACTGGCGGGTGAGGGTCGAACATGTTGTGTACCGTCACCGCGTCGGTGCCGCGCGCTCGAAGCTCCAAGCGGGAGCGCTCGGTGGTAACGACGTGGCACCAGTGAGGGTCGTCGGGAGGTGGTGGCGCGGCCCTAAAGGCCTCCCGTTGCCACGGCAAGTCATGGTGGCGTAACAGCGCTGGGCGTCCGGCCAAGGCATCCGCGACGACGGCCGCAGCCCGCGGGTTGAGCGGCAAGGAGCAGAGGTTCTCCACCACGACAAGGTCGGCTGTCGCCAGAACTGACCGCAATAAAGCCTCGTCAGGCGAGGGAGGGCGGTTGCCGTTGAGGTAGCTCCCGGCGGCCAGACCAGGGTCGAGGTAATCGGCCCTCCCTTCGCCGGCTAGGGTGGTTACCGAGCACCCCAACTTTCGCAGCGCGGCCATCCATTTAGCCGCCTCCACCGAAACGCCATCCGCGCCACCTAGGCGGTACGACACCACCACGACCCGTAGGTGCCCACCGTTCGCGCCACGCTTCGCCCCCACGTCTTGGAGCGCTGACATTTAGCTGCGACTACCAAGGGCATACCGGTCGCGCCCGTCGTGGGCGATGCTCACGACGCGCACCACACCGTGGCCAGTCTACAAATGGCGACAACCGAAGGATCACCGCCCAGAGCACAACTCCACGGCGGCACTGAACCTTGGGCCCAGCGCCTGTTGTTGGGTGTCCAGGCCCTGCATCTGGGCCGTGTCCTGTTGCATCTGCGACCCGTCCTTCGTCTGTGCCGCCCCCAGGTAGGCGTTCTCCAGGTCGACCAGCGTCGATAGCAGAGCGACGTCTTGTTGGCCTAGCGCGGCGCCTTGTTGGCAAAGAGCGGCGTTGGCCTGTGCCGCCGATAGGTCGACCTGGGTGTGGCCGAGCTGGCTCTGGGCCTCACGGGCCAGGTCCTGCGCGCTACCGGCGCGCAGTTGCGCCTGCCGGGCCTGGCCCTGAGCCTGATCAGCTCGGCTCTGCGCCTGGCTGACCTCGCTCCGCGCCTGGCCAAGCTGGCGCTGGGCCTGTCCTAGCTCGCCCTTGGTCTGGCTCAGCTGGTCCTCGCTCTCGGCCAATTGCGCCTTCAGGTGGTCCCATTGCTGGGCGCTGTAATGGAGCTTGGCCTGAAGGGCGACAGTGCCCTGCCCCTGCGCGGACAAGCTCGCCCGGGCCGAGGCCAACGTGTTCTCCGCTGCGGTCAGCTGCTGGCCCCGCAGGCTGAGGTCGCCCTTAGCCCTCTGCCACGCCACCGTTGTGCTGACGGTCGTAGCCGCCAGTAGGGCTACCACCACCGCGCCGGCCACGAACAGCCGGCGATAGGGCCGGGCTGTCCCTGGCTTGACCTCGGCCGGTCCCCGGGCCCAACGAGCCCGCCACGAGATTTTGGGCGCCCGTTCGGGGTAAATGTCGGCCTGTTCGCCGAAGTTCGGCCCCACTTTTTGCGCCGCCGACGGAGCGAGGCCGGGCCCCGCCTTGGTTGGTACCACGGCGGGCGGGGTTACCGCGGGCGGGGCCATGAGGGGCGGGGTCACTGCAGCGCTGGGCATGGTGCCCAGCGCTGAGGCTGCGACCGGGGCCGGCGTGCTCGCAACCAGGGCGAGCGGAGCGCCGGTGACGACTGGGCCTGGCACGGGGGCCGGCGCACGGGTGACGACCGGGCCTGGCGCCCGGGAAAGCGTGGGGGCGTAGGCAGCACTGTGAGGTAGAGGCGAAGCGTGGGCCAACGGATCGTACAGGGAGCGCTCGAGGGCGCCGGCGGGCAGGACCCGTTTGAGGCCTTGCGACCGGGCTACCGGCGGGAGGTCCGATGGCGAGACGGCCGTCCCCCGCCCGCCCGGCCCGGGCGAGTCGGTCACGTCCACGGTCTCGTCCAGCCTGGGGACGTCGAGGCACGAGTTGAGTTGGGACAGGAACGAGCTAAGGGCGGCGGCGAGGTTCTCCTCATGAGAGAGGTCCCGAGGGTTGCCGAACGAGGTGGGCCCTGGTGTCTCGGCCTGGCTCGTTTGGTCTGCCCGCGGCATGAAGCTTTCCCCTTGCTCTGTCCGGGGCCGCCGAACCGGGGAGGCCGACAACGCGCCCAGCACCTTGAATTCCTATTGTGCTTGTCGGGCCCGGGGGAGTGCCGCTTTAACCGCGGAATGACCGGAAAAACAGGTCAAATTGGAAAACGCGCCGGATAGCGGAAGGTCATCGCTGTCGTTAGGGTGGGCGGTGGTGCCCAAACCCCCGGTGCGTGCCTTGACCCTGGGGGTGGCATGCCCTCATCCCCTGGACCTGCCGACGGTCCGGACCGCGGCTTGCGCACTGCGCCACGCGGCCTCGGGCTTCGCCGAGGCCGGTTACGAGGTGCAGACCTTGCGCCTATCGACCCGCCCCGTCCTGGCCGACCTGGCCCGCCAGTCGCCCTCGTCGGTCATCCAGTACGCCGCCCGGTTGCAGGGGTTCTTGGAGGAAGCCGGTCTAGGGTTCTGTTCCCTCGGGCCGTTGGCCCCCCGGGCCGGTGCCCAGAGCCCGGAGATCATGGCTGATCTGATCGTCGGCAACCAGGCGATCGATTGTTCGGTGGTGGTGGCGACGTTGGACGGCGGGCTCGACGTGCCTGCCGCGGCCGCCGCTGCCCGGACCATGGTGCGCCTGGCCGGAGAGACCGACGAGGGTTTCGGCAATTTCAACTTCGCCGCCCTCGCCTGCACCGACGCCGGCACCCCCTTCTTCCCGGCCGCTTACCACGCCGGCCCGGCCAACTTGACGCTCGCCTTGCAAGGGGCGGGCATCGTGGCCGAGGCGTTGGCGGGCGGGGCGGAGCTGGCCGATGTCCCGGGCCGGGTAAAGGAGAAATTGGTCGAGCACGCCCGGCCCGTCGTCGAGCTCGCCCAGCGCCAGGCGGCCGAGATCGGCGTGGTTTTCGCCGGCATCGACCTTTCCCCTGCCCCCAACGGCCCGGACAGTATCGCCGCCGCCCTGGAGCAGGCCGGGCACGGGCCGGTCGGTTCTCCGGGGACGCTGTCGCTGGCCGCCGCCCTGACCGAGGGGCTGAAAAGCACAGGCCTGCCCACCTGTGGCTACTGCGGTCTCATGTTGCCGGTCATGGAGGACACGGTGCTCGCCCGGCGCTGGGAGGAGGGCTGGCTCGGGCTCGACCAGCTGCTGGCTTATTCGGCTGTGTGCGGCACGGGCCTGGACACCGTGCCCCTGCCCGGTGACAGTTCGGCCGACGAGCTGACCAGGCTGATCTGCGACATGGCCACCCTGGCGGTGCGCCTGCGCAAGCCACTGTCGGCGCGGTTGCTGCCGGTGCCGGGGAGAAGCGCGGGCCAACGGACACAGTTTTCCTCTCCCTACATTGTCAATACGCTCATCAAGTCCTTGGCGCCCCGGCCTTTGCCGCCCCGGCGTCGTCCAGAGCGCGCCGTCGGTTAGCCGCCGTCCTCGAACAGGAGAGAAAATGCCCGAGAGCCGTGAGTACGACGTTGTCGTGATCGGGGCCGGGCCCACCGGTGAGAACGTGGCCGAAAGGGCCGTCAAGGGTGGGCTCTTGGTTGTGATCGTCGAATCGGAACTGGTCGGTGGTGACTGCTCGTACTGGGCGTGCATGCCGAGCAAGGCTCTTCTGCGACCGATGCAGGCGTTGCTCGGGGCGCAGCGGGTCGGTGGGGCGCGCCAGGCGGTGACCGGTGGCCTGGACGTCGAGGCCGTGTTCGAGCGCAGGGACAGCTTCACCAGCCACTGGGACGACGCCGGGCAGGTCCAGTGGCTGGAGAATGCCCACGTCGACCTAGTGCGCGGCCAGGGCCGGCTCGCGGGCCCACGCCGGGTGGAGGTGGCCACTGCGGCCGGCGGCACGGTAGCCCTTACGGCCCGTCATGCGGTGGTGGTGGCGACGGGATCGGCGGCCGCCTTGCCCCCCGTGCCCGGGTTGGCGCAAGCCAAACCCTGGTCGCCCCGGGAAGCCACCAGTGCCAAGCACGTGCCGGGCCGGTTGGTGGTGCTCGGTGGCGGCGTCGTCGGCTGTGAGATGGCCCAGGCGTTCGCCAGCCTGGGGAGCCACGTGACCGTAATCGAGATGACCGACGGGCTGCTCCCCACCAATGAGCCTGTAGCCGGCCAGCTGGTGGCGCAGGCTATGACGGAGTCGGGCATCGACGTGCGCACGGGACAATCGGCCCAGAGCGTGGAGCGCGAAGGCACCGGTGCGGTCACGGTCCAGCTCAGCGCGGGCGAGGTGCACGGCGACGAGCTACTGGTGGCCGCCGGCCGGCGGCCTCGTACCGAGGACATCGGGCTGGGCACCATCGGCCTGGCGCCGGGGAGCTGGCTGGACGTCGACGACACCCTGGCGGTGCGGGGCGTGGAGGGCGGCTGGCTGTACGCCGCCGGCGACGTCAACCACCGTGCCCTTCTCACCCATCAGGGCAAATACCAGGCCCGGGTGTGCGGCGACGCCATCGCCGCCCGGGTGAAGGGCGACCTCGACCCTTCGCCCTGGGGCAAGCACAGCGCGACGGCCGACCACCGGGCCGTGCCCCAGGTCATCTTCACCGACCCCGAGGTCGGCGCCGCCGGCCTCACCGAGGCCCAGGCCCGACGGGCCGGTACCAATATCCGGGTGGTCGACTACCCCCTCGGCGACGTGGCGGGTGCCTCACTTTTCGCCGACGACTACCGGGGCCATGCCCGGCTCGTCGTCGACGAGGACCGCCGGGTCGTGATCGGCGCCACCTTCGTGGGGCCGGCCGCCGGCGAACTGGTCCACTCCGCCACCATCGCCATCGTCGGCGAGGTCCCCCTGGACCGCCTCTGGCATGCCGTGCCCGCGTACCCCACGATCAGCGAGGTCTGGCTGCGCCTACTGGAGTCGTACGGGCTGTAGCTGCCGCCGGCCGCACGTTTCGGCAGAAATCGCTTGGCACCACGGGACGGTTTCCCGGGGGGTCCAGGACGTGAGCAACGCCGAGCGGGACAAGGCGTGGGCGCAGATCCGCACCGCGGCACGCAAGTACGACGTCGACATTTCGGAAAAAGACTGGCGGGAGCTCGCTAACGGCGGCAAAACGGGCTGAACCCGAACGGGTCAGTGGCGGTGGGTGGAGCCGGGGAGGCCCCGGAAGAGGGGGTGCTCCTCACCCGCCGGCACGGTTATGGCTTCCGCCACCCGCCGGTCGAGCCAGTCGAGCGAGGCGCGCCGGCGCCGGTACTCCGCCAGCTCCGCCCGGATCTCCGATCGGCACTCCGCCAACGGGCGGTCCCGGGCGGGACGGACGTCCTCCACGACGATGAGGTGCCAGCCGAACGGGCTGGGCACCGGCCCGGTGACGCGCCCCGGCTCAGCCCCGAAGATGGCGTCCTCCAGCGGGCCGGCCAGTTGGCCCCGCTCCACCCAGCCCAGGTCGCCGCCACGGTCGGCGCTGCCCCGGTCGAGGGAGGCCCCGGCTGCCAGGGACCCCAGGGTGGCGGCGTCGGGAGCGGCCTCGAGCAGCTGACGGGCCGGCCCCTCGTCCGCTAACAGGACATGGCGCGCACGGCGCGCCTCTTTCACCCGGAAGCGGCGAGGGTTGGCGGCGTGGTAGGTCTCCACGTCGGCCTCGGTCGGCGCCGGGCCCGCCAGTTCACCGGTGGCTTCGAGACGGGCCAGCCAATCCGACGGCGGCGCCGCCTCGTCCAGCCCGAGGCGCGCCGCTTCTGCCTTTAGCAAGGTCTCCACCAGCAGCGCTTTGGTGCCCCAGGTCCGCAGACCGTCGGCTCGGGAGTGAGCCGGCCCGACTAAAGCGTCGGGCTCGGTCGTCACTCCGAGGCGGGCGCCCGCCGGCCGGGCGGCCACCCCGGCCATGTAGGGGGCGAGGGCGCTGGACGGCACCGGGGCGCCCTCGACCCATCCGATCACGGTCTCGGTCATGCGCGTCCGTTCAGTCATGTGCCGGCTGGCGGCCCAGGCGCAAGGCCACGGTGGGCGAGTACCAGAGCCGCCCGAAGTAGGTCACCTTGAACAGCGCCCACGAGCTGAGCCAGCCGTGGCCAGGGCCGCGGACCGTGGCTTCGGCCCGGCTGCGCTGGCCCGGTCCGAGGGCGAACCCTTGGGCCCAGGGGGCCACATAGGGCCACGTTTCGACCGGGGACAGGAGCTGTAGCTCGCCCCGGATCTGGGCCGCCGTCCGGTTGGTCAGGGCAAGACCGATGGTGGCCGTCCCCCCCAGTCCGACCGCCACGTCCAGGGTGTCGAGAGCCACCTCCAGTTCGGCATCGACCTGGCCGCCGGGGTGGGTGAGGGGGGCGGCCTTGGCCAGCAGGCCCTCGGGCCCGCCCGGGTGACCGGCCTTGGCCAGACCGGTCTCGGCCTCGGCCAGCGCGGGGAGCACGTCAACGGTCAGGACGTCCTCCTGGGACTGGTCGGCCGGGCCGTTGACGCGGACGGCCAAGAAGTACCGGCCGGGCCGGCAACCCTCGGGTACCCGCAGGCGCGCCGGCACCTGGACGGACGCGGCCGGGCTGAGCGAGAACAGCTTTCCCGAGGGCTCCACGCCCCAGCCCGGGGGGGCCAAGATTTCGACTTGCCCCGATTGGGTTGAGCGGGCGGAGCCCGAGGCGACCTGAGCGATGAACTCGCCCTCCTCCCCGCTCCGCAGTACCAGGCCTGTGGGCAGCACGTGGACGGCCAGCGACTGGTTGCCCATCGGCGCCGGCCCCTTGTTGTGGAGCCAGTAGCGGCTGAACACGGGCTGGGCCACCTCCGCGCCCAGGTCCTCGCCCCGCCCGGGGGCACCGCCGCCCGAGGCCGGCCCGGTGAGCGCTCCGGTTAGGGGCCCGAGGCGCAAGCGGAACGTGGCCAGCTCGGACGCGGCCAGGCGTAGCCTCACCCGGCTGACGCCAGTACCGCTGACGCCAGTACCGCTGACGCCAGTACCGCTGACGCCAGTACCGCTGACGCCAGTACCGCT
>Ga0181517_10002082_pt1 | contig 21043 bp, 16 predicted proteins | sample PEATcosm2014_Bin_31_FD_119748 | JGI IMG/M metagenome (GOLD analysis project Ga0181517, IMG submission 119748) | Peatland microbial communities from MTU Mesocosm Facility, Houghton, MI, USA - PEATcosm2014_Bin01_30_metaG | ecosystem: Environmental > Terrestrial > Soil > Wetlands > Peat | place... | reverse complement strand
GCATGACCGTGGTTGCCGACGCTTCCGCCGAGGCCGGTCACCGCATCAGGGCCAGCTTGTTTAAACTGGAAAATGTAGTGGATGTGGACGACATCGGCACCACGCCGAATGTGACCCGCGAACTGGCTCTGATCAAGGTTGGCGCCACGCCGCAGACCAGGTCGCAGATCTTCGAACTGGTCGAAGTATTTCGCGCCCGCATCGTCGACCTGACGTCGGAATCGCTGATGATTGAAATGACCGGCGTCGAAAGCAAGATCGAAGGACTGATTCAGGTCCTCAATGAAAGCGAAGGCCGCATTCTTGAAATCTGCCGCAGCGGCAAGCTGACCATGCGCCGCGGCCATCACACCAGCCGCGTTCTGCGCGCATTGGGCGCTGGGGAAGAAGAAGAAGTCGAAACTCCGGCAGAAGAAGCCGTCGAAGCTGCCCAGCCGGAGTAGTTTTGCAAGATTGTCATCCTGAGCGAAGCGCTGCGCAGTCGAAGGACTCGCGGTTGCTGTTCAAGATGGGATGTATGGAGGCCCGCCTCAATCGTTGTTGCAGCGCTTGGAGCGGATTACCTCGAACCTCATTCCGCGAGCTTTTTGAGTTACACCGGTTTCGCACAAATCCAGACCAAGCAAAGGAAGAACCGAGACAATCATGGCTAAGACCTATTACGATAACGCCGCCGACCTTTCCCTCATCCAGTCCAAGAAGGTAGCCATCATCGGCTACGGATCCCAGGGTCATGCACATGCTCTGAACCTGAAGGATTCGGGGGTTCACGTGAAGGTGGGCCTGTCGGCCACTTCCAAGTCCATCGCCAAGGCGCAGAAGGCCGGCCTTGAAGTGGGCACTGTCCCCGAAGTCGTCAAGTGGGCCGATGTGGTGATGGTGCTGGTTCCGGATCAGACCGCGGCCAAGCTCTATGCCGACGAAATCGGACCGAACATGAGCGCGGGCAAGATGCTGCTGTTCGCCCACGGCTTCAACATTCACTTCAAGACCATCACTCCCGCCGAGGGAATTGATGTGGGCATGGCCGCTCCCAAGGGCCCTGGCCATCGCCTGCGCGAGATCTTCACCGAGGGCGGCGGCATGCCTGGGCTGATCGCCGTGCACCAGGACGCCACCGGCAACGCGCATGCTCTCAACCTTAGTTATTTGAAGGGCATCGGCTGCACCAGGGCCGGAGTTCTGGAGACAACATTCAAAGAGGAAACCGAGACCGATCTCTTCGGCGAGCAGGCGGTGCTTTGCGGCGGCGTCAGCGCGCTGGTCAAGGCGGGCTTTGAGACGCTGGTCGAGGCTGGCTACCAGCCCGAAAGCGCCTACTTCGAGTGCCTGCACGAACTCAAGCTGATCGTCGATCTGATCTATCGCGGCGGCCTGGCCTATATGCGCTATTCCATCTCGGACACCGCCGAGTGGGGCGATTACGTCAGCGGCCCGCGCGTGGTCAACGAAGAAAGCCGGAAGGCGATGAAGCAGATCCTGACCGAAATTCAGGATGGCACTTTTGCGAAGCGTTTCCTCGCCGACCAGAACAGCGGCCGCAAGGAATTTTTGGCTTTCCGCGAAGCCGAAGCCAAGCACCCCATCGAGATCGTCGGCAAGGAATTGCGCGCCGCCATGCCGTTCCTCGACCCGGTCACGGTCGAGGAAGTCGCCAAGAACAGATAAGTAAAACAGCCTCCAGCTACTAGCTTTTAGCTTCTAGCTGGAGGCGCTGTTTAGCCGATTTGATAGAGATCTCTTCCTGAATTCAAAAGATAGCGCCCCCACAAATCCCGTCATCCTGAGCGAAGCACAGCGAAGTCGAAGGACCTGCGGTTGTTTTGCGGGTTGGGTATGAATCCCACAGAATAGCGGCGCCAGGCACAAAGTGGGTATTCTCGTTCAGCGGTGCCGGAATCGCGCTGCAATCCTAGCCATGGCGACCATCCGCATTTCCGCAGCCGACGGGGCCCGCGACTTTGCCGGGCTGCTGGTCAAGGTGCGCGCCGGAGCCGAGGTCATTATCGAAGACGGAGCTTTCCCGGCCGCTACACTTCGTACGGAGTTTCCGGCGCCCCGCAGTATCTCCGAATGCATCGAACTGGCGCGTCAACATGAAGAGGAGACCGGCGAACGTCCGGTTATGGATCCGGATTTTGCCGACGATGTGGCTGAGATTATTCGCGAACGGAGTTGATTCCCTATAGCTTTTCTATTTGCGTTCCAAGGTCTCTTCCACCATACAAAATGCTCAGAAAGTCCACCTGGTTTTCCCCAACCCTGAACAGAATGGTTACCCTGCGCTCAAATCCCATCGTGCGCAATCCAGATGTTCGCCCTGGAACCGCTGTCCCGCGCTTAGGAAAGGTCTCCAGGGAAAGGCAAAGCCGCTCTATCTGTGCCAGATACCGATCTGCCACTTCGAAACTCGACTCTTCCGCGATATAGCAAAAGAGTCTGTCGAGGTCCGCGATTGCTTCCGCGAGAAAGTGAACTTCGTACTGCTTCAAGATGCCGGCTCACTCTCGGGCCGACCATACTTTGCTCTCAACTCCCGAAAGACCTGCGCCGCCGGAACACTCGGCCTGGGATCGGCCAGCGCCCTTTCCGCGACCTGCTGAAGCCACTCGTTGGCGCCCGCCTCTTCCCGTTCCAGAGCCGACAGGCCAGCCTGAATCACCTCATCCGTAGAGGCATAGGTTCCGGCCCTGACCCGTTCCTCGACTGCCTCTCGGAACAAACCCAGATTCACGACAACTGTATTCTGTCCCGTTGACATGCCAACCTCCATTGACCAGATTGTACCCCCTGTTCCGCCTGCCGGGCGCACCTGGGGCACGTATACGCGACTCGGGAAAGCACGACCCAGTGCGAAAAAACTTACCCCATCCGCCTCATCCCCCGCTCCTTCTCCAGCCTTTCCGCTAGAAACACCTTGAGCAGCGACTGATAGGGCACATCGCGCTTGTTGGCCAGAATCTTCAGGTCTTCGATCATGGCGACAGGCAGCCGCACGCTGATGGTGCGCAGCGTGGGCTTCAGATTGGGCAGCTTGGTCCGCTTTGCCGCTGACCAATCGATAAGTTCCGCCGAGTCGGCCCCGGCGCCCGACGAAGACCAGAACTCGAATTCCTCTGCTTCGCTTTTGAACTCAGGAATCTCTTTTTTCATGGCTCTCGTACGCCTCTTCTCCCGCTGGCTCATGTCGCGCACCGAAATTACCCGGATCAGCTTGCCTCGCACCGTGAACGCCACGAACAGCTTGCGTCCGCGTCCCGTCTGCACCAGCGCCCAATAGCGCTTTTCCCGCTTCGAAGGCCGTGGATCGGAGCGTACAATCAGCGGATCGTGGAAGAACACATCCTCGGCCTCTTCGGGTGTCACCGCATGGTGATCCCAGTTCTTCGTGGAATTCGCTTTGTTCCAGTCGAAGCCGGTACACGCCGCAAGCGGATCTTTCGCGCTCATGCTTTGTATATATGACACATATACCTGAAAACTTCAATTGGATCGGAGAAACAATGCGGGGTTGTGCATTTTGGCGAGAAAGTGAACATCGTACCGCTTCAAGATGCCGACTCGCTCTCGGGCCATTGGTGGGCGATCCCGTTTTCCGGGTCTGAGATCGCACCATGACTTCAGTACAAAAAGCTCGTCATCACCGGCGTGCGGCGGACCGGCGACCGGCGTACAAACTCTTCCAACTCGTCGGCAGGCAGTGCGTGGCTGAAATAGAAGCCCTGATAGGAATGGCATCCGAGTGCGGCCAGAATATTCCTCTGCTCCACTGTCTCAACGCCTTCGGCAATCACGTCCAGCCCCAGCACGTGGGCCAGGGCCACCACGGTTTTGGCAATCGCCGCGTCGTTCGGGTCGATGAGCACATCGCTCACGAACGAGCGGTCAATCTTCAGCGTGTCCAGCGGCATGCGTTTCAGGTAGGCCAGCGACGAATAGCCGGTTCCGAAGTCGTCGAGCACGAAACCCACGCCGCGCGCTTTCAGGGCGGTCATCTTCCGGATGACGTCGTCCACATTTTCGACCATCAGGCTTTCGGTCAACTCCAGGTCCAGCAATTTGGGATTCGCGCCGGTGCGCTCGATGGTCAGCAAAACCTGGTCCACAAATTCAGGCCGCTGAAACTGGCGCGAACTGACGTTGACCGCCATGTGGATATTGGCGAGATTCTCCGAGTTCGCCCATGCCGCCAGTTGCTTGCAGGCCGTCTCCAGCACCCAGTTGCCCAGGGGAAGAATCAATCCCGTATCTTCGGACAGGGGAATGAAGTCGGCCGGTGCAATGAAGCCTCGCTCGGAGTGTTTCCAGCGAATCAGGGCCTCGGCTCCCACGATCCGGCCTCCGGGGCCGATCTGGGGCTGGTAATAGAGTTCGAACTCTTCCTCGGCAATCGCCTGGCGCAGGTCGGCATCCAGTGCGGCGCGCGCCCGCACCATCTCTTCCATTTGCGGATCGAAGAAGCGGCAGGCGTTCCGGCCCGAATCCTTCGATTTATACATGGCCAGGTCGGCCTGCTTGAGCAGCTCATCCGCCGAGGCTTCTTCGCCCCGGAAGAGCGTCAGGCCGATGCTCGCCGAAGTGGAATGCGTAATTGTCCCGAGATCGAAGGGTTCATTCAGCGCGGAGAGCACTTTCTCGCCCACCACCTCCGCGGCGCCGGCGGCCTCCTCGGGCTTTACCCCGATGTCGACGATCACCACCACGAACTCGTCGCCGCCCAGCCGGGCAACCGTATCGCCGCTGCGCACGCACTTCGTCAGGCGCGCCGCCACCCCGCGCAGCAGGCGGTCTCCGCAGTCGTGGCCCTGGGTGTCGTTCAGGGTTTTGAACTTGTCCATGTCGATCAGCAGCAGGCCGCCAAATTTCTTGGAGCGATTGCCGGCGGCCATGGCTTGCTTGAGGCGATCCATGAAGAGTTTGCGGTTGGGCAGGCCGGTCAGCTGGTCCATGCGCAGCTCGGCGGCTTCACGGCTGTTCTCGCGCAGCACCAGGAGCGCGCGCGCCATGGCGCCCACTTCATCCTCCCGTTCGATACCCGGAACCTCGCCCTCGAATTCGCCTTTGCCGAACCTGGCCATCCGCGCGGAGAGCCGCTGCAGCGCTTTGGCCAGGTCCCAGCCCAGCAGGAAGGTCAATAGTCCGGCGGTTCCGATCAGCGCAAGATCGATCAAGAAGGCCGAAAGAAACCACGCTCCAAAACCTGTGCGGTCCTCATCCACGTAAGCGCCGATCGCGACCGACCAGCCCCAAGGCTCGAAGAGGCGCGCATAGGCGAGCATCTCCACCGGTTGCGCCTGCCCTGGGTTCGCCATGCGAAAGGTGGCCAAAGCATCCTTGCGGTTGCTGTCCCAGGCAGCGGTCAACCGCTGGACCATTTGGGCTACCTGCGGATCTGCGACCGAATCGGGCGGCCGCAGCACGTCCCTCTGATCCCATTCGGGATGCGATCCGTGGGCGATTCCGCCGCCGTCCATGGTCCAGATGAAGAAAAAGTTGTCCTTGCCTGGGTGCATGGCCCGCACGGCGTTCCTGGCGGCTTCTTTCGCCTCCATGCCGGTCATCAGGCCATTGCTTTGCTGATTGCGATAGAAAGCCACCGTGGAGTAGGCGGTCTCGAGCAGGTTTTTGACTTCCGCGGTCCGCTGCTGCTTGAGCGCGTGCTTCAACTCCCACATGGAAACGAGTAAGATAGCGGCCTGAAATGTGATCCCGATCACCAAAACCAGCAGCAAGCGCGTGGAGACACTGAGGCGGGCAGGAGTCATGACGAACACTCTTTCAGGCAGGCGGAAAGAATATTGCTTTAGAACTTTTTATCGGCTGGCACGGCAGTTTGTATAGAAGCAATCGTTCCGAAGTCTCGAAAGTTCCTTTCTTAGCCAAGATTAAACGTTTTAGTAAGTATCTTGATCGCAGCGCGCCACTGCCTGATCCTGGCCGTTCTGCTTTCGTCCCGCCTGAAACTCGCTTTGGCGGCGGCTCGTCCTGTAATGTGTTGCGCAGAGGATTTGGAATGCAGATTGGAAAGAAAGCAATGTTTATCCTGGCGATAGCTGGGCTGTCGCTGGGGGTGCCTGCCGCATCCTTTGCCGATGCTTTGACAGTCAAGACTGCCAACGGCAAGGTTCACGGCAAGACCATCAACGATGGCAAGGTCAAGGCGTTTCTGGGATTGCCTTACGCTGCGCCTCCGGTGGGCGATCTGCGCTGGAAGGCGCCCCAGGCGCCGGCAAAGTGGAACGGTGAGCGGGACGCCACCCAATTCGGCGCGCATTGCGCCCAGGGCAGAGTCTTCGACGACATGGTGTTTCAGGATGGCGCGCCCAGCGAAGATTGCCTCTTTCTCAACGTCTACGCCCCCGCCGACGCTGGCAAGAAGAGCAAGCTCCCGGTGATGTTCTGGATTCATGGTGGCGGCTACTCTGGCGGCGGCAGTTCGGAACCCAGGCACAACGGCGACTTCCTGCCCACCAAGGGGGTGGTGCTGGTCACCATCAACTACCGCCTCGGCGTCTTCGGATTTCTGGCCACCGCCGAGATGGCCAAAGAGGCCAACGGCGCGGCCGGCAACTACGGACTGCTCGATACGGTGGCTGCCCTGCAATGGGTCAGGCAGAACATCGCCGAGTTCGGCGGCAATCCCGACAATGTAACCATCTTTGGCGAGAGCGCGGGCTCCTTTGCCGTCAGCACCCTGATGGCTTCGCCCATGGCCAGGGGGCTGTTCCACAAGGCGATTGGAGAAAGCGGCGCGGCTTTCGGCAGCACGCACTCCAACGACACCCTCGAAGCGCGCGAGAAGGCCGACGGCGCGTGGGTTGCATCGCTGGGCGTCAAGTCGCTGCAAGAGCTACGCGCGATGCCGGCGGAGAAGCTCCTCGAAGCCGCCAAGAGCAGGAAAGTCGATCCTTCCGAGGTCATCGACGGCGTCCTGCTGACCGAACCGGTGGCGAAAACCTACGCCGAGGGGCGGCAGGCGCATGTGCCGCTGCTGGCGGGCTGGAACAGCGACGAAGGCAACTTCTTTTTCATGCACGGCATGACCGTTTCCCAGTGGAAGGACAAGGCGGCCGAACTCTTCAAGGAGAAGGCTGGCGAGTTCCTCAAGTTCTATCCCGGCGATACCGATGCGCAGGCATTGCGTTCAGCCATCGACTACGCGGGCGACGACTTTATCGCCTTTGACACCTGGAAGTGGATCGAAGCGCACCGCAAAACAGGGAACTCACCGGTTTACCGCTATCACTTCGAGCTAGCGGCGCTGCCCAGCAAATACCACCCTGGCACCTTCGCTTTCCACTCGGACGACATCGAGTACATCTTCGGCACCCTCGACACCCGTCCCGGCGAGACCGTCCGGCCCGAGGATCGGCGGCTGAGCGAGCAGATGATGGGCTACTGGACGAATTTTGCCCGCAGCGGCGATCCCAATGGGCCAGGGTTGCCGGTGTGGCCGAAGTACGGCAAAGACGATGAGCTGATCCATCTGGACAGCGTGATCACGTCAGGCCCTGACAGCCTGCGTCCGCGCTATGAGTTCCTGATGGACAACCCGCCTGCGTACCACTTCTAAAGGAGATCGGCTGATGTGTAGAGTGAGCGTGGACCGGGAGGTCCACGCTACAGCCGGCCAGGAGGCCGGCGATACAATTCATCGTCGCAACTGCGAACAGCTTTCGGGCTTAGTGGGCGATTCCGGCCGCGGCGGCAAAACCTGCGGCCTGCTCCTGGGGGATGGAAGCTGGCGGCGCAGGAAGGGCAAATGTTGAATCTTTCGCGTTGATGGCGTTGGAGTAATCCGGGCCCAGGCCCAGCTTCATCAGCGCCCGCGAGTCCGGCATCAGCCTGGTCTGCCATCCCTGGTCGGCCTGAAACTTCTGCATGGCCGCGTTGGTGGCTGCGTCCCACGTGCCGGTTGCCTCGCCGTCCAGATAGTGCTCGCGTATCAGGGCCTGCTGAATCACGGTTACACGAGCCGGCTCGATCGACTGCTGGCCGTGCGCTGCATGAGGTTTCGCGGCGGTTTTATGGGTTCCGCGTGCATGTCCGCTGCTGGCTGCCCGGTGGGTGGTGGAAGCGTGGTGGCTTGTCGGAGCCCGGTGCGTATGAGAAGCGAAGGCGGGAGAGGCTATCAGCGTCGCAGTGAGTAGGAATGCAAGTCTGGCGCGAAGAAAAAACACGCTTATATACCTCGGCCGGATGGGGAATTCCGGGAACTTTCTTGTTGATTCTAACGGAATGCCGGAAACAGTCCAAGAAAAAAGAAGTTACCCGCGATGCGTTACCAAAAATGGAACGGAGGCGTCCGGGCTTTTCATTTCCCGAACGCCTCCGCGATTTCAGCCGGATGATTATTCCAACGTGCCGCCCAGGTAGTTGACCCCATTCCCCGGGTGACGCGGGTCGATGACCTCGAAGACCACGTCGTCATGGGGTTTAAGCTTCGCCGCCACGGCGTTGAACTCTTCCTTGGTGGTGGTGGGCTGCTTGTTCACCCGCACGATCACCAGCCCCGGCTCCAGACCCTGCAGGTCGGCAAACGAGCCGGAACGGACCGACTGGATGACCACACCCGGCATGTGAATCTTGGCTGCCGTGGACGGAGAAACGTCGCGCACCACCAAACCGAGCTTGGTCTCGCCGGCGTCGCCCTTGTCGTCCTGGCCGCTGTCGGGCTCCTGGCTGTTGGTTTCGGCGAAGACCTTGTCGCGGTCGCCGATGGTCACGGTTGTATCGGCGGGCTTGCCGTCGCGCAGATAGCCCAGACGGATGGTCGAGCCCGGCCGGCGGCTGGCAATCTCGTTGACCAGGTCGTCCCCGTCCTTGATCGAGCGCCCGTCCACGGTAGTTACGATGTCCCCTGCCTTCAAGCCGGCCTTTTCCGCCGGTCCGCCGGGCTGAACTTCCTGCACCAGGACGCCGTTCTTGAAGCCGTAAACCCGGTTCACCGCTCCCGAAAGTCCCTGGTGGAACATGATGCCGATGGAGCCGCGCACCACTTTATGGCTGGGGCTGATCAGGTCGTTGTACACCTCGACAACGGTCTTGGACGGCATCGCGAAGCCCAGGCCCTGGTAGCCGCCCGACTGCGTGAAAATCGCCGTGTTCACGCCGATCACTTCGCCGTTCATGTTCAGCAGCGGACCGCCGGAGTTGCCGGGATTGATGGCCGCATCGGTCTGGATGAAGTGCTGGAACTGCCCCGGCGCACCCTGGTCGATGGTGCGGTTCTTGGCCGAGATGATGCCGGCCGTGACCGTCTGCGAGAGCGCATAGGGGCTGCCGATGGCTTCCACCCAGTCGCCCACCTGTGCCGCATCGCTGTCGCCCAGCTTCACGGTCGGCAGCGGGGAACTGGTGTCGATCTTGATCACTGCCAGGTCGGTCGCCTTGTCCACGCCGATGACGCGCGCCGGCCGGCCCTTGTCTTCATTGTTCGGATCGGTCGAAAGCTTGACGTAGATCTTGTCGGCCTTGTCGACCACGTGGTTGTTGGTGATGATGTAGCCCTTGGAATCGACGATGAATCCCGACCCCAGCGACTCGCGGACCTGGCCGTTGTCCCCGCCTTCCTGATCGGGCGCCTGCCCGCCGAAGAAGCGGTTGAAGAAGTCCTGAAAATTGCCCTGTCCCTGACCCTGCTGCTGATCGTCGTCCTGATCGTCGCCGGGCTGCTGGGGCGCCTGCTGCACATGGCCATGGGGATTGCGGCGGCCTTTGACGCCAGACTCCTTGGGGAGCGTCTCGGTGTTGATGTTCACGACTGCCGGCCCCACCTGCCGGGCGATGCGCACAAAATCATTCGGCGGCACCGTGGAACTGACAACCTTGAGCGGAGCAGCGTCGGAGCTGCTGTTCTGCTTCTCTTGCCCGCGGACTCCATGCGCGGCAAAGGAACCAGCCACAATGGCCACAGAGAGTGTGGCAAGCAATACAAACGCGGAAGCAAGACGGCGCGAGCGCAACCGATCAAAAAGGGATTTCATGTTTTCGACGACCTCGATGTGTGACCGGCCCTGCGGCCGGGAATGTTCACTGCACCAGAATTCAGTATAGACAGAGCCGGAATCCGCGGCCTCTGTTTTCGGCGCACAAGTGGCGCGCGCCTGCAGTTATAGACGCAGATTCCCGCAAAGAGTCGCGCGGATTGCAGCCCGGCTTTACGCCTCGTGCGCCGAAGGAACGTGGGCTGGCGGCATCAGCTCGGTCAGTGCGATGCCGGCCAGGATCAGCAGCGCCCCCGTCGCCGGGCGCAGGGCCATCCGTTCTCCCATGAAGAGAAAGGAGGTCAGCCAGGCGAAAACCGGTTCCATGGTCAAGATCAGCGCGGTGTGGGTGGGCGGCAGCACCGCCTGCACCCAACTTTGGATCGAGAAGGCCGCAGCCGTCGCCAGCACCGCGGCAATTGCCAGCGCAAGCGCCAATCGCGGCGTCCAGGTAACCTGCGGGTGCTCGATGAAGGGCAGGCTCAATCCCATGAAGAGCGCGCAGAAGCCCACCTGCAGCAGCGCCAGTTGCTGAAAGCCGATGCGCGGCGAAACATGGCTCAGCGCCAGGCAGTGAAAGGCGAAACCGATGGCGCAGCCCAGTGTGAGCGCGTCGCCCAGGTTGATCGAACTCAGGTCGGGCAGGAATCCGCGCATCCCGCCCGTCGCGGAACTGGCCGCCGGAGCCGTCAGCAGCACGATCCCCGCAAAGGCCAGCGCCGCGCCCGCAAAGGCAAACCATCGCGGCCTCCGCGCACCCGGCGGACGCACCCCCGGAATCAGCGAGAAGAGCGGCACCAGCACGACCAGAAGGCCGGTGATGAAAGCCGACTTGGAAGGCGTAGTGCGCGCCAGCCCGATGGTTTGGAATTGGTAGCCGATCGCCAGGCACAGCCCCACCAGCGCTCCCGCGCCCATCTGCCAAAGCCGGATTCCGCGCCAGAAGCGGTGATAGACCACCGCCAGCACCGCAAAAGCCAGCGTCATGCGGATCAGGTTGAATGCCGCCGGACTTGCATCCGCAAGCGCGCCCTTCACCACCACGAAGGTCGATCCCCACACCGCAACCACAAACAGCATCAGCACATACGCGCGCAGTTTCATCTTTACGAATTATTCCAGTCAGGGGTCTGTCGCCTGCCCAGCGCGACATATTGGTTCGATTTGAGGGCTGAGGAGTCTACTGCTCCGCGGCCCACTCGCCCATGGCCAGGCAGAGCAGCAGAATGCGGCGCAGACCGGCTTCGCGGTTCTTGCCGGAGTACCACTCGGCAACCGTGTGCGCTCCGCCGCCCGCGCCGCCCGCGCCCAACGACAAAGCCGGCACGTTCAGCGACAGCGGAATGTTGGCGTCGGTCGAGCCCAGCAGAAGCTCGGTTCCCAGGCCCAGGTGACGGTCAACTGCCTTGAGTGTTTCCAGCAGCGCGGAGTCGTCGGGAAGACTACCCGCCGGGCGGTCTCCGATCTTCTCAATTGTCGCCCGCAGCAGGCCCCGGTCGCGGATGCGGCCCGGCTTCGCCATGTCGTTCCAGTACGCCACGGCGTCCGATACCGCGAATTCCAGGGCCGTTTCCATGTTGGCAAGCTGCTCCGCGCTGGTGGAGCGGAAATCCACCGCCGCCGTCGCGCTCTCCGGAATCGAGTTCACACTGGTTCCCCCGTGGATCGTGCCCAGATTCAGGGTCGAACGCGGCTCGTCGGGCAGCTCCATCTGGGCCAGAACCGCCAGCGCCGAAGCCAGCGCCGCAATCGGGTTGGGAGTACCGGCATCCGTAAAGCTGTGCCCGCCCGGCCCGTTGATGGTTACCTGAAAGCGTCTGCTGCCCAGCGCCTGCGTCACCGCCGAGTCCGCGCCCGCTCCGTCCAGAACGATGTGTGCGGCGATGCGCCCGGCCAGCGCGTTTTCCGCATACAGATGGCGCACGCCACGCAGATCTCCTTCGCCCTCTTCGCCCACGTTGCCCAGAAAGACGAGCGGCGCGGGCAAAACGATCCCGGACTCCTTCAACGCCTTGGCAACCGCCAGCATACCCACCACTCCGGCCCCGTTGTCGCAGGCGCCGGGCGCTTCCAGGCGGTCGCCGTCCAGCTTGGGAAGCAAAGGGGTCTGGGCAGGGAAGACCGTGTCCAGATGCGCCGAAAGCACCACCACCGGGCCGGAACTCTCCGGCGGCAAGCCAGCCGCGGGCAGAACGCCGAAGACATTCCCCACCGCGTCCGTTTTGATATCCGCGAGCCCGATCTCGGCAAAGCGCGCGGCCAGCCACAGGGAACGCGGCTCTTCGCCGAAAGGAGGGCCGGGAATGCGCACCAGATCCGTCTGCCAGTCCATGATGGTTTTGGGATTGCCATGCAGCCACGCAAAGGCCGCATGAACCGGCCGCTGAGCGGCCAGCGCCGTCACCCGCGAAAACGCCGAGTTGCGCACAAATAACGCCATAGGGATGGTTTCAGCCTAGCAGGAACGCCGGAATTGGGCTGGGAACTTCTTTGCAAGACCCCCGGGAAAGTTCACCCGGATGTCAATCGACGCATCAGCAGCGCCTTCAGGTTCCGGCGTCCGTCGGCAACCACGTGGATCACGACCTCGCTCCGGGTTACCTCGTAGATCACGCGATAAGGCTTGAAAAACACCTGCCTGTACTCCACATCCATTCCGGGAGGCAGCTCTCGCGGCCGCGAACCGCGCATGGGGAAGGCTGCAACGCTTGCGGCAGTCTCACTCAAAGCGGTTCCACAATTCACGTGCCCTTTTTAGCTCATCGAAAGGTGGCTCTTTCTTGGGGAAAAAGCCACTTTAGGTCTGTGGTTCCTGGGTAAAGCAATTGTGGAACCGCTGCAGCCGATCGAGAACGTATTCGGCCTTGGCTGGCGAGTCATGCTCCGCAATCCAGTCATAAATCTCTTCGATGTCTCGCCATGCCGCACTGGTAATTCGCACTGGAAAAATCAAGCGAACCTTCACATTTCAATCATCGCGTAGCGGCTTCTTGGATGCCCCCCGGCATTTCCTTGTTTGCCCCCGGATGACGGTTGCGAATCTTGCCAAGGACTTCTTCGAGCGGATAGGTTTGTCCTTCTTCTACCTGTTTCTTGCCGATTGCCAGGATCTGCAGCAGAGCGAGCCGTTCTTCCGTCTCCTCGAAGGAGTGGATATCCACCAGCACCGCCCGAGCTTCGCCATTTTGAGTAATGATGATTGGCTCCCGTTCCTCGGCAATCCGGTCCAGCAGTTCCGCGGCATGGGCCTTGACATAGCTGATGGGCTTGATCTGGGTTGAGTAGCGCATAGTTGCCTCCTGGCGGCTCTGTCCTCAAATATAGGCCTTTTTCAGTATGAAAATAGGACTAAATAGGGTCTTTCCTATTCGTCCGCGCCGCCATACTCCACCGAGTGCAGAAACAAGCCGTGCGCGGGGGCGTTGGTTCCGGCGGCGGAGCGTTGCCGCGCGGCCAGCATCGCCGGTATCTGGTCGGCGCGCAGCAGTCCGCGGCCGACATCCAGCATGGTGCCCACCAGGTTACGGACCATGTGGTGCAAAAAGCCGCTGCCCCGCACCCGATAGACCAGGATCCGCCCGAGTTCCGTCTCCCGCATCTCCCAGGCCGACGAGTGGATCGTCCGCACCGAAGGCGCCGAAGGAGGCTCCTGGGTGAAGTCCGGTCGCGGCAGCGGGCGAAGATCCGGCGCTTCATCGACGTCCCGCCGCCGCGCGGCCAGATCCGGATCGGTGGCGGCAAAGCTCAAAAAATCGTGTACGCCCACAAAGTGCGTGGCGGCTTCCTGCAACGCGTCAAAATTCAGCGGCCAGGGGTAGGCATAAACATACGGCGCCAGAAAAGGCGGGCAGATCCGGTTGGGCGCGCGCATGTTGGTCCACGGCCAGGGCTTTTCCTCGAAGATGCGGTATTCGTAGGTTTTGCCGACGGCCGAATGGCGGGCGTGAAACGTGGCTGCGACGGGCTTCGCCTCAATCACCCGGATCGACGGCGGCAGCGCCCGGTTCAGCGCCATCAGCAGGTTTTCCGCCGGGATCGGCGCAGCCAGCGTGAAGCTGGCCACCTGGGCCAGCGCGTGTACGCCGGCGTCGGTGCGGCCCGAGCCCTGGGGCAGGGGAGTCTCGCCCACGATCCGGCCCAGCGCCGCCCGCAGTTCTCCTTGCACGGTGGTTTCGCCGGGCTGCACCTGCCAGCCACGGTAACCGGCGCCGTCGTAGGCCAGGGTCAGCTTCCAGTTCCGCAGCTTGGCCGTCCGAATGCACTCGCGGTCATCGGCCTGCCCTGCGTCTGTTTCATTCGTTCGCATTTGCATCGTATTCAGGGTAAGCGATCGCCGGGCCTTGCGATCCCTTTTGCCTCGGCAGGGCGCGAGACCGGGTGGGATATACTCATTTTTTCGCGGGAGTTTGCTGCCGGACGGACGGCTATCCGCGAGAGGCAATCCCGAAACCAGGCCAGCGCAGGAACTGGGGAACGAATCGACAGCTGCCTGCGTAAGTAGTCTTGGGTTTGCTGGCGGAGCCGGCGGCGCCTGTCGGATTGAATAGGCTCAAGTACCGCGGCCGGGAAGATTCGTGCTTTCCCAGGTCCCCAAAAGCGAGGGACCTGGGGCACCCAGATTCCGAGCCGGAATTACGAAAAAACATGGCCGCAGTATTGGTGGCTCCAAAGGCCGAGAGAAATCACAAATTTGCGTCCGGAGAAGCACTTCGGCCGTCTTGAAGAATGGCACCCCACATGCCTCAACAAACCGTGGAGAGGAACCATGCATTTGTACGGTACACGTGTGTTTGAGCAGCAGGATGAAACCGCGAGCGAAGTGAAGGCAAGACCGGCGCGCGGACAGGCAGGCAACCGGTTGCGCGCATGCGCGGCGGTCGTGCTTGCATTGACGACGGGAGTGCCCTCGGGATTTGCCCAGCAGGCCACGGAGAAGGCGGCTTCGGAGCTGCCGGCGGCTCCTGCGCCGACACCCACCGAGACGCTGGACATGCGTCAAGCGCAGCGCGATTTTACCAAGCCGGCTGCTGGTATCTGGGGCAACCCGATCAATATGTACCGGCCGACCACCATCGCCAAGGCCAGTTTTGCCAACTCGGTGCGCCTCGATGAACTGGTGAAGGACGGCAAGATCTATCTGAGCCTCTCCGATGCCATCGCGCTGGCTCTCGAAAACAACTACGACATCGCCATTGCCCGCTACTACCTTGACATTGCGGACACCGATATTGCCCGCACCAAGAACGGCGCTGGGTTTCGCGGCGTAGGCGCCGGAGTAGTGACCAACACCCTTGGCGGCAGCTCGCAGACGCTGGCAGCCAGCGGCGCACCCGGCGGCCTCTCCAACGGCGCGGCGGCGGGCGCAAATGGCGTCACCCTGTCTACCGACGGCGCGGGACCAGCTCCTGCTAACCTCGACCCGACGCTCGGTGGAACCGTGCAGCTGGAGCGCTCGCGCCAGCCGCAGACCAGCCCCTTCTCAGGCGGCGGCATCAACACCGACCAGTACAACTTCAACTACGCGCAGGGCTTTGTTACCGGCACTAATCTGACCGTCGCCTTCAATAACAGCCGGGTTACCAACAGCAACCCATTCAATACCTACAGCCCGGAACTGGAAGCCCAGTTCAAGGCCACCGTCACGCAGCACCTGCTGCAGGGCGCGGGTATCTGGGTAAACAAGCGCTATATGTATGAAGCGCAACTGAACCGGAAGATCACCGACTCCACCTTCCGCCAGCAGATCCTTTACACGGTCAACCAGGTGGAGAACATCTACTGGGTGCTGGTGAGCGCTTATGAGGATGTGCAGGCCAAGCAGCATGCCGTCGAGCAGAGCACCAAGCTGCTGGGCGACACCCGCAAGCAGCTGGAAATCGGCACCATGGCCCCGCTCGATGTGGTCAGCGCCGAGTCCACCGTGGCCACCGACAAGCAGGCCCTGATCAATTCGCAGAACAACCTCAGCTATCAGCAGCTGATCATCAAGCAGGCCATTGCCCGCAACCTGAGCGACCCGGCGCTGGTGGCTGCCCCGGTGATCCCCACCGACCGTGTGAACCTCGATCCTCTGCCCGAAGAGCAGCAGACCCCCGAGGATCTCACCAAGCAGGCCTTCCAGAATCGTCCCGAGCTGGAACAGGCGGTGTTGTCGCTCAAGAAGGACGCCATTACCCTGAAGGGCGCGCGCAACGCACTGCTCCCGGTTCTGGACGCATATGGATTCTACGGCGCCACCGGCCTCGGCGGTTCGGTGAGCCCCGATGCCATTTGCAACCTTCAGACCGGCGCACTTTGCGATTCTCCGGCCTATGCGTCGCAGTATCCGTCGGTCAGCTACGGCACCGCCTTCGACCGCCTCTTCGAGAGCAAGGCTCCCGATAAGGGGGTCGGCTTCAACCTGACCATCCCGCTGCGCAACCGCACCGCTCAGGCCGATCAGGCCCGGTCCATGATCGAATACCGGCAGGCCGAACTTCACCTGGAGCAGCTCTACACCCAGATTCACATTCAGGTGGTTAACGCGCAGATCGCTTTGACCAACGATCGTGAGCAGGTGAAGGCCGCTACCGCGGCGCGCGACTTCAACCAGCAGAGCCTCGACGCCGAGGAGAAGAAGCTGCATCTCGGCGCTTCGACCACGGCCAACGTTTTGCAGCAGCAGCGCAACCTGGCTACCGCTGAAAACAACCTGATTGCCGCCAAGGCCAGCTACGCGCAGGCCCGCGCGGCCCTCTACCAGATGCTGGCTTCCACGCTGCAGCACTACGGGATCAACCTCAACGACGCCTCTGCCGGCGTGGTGAAGTCCGCTCCCGTGGTCCCCGGTCTGGAGCCGGTGAAGGACGCAAGATAGCCGTTTCTCTTCCGCAGCAAGAAGGCCCTTCCAGTTCTGCTGGAAGGGCCTTCGCTTTGCGCAGTTCTATTGAAGGTTTAGAGTGCCTGAGGACCAGGAGGTCCTCAGGACAGCCGGCCGGGAGGTCGGCGCTACAATTCATTCGCGCGGTTCCCGATCCCGCGCTTTTTACTGGCGCGGGCCACGCGAAGGAGTACGCCCGCACGGCCAGTGCCCGCACCGCAGGTGCTTAGCGGTCGGCTACCAGGTTGAGCAGGTCGAAGAACTCCGGAAAGCTGATAGCGGCCGATTCCGCGCCCTGAATCAGCGTTTCGCCTTCGGCGCGCAACGCAGCCACGCTGAAGGCCATGGCGATGCGGTGATCGCTGCCCGAGTCGATGCTGGCCCCGTGCAGCGTCTGGCCTCCGGGAACGTCCAGGCCGTCCTCGAACTCCTCGACCTCCGCGCCCATGGCGCGCAGATTCTTCACCACCAGCGCGATGCGGTCCGACTCCTTGACCCGTAGTTCCTTGGCGTCGCGAATGCGGATGCCACCGCTGGTGTAGGGCGCAATCGCGGCCAGCACCGGCAGCTCGTCGATCAGCTGCGCAGCCAGCGCGCCGCTTACCGTGGTTGAGCCAAGCCCTTCGCTGGGGCCGGAGACGCGCACTGTGCCCACCAGTTCGGCGTTCTTCTCTTCCAGGTTCAACACGCTGATGTGCGCGCCCAGCGCGGTCAGAACGTCCAGCAGCGTGGCCCGGGTGGGATTCAGGCCCAGCGAGTCCAGCACCAGGCCGGAGCCGGGGAAGAGCGCCGCCGCGCACAGAAAGAACGCCGCCGAAGAGATGTCGCCCGGAACCGCCGCGTCGATGGCGCGCAGCGCCTGCGGCCCCTCAATCGAAATCGAATCCACGGTGCGGGTCAGCGTGGCGCCAAAGGCGCGCAGGGCCAGTTCGCTGTGATCGCGGGTGCGCAGGCTCTCGCGGACGGTGGTCATTCCCTTGGTCTGCATGCCCGCCAGCAGCACGCAGCTCTTGATCTGGGCGCTGGGCACCGGGGTGGTGTAGTCGATGGCCTTGAGCGGCCCGCCCACGATGGTCAGCGGCGCGTGGCCTTCGCTCAGGGTGAGCTTCGCGCCCATGGCCTCCAGAGGCTTGCGGATGCGCTCCATGGGGCGGCGGCTCAGCGACTCGTCGCCGAAGAGCGTGAAGCTGCCTTCCTGCGGCGCCAGCAGCCCGCTGATCATGCGCATGGTCGAGCCGGAGTTGCCGCAGTCCAGCGGATGATTGGCGGGTGTCACGCGTCCGCCCACTCCGGTCACTTCCACTACGCCGTCGCCGGTCTTGTTCACCTTTGCGCCCAGCGCTTCCATGCAGGCCAGGGTCGAGGCGCAATCCGCGCCAGTGGAGAAATTGGTAAACCGCGAGGTGCCCTCGGCAAATGCGCCCAGCAAGCCGTAACGGTGGCTGATGGACTTGTCGCCGGGCAGGCTGAGGCTTCCGTAAACATTGCGGGCGGGACGGATCAGGCGTTCTTGGGCAGCGGTATGCAAAGGATCTCCGAAGCGAGGTGTCGTCCCTTAAAGTTTACAGGTTTCCCGCCGCGCCACTTGCTGGCCCCGCAACCCGGCCCGATGGTACCCTAGAAGCGAAGCATTTCCTTACGTGGCCCCGTAGCTCAGCTGGATAGAGCGTCGGTTTCCTAAACCGCAGGTCGGCTGTTCGAATCAGCCCGGGGTCACCATCCTTCCTATAGGCGCTTCTCGCCTTCGCCGCGCGGCTCTTCGCCGGCGCGTTTTTTGACTTCACGCACAATCGCGGCTATAAAAATTGAAGTCCGTGAAAACCGTTTGCGGACCTGTTGGCCTGTCTCAGATCTTTTTGCGGCAGCGCCGTTCAAAATTGCAATCGCCAGGATGCTCGGGAATGCGGTGAAAATCCGCGACTGCCCCGCAACTGTAAGCGCACCCGCCCCTCGGCCCTGAAACGGCCAGGGCAGGGAACCAGCCAGGCGCCCTTCGACCGACCGGATCGATCCGGTCTCGACAAGGACGGAACAACCACTGCAGGCGAATCTTGCGATTTGGCTGTGGGAAGGTGGCTGGGTATGGCGCAAGTCAGGAGACCGGTCCTCGGCTTTTTACCCGCTTACGTTCCGAGGGGAACGAAGGAGCAGATATGTCCTTTTGCGCATTCCCGCGCGCTCGCTTGAGCCGCGCCGTGTCTTTTTGCCTCCAGTCCCGTTTCGTCCTGTCTTCCGTCCTTGCTTTCATCCTTTTGCTTTGCGGGGCCTCTGTGTCTCCGGCGGCCGCCATTCACGGCGTCGTCACCGATACCTCCGGCGCGCATGTCTCCGGCGCGACCGTATCCCTGGTCAGCGGCGGCAAGGTCGTCAATTCAGCCGTAACCGCAGCCGATGGCAGCTTCCAGATCATGACCGGGACGGAAGGCCGTTTCTTCCTGATCATTTCTGCCAAGAGCTTCCGCCAACTGGAGACTCCGGGCTTTTACGCCGGACGCCTCGACTCGGTGGAGCGGAACCTGGTTGTCGAGCCAGCGTGGGTGCGTGAATCGATCGTGGTGACCGCGACCGGCGTCCCCACGCCGCAGGCGCAGACCAGCGAAGCCACCAGCGTGCTTGGCCCGCTGGATTTGGAGCGGCGCGAAGATCTGGTCACCGCGCTGCGGCTGATGCCGGGCACGGTCATGGTACAGGAAGGGCAACTTGGCGCACAGAGTTCGCTGTTTGTGCGCGGCGGCAACTCCAGCGCCAACAAGACGCTGCTGGATGGCGTAAGCGTGGACGATATGGGTGGGCAGTTCGACTTTGGGCCGCTGGCGACGACGGCCGTGGAGCGCGCCGAGGTCTATCGCGGCGCAAATTCGAGCCTCTATGGCGCGGATGCGGGCAGCAGCGTCGTGAGCCTCACTACCGCGCATGGAACGACCAGCTTTCCTTCGTTGATCGCCTCGGCCGAAGCGGGCAACTTCAACTCCTCGCGTGAAGAGGCAACGGTGGCCGGGGCGCACAACAAGCTCGACTATCTGGGCGCATACAGCTGGCTGCAATCCGGCAACGCGCTGCCCAACGACGCGTATCACGCGGGTACGGCGGCCGCCAATCTGGGCTGGCAGCTCAGCGCCAACACGCAGATTCGCGGTACGCTGCACTATGGCATCGATGCGACCGGCGTTCCCAACGCATGGGATTTCTACGGCATTGCGGATCAGGCAACCGAAAAGGACCAGGACCTTTTCATCAGCGGCTCGATCGACAACCAGACCACGCCCCCTTTCCACAACACTCTGCGCTACGGCGCGGCTCGCAAACGAGAGCAGTACAATCTGTGGCGCGCTTCGGGAATTCCGCAGGCTTATAGCAACTACTGCTACGGCCCGGCGACGCTGGGGAATACCGTCACCATTACCGGCGCCAATGGCTATTCGGCCACCGGCCAGGCGGTGCTCGATTGCGTAAGCGCCCACTATCCAAGCGGAGACCAGAACGTCAACAATCGCGATCAGATGGTTTACCAGGGCGATTACCGCTTCACGCCGCACCTGACGGCGCTGATCGGATTCCACTGGGAGAACGAGCGCGGCTCGGAGCCCAACAGCACCTATTACCTGCCGGTGAACACCACCAACTACGACTATCTGGCCGGCTTCCACGGCGACTTCAAAAACCGCTTCTACTACACGCTGGGCGGGAGCATCGAAAAGTATTCGCTGTTCGGAGTGCAGGGCACGCCGCACGCCGGGCTTTCTTATAGCGTGGTTCGCCCCCGCAAAGGCGTTCTGAGCGGCACGCGCCTGCTGTTCAACTTTGGCGATGCGGTGCGCGAACCCAAGCTCACGGACGAAGACGGCTCGCTTTATAACTTCCTCGAAGCGAATGGCGGGCAGCAGACCATTCAGCAGCTTCATATCGGGCGACTAGCCGCGCCCACCACGCGCACCTACGAAGGCGGAGTGGAGCAATCGTTTCTGAGCGAGCGCGTGATCTTGCGCGCCAGCTACTTTCACAACGAATTTGGCCGCGAAATCGAGTATGTTGGTCTCGACCTGGTTCCATCGCTGCTGCCCAATCTGAGCGCCGCGCAACAGGCGAATCTGGAGAACTTTCTGCAGACCAACTTTGCCTACGAGCTGACCCTCAATTCGCAGGCGTTTCGGGCCCAGGGCGTGGAGACCACCATCGAAAGCGGCATCGGCAGCCACCT
>Ga0181517_10002081_pt1 | contig 21045 bp, 19 predicted proteins | sample PEATcosm2014_Bin_31_FD_119748 | JGI IMG/M metagenome (GOLD analysis project Ga0181517, IMG submission 119748) | Peatland microbial communities from MTU Mesocosm Facility, Houghton, MI, USA - PEATcosm2014_Bin01_30_metaG | ecosystem: Environmental > Terrestrial > Soil > Wetlands > Peat | place... | reverse complement strand
CTTTGAATACGATTGGATTGCTCGTCCGGGTGACTATGTGGTCGAGAACCCTGGAACCATTCATACGCTGCGCATGGGCGAAGGTGCCAAGGTCGTCTACACCGTCGACGGATCGATCGAGTTCTTCAACGACGACGACTCGTTACGGAACACAATGGACGTCTTCAGCTTCATTGATCTCTATGTCAAGCACTGCGAGAAGACGGGCCATGCCATTGACAAGAGATTGTTCTATTGAAGCCGCTCGACTCGATTCAAACCTTCACCAACAAATGTGAGCGTCGAGTCCGGCACCACCGAGATGATATCGGTGCATCCGGCGACAGAAGGACCGCCAAATACTTGAGATTCGTCCAATTCTGAGATAAGAGACGAGTTGTTCGCGTATCAAGGAAGGATTTGAGAAGCCGGGTAATGAAGAATCCAACGTATACAGCCAGACCAAATCGTTTCACTCGCGGCCTGCAAGCAATCCTGCTGATCTGCGCTGCTTTTCTGCTCGGTGGATGCCGAGAGAAAAGCGGCGTCAACGGCACAGGTACAAAGGGCACGAGAAGCGCGCGCTCCTACAGCACGACGTTTCGGCAAACTGAGAATCCGCTCAGCGAAAACGGAATCTGGATCGAAGGACATGCTGCAGGAGCGAGTCTCTGGGGCAACGTGCAAACCGTTTCTGGCACGGCTTATGGCGTCGATGAACCAACCGAATATGGCGATCCGTCCGCCATTCTTGCCGGCACGTGGGGACCCACACAGACGGCGACGGCTACTGTCAAAATCAATCGGACACCTACTAACAAGTGCTGTCATGAAGTGGAATTGCGGCTGAGGACAACGATTTCCGACCGCAGCATCACGGGCTATGAGGCTTATTGCAGTGTGATGCCTACCGAGCGATATTGTCACATCGCCCGATGGAATGGCCCCAATGGCAGCTACTGGAACTTCGAGGCCCAGAGCAGCGCAGCGTTCGTCAAAGACGGCGATGTTATGAAAGCCACGGTAACCGGCACGAATCCTACCATCATCACCCTCTATATAAACGGCGTGCAGACTCTGCAAGCTACGGATACAGGTGCTGCAGGCGGAGGATTTGGAGCGTATGGACCCTGGACTACAGGGAATCCGGGCATCGGTTTCTTCGACAATTACGACAGCGATTGGAAATCTTTCGGCCTCTCCTTCTTCAGCGTCACGGATGAGCCGCCGCCACCGGACCGTTAGTTCGTAGGAGATCGACGTAAACGCCCTGCACGCCTGGAGGAGTTCGCTGAGCTACCACAGTTGCTCCCCAGGCGTCTGCACAATTCTGATCGAACCAGACAATTCCCTTGGATACAGCAAACATCATTCAATGACTCGTCTTCCAACGGCACGCTTGAGTCAACAAATCTCTTGGCACTCCCAACATTCCGCATTATAGTGGTGCGGAGTGACCCTCGCGGGGACCCCTCCCGCCATTCCCCACGTGAAGAAAGAGCGCTTCGGCTGATCTTCCTTTCCCACGAATATTGCGGAGCCCGAGCGGGTCGTTCCCTGTGTCTGAATCAAGGAGGAAGTCCTGTCATGGCAATAGCCCTTCGATCTGGCCGCGAAGTCTCGGCTTATCTTGCGCACTTCGGAAGCTTTTTACGCAACTTCACAAAACGCCTTGGTGCTTGCTCGATGTTGGTCAGCGCTGTGTTGTACCTTGCATCCGGATCGCCGGCTCTTGCAGGAGCCCCGCCACCGGTGCAGTTTCTTGGAGTGCCGGCTCCGCTATTCACCAGTGGCTTGAGCTTCGCCATCGGCCTGGCAGTGGATACCAGCGGGAACATATACATTGCGAATTATGAGGAAGACGACGTTTTGAAAGAGACGCTGCAGGCGGACGGAAGCTATGTAGAGTCGACTGTCGTAAGCGGCCTTGCCGCCGGCCCTGTCGGCATTGCCGTCGATGGCGCGGGAAACGTCTACGTTGGCCTCGATTATTTTGGCGACACATCCAGCTTGGTCAAGGAGACTTTGCAGAACGACGGCACCTATGCAACCTCCTACATCGGAAATCTCGGGTACGTGTACGGAGTAAGCGTCGACTCCAACGGAAATGTCTATGCAACCAGCCTTAGTGAGGGTGAAAATGTGTACAAGTTCATTCCCTCCGGGGGCACCTACACCGGCTCGGCCATTTTCACTTCCCCAGCCGGCTATTTAGCGGGTGTCGCATTGGACGCCAGCGGCGACCTTTTCGTCGCCGCTGAATATGCCAATCAAATCTACGAGCTGACTCCTACTGGAAATCCGGCCACCACCACCGCATACAATTCGAGCACTATTACCCTGGCCGCAGGCATTTCAGCCTTCGGATTGGCATTGGATTCTGCCGGCGACCTCTACGTTGCGGATACATCCGGGTATTTGCGCGAGGAGACCCCCAACGGAAGCGGCTACACTGAGACGATTCTTGCCAGCGGCCTAAGTGCCCCATATGGTGTGACGGTGAGCCCCGCAGGGATTATTTACTTCGATCAGTCGGGCCAAGTGGATGAATTTGAGGCGGCCGCAGTCAACATGGGAAGCTTGCCAGTCAAGACGACGACTCGCGTGTTCGGGCTCAATTACACCATTCAATCCGGGACGGTTGTCAGCGCGATCAATGTGGTGTCGCAGGGTGTAACCACCACGCAGAGCGGTTCGCCGGAGTTTGTGAATTCCGGCGGTGGAACCTGCACCGCGCAAACCTACAGCGGTCTAACAACCTGCACCGCAAATGTAACCTTCACTCCGCAGTTTCCTGGTTTGCGCACCGGAGCGGTTGAGTTCCTTGACGGGTCTGGGAATGTTCTGAACACCGCATACCTGTACGGCATTGGCCAGGCGCCGATGGTGGGATTCTCTCCTGGAACATCGAGCGCGCTAAGCGTTTCCGGGTTAAGCGGGACGCCGTTGGGCGGTCCCATGGGACCCGTTGTGGACGCGGCTGGCAATCTGTATATAGCTGACTCGCTCAACAACCGCATCGTTGAGGTTGCTCCCGGAGGCGCAGCAACGGTTCTCGCGATTCCCGATATAACACTCAGTGCTCCGGCCGGCGTGGCAATCGACGGCGCGGGCAGCCTGTACATTGCCGACAGCGGAAATGGCCGGGTGGTGAAATTGACAACCCAGGGCGTGGCCAGCGTTCTGGATACGAACTCGCTTGCGCTGGCCAAGAACTACGGCGTCGCAGTGGATGGAAAGGGCAATGTGTACACCACCGACGCCACCAACAATCGGGTGCTCGTCTTCCCCAACATTGGAGCGGCGTATGTGCTCAGCACGACCCCGGTAACACTCGGTTCCGCATATGGTGTCGCGGCAGACGGCAGCGGGAACATCTTCATTGCCGACAACTCGAACTCGCAGATTGTCGAGGTGAGCAACGGAACAGGCAAGGTCCTCGGCACGGGCTCGCTTTCCCCGGCTCTGCTGAACCCGGAAGCGGTATCGGTGGATGCAATCGGCAATGTGTACGTCTCCGACAGCGGCAACAACCGCATGGTTGAGATTTCGGCTGGAACCACAAACGCGCTGGTGCTCAACACGGGTCCAAAAGCGCTTACTCTACCGGTTGGCGCGGTGGTCGGCAACCTGGGAGATATTTACATTTGCATCAAGAACAGCGGCAGCATCGTTGTCAGCAGCCAGGAAGCCGCTCCCTCATTCACTTTTGCCAATACCATTCCGGGCCAGACAAGTTCCGACAGTCCGCAGTCGGTTACCTTGTTGAACCTTGGCAACCTTCCGTTAACCTTCTCTGTTCCGGCAACCGGGACCAACCCTGCGATCTCCTCCAACTTCACCTTGTCGAATCTATCCAACTGCCCGTCGGTCAGCACTTCCGGACCGGCAGCGCCGCTGGCGGCAGGCAGTTCGTGCGCCTTCGACATCGACTTCCTGCCCTCGACTGTCGGCACGTTCACCGGTTCGCTGGTTTTGACCGACAATAACCTGTCGGTGGCCGGCTCAACCCAGACCATCTCGCTGAGCGGGAAAGGAATTCCGCCAGTGACGGCGATTGCATTTGCTCCCGGCGCCGGACCGGCCAGCCCGATCTGGATCGGCAGCAACGCAGGAGGCGCGATCGTTGTGGATGAACTGAACTCTTCTGGCCAGATTGTCACCACTGCGAACGATGCGATTACCCTCACCGTCGCCGGGCCGGGCGGGTACACGGCTACCTATACGTCAACCGCGGTGAGCGGCGTGGCTACATTCAACCTCTCGGGATATGTTCTGACGGCAACCGGCTCCTATAGTTACACGGCCACCGAATCGGCACTCTCCGCAACCACCACGGAGCTGGTTGAGAACTTTAGCATAGCGGTGGCCAGCAGCGGAGCAGGGGCAGCTTCCGTCTTGCCCGGAGGCACCGCCAACTACTCGCTCACAATCAGCCCCGTAGGGGGACCAACTTTCCCAACCATAGTGATGCTCAGCGCAACTGGCGCGCCGACGGGGACCACCTTGAACCTGTCGCCGTCATCGGCCGCCGCCGGAGCGGGCGCTACCAACTTTACTCTCGCGGCAGCCACAAGCAATACCATCGTCTCCAATCGGCCTGAGAGCCTGGCACGCAAGCTCGCGCCCTTCTCGATCGCCCTCATGCTCTTGCCCTTGCTTGGCTTCCGGCGCGGGCGCAAGGGGTGGCAGCGGATCTTGTCGATTCTGCTTTTGCTGGCTGGCTCCCTGGCAGCAACGTCCAGCCTGAGCGGTTGCAACAGCCTCCATTCAGGTTACTTTGGCCAGGCTCCCAAGACCTTTACCCTCACGGTCATGGGAACCGCTGGAACACTCACCAATTCCACCAGCGTCACGCTGACAATTGAGTAACAGGGAGAAGAGACAATGAGAAGAATTGCGCGTTCAAGTGTGATGTTGGCTGCGGTTCTTGGACTTGGCCTTCTGCCGGTCGCCGGACAAACCTCCGGCGCCGGCAGTGCACCCAGCCAGCCAGGAGCAGACAAATTCGACCTGGGCCTGACCTTCACCTACAAAATCGCCAAGGTATCTACCACCACCACGCACTTCGGCCTCGAAGGAGGATCGGCAGATGGTGTGTTTTGGTTGGGTGGCAGGGTGAAGAATCTCGGTCTGGCCTTCGACTTCAACGGCGAAGCGGCCTCGAACATCGAGCCTGGCGTTAATTTGAGCCAGCTTACTGTTGTGGCCGGTCCACGATTCAGGCTCTGGCAGGGAGCGGGAAACGCCAAGCGCCCGGGGGCCAACATCTACGCGGAAGGACTGGGAGGCTTCGTCCACGCCTACGACAGTGTTTTTCCCCATTCAACGACAGTTACCTCAAGCGCGAACAGCTTTTCCGTACAGTTGGGCGGGGGCGTCAATTTCCCATTGACGCAGAGACTCGGTCTGCGCCTCATCGAGGGCGACTACATCCTAACCAAGCTACCCAATAACAATGATGACCTGCAGGGAGACGCGCGCCTTTCGGCCGGCGTTGTCTTCAGTTTTCGGTCGGCGCCGCTACCTGGATTAACGATGGCGTGTTCCGCGAACCCGTCTTCTGTCTTTCCTGGCGACCCGGTCGCTGTGACCGCGACCGCAGGCAATCTTGACCCCAAGCTGAACGCCATTTATTCGTGGAGCGGAACCGGCGTGACGGGGAATGGAGCCACGGCCTCGGTGGCCACTTCGTCGTTGGCGCCCGGTGCGTACACCGTAAATTGCGGTGTCAAGGAAGGCAAGCCTGGAAAAGAAGGCTTGAAACCCTGGGAGAGCGCAAGCAGCTCGGCGAGTTTCACAGTAAAGGCCTTCGAGCCGCCGACCGTTTCTTGCTCGGCTAGCCCCAGCACCATCAAGCCGGGTGAGACCGCAACTGTCACTGCGATGGGGGTTAGTCCGCAGAACCGCCCCCTGACTTACAGCTACTCGGCAACTGCGGGCACGGTGAGTGGGAGTGGCACGAGCGCAGTTTTCTCCTCCGATGGCGCGCCTGCGGGTGTGGTGGATGTTACCTGCACCGTCTCCGATGACAAGGGCCAAACCGCTACGGCAAGCAGCAACATCACCATCACAGCCCCCTATGTAGCTCCGCAGCCTCACACCCAGGCGCTTTGCTCCATTGCCTTCTCGAATGACAAGAAGCGGCCCACCCGGTTGGACAATGAAGCCAAAGCTTGCCTGGATGAGATCGCCTTGAATCTGCAGAAGCAATCGGATGCGAAGGCTTTTGTGGTGGGTGAATCAACCGCCGCTGAAAAGACACCGCCCAAGCATGCAAAGAAGCATGCCAAACTCGAAAACTTCGCCGCCCAGCGAGCGGTGAATACCAAGGCATACCTTGTGACCGAGAAGGGTATTGATGCCTCCCGCATCGTGGTTGAAACCGGGACGACAGACGGCCAAAAGGTGGAGGACTACCTGGTGCCCCCGGGAGCTACATTCGGAGCTGATGTGCCTGGTGCTACCCCGGTGGACGAGATGGTTGTGAAGGCGCAGGTGCGCAAGCCCCTCCCACAGAGACATGCCAAAAAGAAGCACTGACCGAGAAAACAGGGAACAGGCCCTCCAGCCCCTCCGTCCAGCGACGACGCGAGGGGCTGGAGGGGGTGGGAGTTGTTCTTCACTGCCGAACCAAGATCAAGATTCACTTTCTGTGGCAAGCATCCATTTGAACCTTACCAACGTTAGTCTGTAGGAGAATTCGGAATGGTGCTGCTTGGAAAGGCTCACCAGCGCTTCCGGCGTGATGGTGGCCGTTTTGCCCTGGCACCGACACTGCCCGCTCCAATCTGTCAGCTTGCGGTTACCTTCCTGGCCGGTTCTCGACTGTTGGTCGACTACATACTTAAGGGGGGAGATCCAGGAATCGGCCGGGGAATGTCATCGGGCTTTTGATTCAGTCGTCGGCTTTAATCTTCAGAATCTGTCCTTGCAGACGGGAGTACGCGCTCAAGAGGCTTGTTAAGGACTCTGAAGAAGCAATTGCCATTCTGGAGGCCGAAAGTGTGGACGCAATCGCATCCAGTTCCTGCTTCCTCGGCGTCCCATCCAGCATGTCCGCCATGTCGCGCATGCCTTGCGCAACGGAATCGTTGATGCTCTTTACCACATCGAGTTCGGCAGGAGTCTCGTCGGCACGCGGCCATGCTGCCCTGGCGTGAAGAAATAGTCCCTCCGTGCTGGTCAAAGCGCGCTGAATTTCTTCACTGATCTCCGTATCCCGTTCCACGTGCTGATCAAGCTCAAAAGGAATCGCTTCAGCAAGCCCGCGAACTTCAAGAACCAGCGCGAGAGTATCCTCGCGCAACGCGGTCACCCGGCCGGTCTCCCTGCTGCGGATGAGCGATAACAAATCCGCCTCCATACGCAGAAGCCGCGCCAAGCTTAGACGCATTCTGTCGACAACTCGCTTCGGGTGCAGCTGGTGGAAGATCACCCACATCACGATGAGGGCAATCAGCACGCCCATCAGGCGATCCCTGGCCGGGATCATCTGCAGTGGCGCACCAAAGCCGTGCACTCTGCTCATCAGTTGTCCTTGCCCCGCGGACCCGCCGATGGGAGTGGAGTATTCCTGGAAGGCTACGAGGTAAAAGGAAAAAACAATCTGCAAGCCCACATAGCCCATGTGTGCGCTGCGCGCAATCCACGCTCCGATGAACGACACAACGGCAACAGAAATCAGAAAAGGCAGAACAGAGTCGGCAAAGGGATAGACAAAGACGATGCAGCCGATCCCGAAGACGATGCCTCCAATGGTGGCGCCAAGGATGCGGAAGAGCATCTTCTGATTGGTGGCGCCGCTTGAGGTGACTCCGGCTACCAGAACAGTGAGCGTGGCCGTCGAGGCGCTCGGCCAGGCCAGTGAGTTGTAGATGACGTAACAGAGAGTGGCGCACAGGCTCAGCTTGGTCGCATAGGTCAGGTACTCCGGGTTGTTCCAGGCGCCGGGACGGAACCATGGTTTCTTTTCCCGTTGGGGAAGAGCCTTGAGCAGCCTTTCATGCGGCTGGAACTGATCAGTGTGGGAAATGGTCTCCATGGTGTACAGCAACTGCTCGATTTGACGGAGCTGGCCAGCAGTTTCCTCCGGCTCCATTTCTTCGAGATCCCTGGCTTCCTCTGCACTCTCCGTTTGCAGCCGGGTCAGCATCGCGGCAATCTGTACGAACCTGCGACGCTGGCCGTCATCCAGTTGCGCCTGTTGTTGCCTGGCAAAGGAAGCACTCACATCCAGGAGACGCGCAATATAAGAAATCAAAGCCGGAGGGATGGGTTGCGGGGAATCTTCTGGAATGGAGCGGAGACGAACTTCCTCCAGGAGCGACAGCATCTTGCCCTGGCCGGCGAAGGCATAGCGGGAGACCTTCGCAACTCTTTGCTTCATCTCCTGCGCAGGTTCGCCTGCTGCGAAGCCCTGGAAAAGCTGCTGCAACGCTTCCAGGCGAGCCTTCATTTCCGCTTGCAACGCATGGTTCGGATCGCGCCGGGCAAAAATATATTCGATGGCCACTTTGATGGAGACGGCCACCGCTCCTGTCGCAATCGGCCACATGGAAAGATGGACTAACTGCTCGGCAGGCAGATGCAGTTCCCATAGAGAAAGGGTAAGAATTGGGAATATCCCGAGATTCATGGCTGCAACGCGCACCGTACAGGCACGGAGCAGAAATGCGGAAAGAAAGGTGAAGGCCGCCACGCTCAGGACACGGGCCATGGGGTCATTTCCTGTTACCGCAATCAGCATCAGCGATAAGGCCACGCCAACACATTGGTAGAACAGTTCAAGAACGCTTGTCTTGAAGGTCAGGTAGGGCACATCATACGAAACCAGATAGATGAGATAAACACCCGGAGCGATCAAGGGCGTCTGCAGGACAAGTAGAACGTAGGTCGCCAACGTGGCGGCGAAGGCGGTGCGGAGGGCGCCCTCATAGCGGCCGTGCGCGGGGGCAAGCTCCTGGTAGATCTTATTCAGCCATTGCGGCTTTTGATGGTCAGCCATTGGTTCGCGTCATCTCACAATGCTGATCGCGGTTTCGCCCACGCGAAACAGAGCCGGATCGGGGTTGACGACGCGGATGCGAACGGGAAACCGGGCGGCAAGATGAACCCAGTTGAGGGTGTGATCAATCTGCGGCAGGCCGTTGCTCAGGTTCGTGTCGTCCGGCGAGACGCCGTTTCCCATGCTCTCCACGACGCCATCGAAGCGGCGCGACTGATTTCCCATCAGATACAGATCGACGTGCATCCCCGGCGCAATGTATTTCAGTTCGGATTCGCGGTAGTTAGCCACCACATACCACTTGCGCGCATCGATAAGCGTGAACAAGGGAACGCCAGGCTTCGCGATCTCGCCCTCCGAAATATTGAGGTTGGTTACATATCCGTCAAACGGCGCCACCACGGTGCAGCGCTCCAGGTCCAGTTTCGCGCCAGCCACCTTGGCAGCCTTGGCCGGGCGCTGCGCCAGCAGGCTATCCAACCGGTCCACGGCGTGAATGCCTTCGTTGAGCTTGGCCTGAGAAATGGCGACACTGACTTCCGCTTCCGTTTTCATCGACTTGGAGCGCGCTTCCAGCGCAAGCGACTCCTGCAGCGCGGCCTCGGCCTCCTGGTAGTTATGTTCGGCCACTTGAGCCTTGGTGCGCGCATCGTCTACTTGTTCGGGCGTGACGTACTGCTTGGCTAGCAGTGGCTCAATGCGATGAAGGTTGCTCACGGCCAGGGTTCGCTGTGCCGCCGAGGATTCCAAAGAGGCCTTCGCTCTTTTGACCGCCGCGTCGGCCGCCTGCACGGAGCTCGAAACCGTGAGGGTCTGCGTCTTGGCTCCCACCACGCTGGCGCGGGCCGCCTCCACGGCGCTGTTCTCCGCGGCAATGCGCCGCTCGGTGTCCGTGATCTGCTCTTCCAGCAATTGCTGGTCTGAGAGGGCCTGATCCAGCGCGTACTGATACGGGCGCGGATCAATGGCAAACAACAGCGTCCCGGCGCGCACAAAGGCATTGTCTTCGACCGGAATCGTGACCAGGCGTCCCGTCACTTCGGGAGCGAATTGAATGTAATTGGCGCGAACGCTCGCGTCCTCAGTGCGCGGATGGCGGCTGGTCCTCCAGAACACGCTAAGCAATAACGCAGCGGCAACCGCCAGCATTGCCATCGATATTTTGATTCCGCTACCCCACGGACCCAGATTTCCTGGTTCCATAACTCCACCTCATATCTACCGGAAAAACAAAAGCCACAGCAGGCACGCGACAGCCACTGCCACGCTGGGATAGAACACCACCACCGGCTGAACCCGGCCTTGAAGCTTGCGCCGGAGCAATTGCCAACGAACAAGACCGGCAGCACCCAATCCTCCCAACAGGCAAAACATCCAGGAAGGCAGAAACGACCCTGCAATATCAATCGAAGGAGCGCGCGAGCATCCTCCCGTCAGAACCGTGAGCGAGAGGACTCCGAGCGCTTTTGTAAACCGATGAAGCATGTACATCCCTCTTGCGCGGCTAAGGTTGCGTGGTGGAGGACTGGGCGCCATCGGGTCGCGGCCGAAGAAGATTGCCCGTTGTGTAGCCGAGATTTGCAGCGCTGGTCAGCACCGCCGATCTGGCCTCGACATCCGCCAGCCTTGCCTCGGCAAGCTGCGATTCGGCGTTGACCAGATCGATCAGATTCTTCACACCATATCCATAGGCATCCAACGATGCGTCATACGAGGTTGTTGCGGCCTGCAGCAGTGTCTGCGCAGCTTCCTGCTGGCGAATTGCAGTCCCGAATTGAAGGTAAGCCACCCATGTCTCGCGGGCGATGCCGTCGCTCTTTTCCCGCAACTCCTCCGTGGCCTGCCGCTGCTCAGAGGTGCGCCGAAGCACTTCACGCTTGCGCAACCCGCCGTCAAAGAGACTCCATTTGAGCTCGATTCCCGTGCTCCATACAAACTGCGTCGTGTTCCCGAGACTGGGCTGGCTCACCGTTGGCCAAATGGACTGCGAGGATCCTTTGGACTCGAACTCGACCGTGGGCTGATAGGCGGAGCGGGCGGTCTTTACTTCAGCGTCTGCTGCGTGCAGCTTCTCGGCCAGAGATTTCAGGTCCGGCCGATCCTGCAAGGCGGCTTCGACAAAACTTTCGACGGATGTGGAGACGGCCGAAAGATCGGGCGCGCCGGCCGGTTGCTCAACGGTGATTGCGTCGGACGGTTCCACGCCCAGCGCCTCGCGCAGCTTCACGCGCGCAATCTCCTCAGCCCCGAGACTTGTCTGAAGGTCGTACTCGGCACGAGCCGTCCCGGCCTTTGCGTTGAGCACATCGGGAAGCGTCGCCCGGCCATTGGCAAGCTGTGCTTCCGCGGCGGCCTGGGTGGTGCGCGCCGTGGCCAGAATTTGCCGAATCGCCGCCAGTCGCTCCTGCGCGGTCACCAGATTGTAGTAGGCGACCACCACATCGTAGGCCACATCCTGGTTGACACGCTGAAAGCTCGCGGCTGCGGCAAGCTGCGCGGCTTTGCTGGAATTTAACTGAGCGCGCCGCCTGCCAAAATCAAAGACGGTGTATTCCATCGCAAGCCCGGCATCGACGGTTGGACTTTCGACCATGGTATAACCAAGCGGGGCCAGCGGCTTGGGAAACGGGTTGATGAATCTTTCGTTGCCGAAGAGGGCAGTCCCGGCCAGGCGAGGAAAGTACTCACTGCGTGCAATACCTACTCCCTCGGCAGCCTGCTTCGCCCTTTCCCAGGCAATCCGGGTGCGTGGATTATTGGTCTCGGCAATGTCGATCAACTCTTCCAGGCGATAGGGGCGTTGCGGGTCGATGGTTGCGAGCGTTTTGGGCGCCGGCCTCTTCGCCGTGCATGTTGCGGCAGTGTACAAATCTGAAATCGTTCCCACGCATTGCGCCGCCCCAAAAGATGTGCAGAGCGGGAAGCAAGTGCTCATAAGGAGGGCGCAGCGCAGGCTGACGGACAGCAGATTATTTTGTTTTGCAATAGGCTGGATTCGCCCCATGTGTACAGTGTACACTTTTTGTATGTGGTACGCAATGTGGATCGGACATTGGTATCTGCAAGAATGGAACTGTACCGTCGGATCGAGAGTTGAACTGTGATTAAGGCTATCCAAGAGGAAGAGCCCCGCAAATTCAAAGCCGGAGAGGAACTGCGCAGACGGCTCCTCGAAGCGGCCAGCCGCCTATTCGGGGAATTCGGGTATGAACGCGTCTCCATCCGCAGCATTGCGCAAGAGGTGGGCTGCTCGCAGATGGCCATGTATCGGCACTTCCCTGACAAAGAGGCTCTGATTCGCCATCTGTGCACCGAACTCTACCAGCGATTCACCACCCAACTGCATGACAAATTCGATTATCTACCGGACCCCGGGGAGCGCCTGCGCCAGGCACTTCGGAACTTTGTCCTTCTGTCCGTCAAGAATCCGCATCATTATCGTCTGACTTTTCTCGTACCGGCCGTGGACGAACAGGGCTTGGAGATGCGTCACGCGGCAGCCAATCCGGCCATCTCCTATTTCAGGGACAATCTCAAGCTGGCGCTTGCAAAGGGCAGTTCGGATGAGTTGGTGGAGGAGCGCTTGCATCAAATCCTTGCAACGCTTCATGGCATGACCATCATGCTGATTACCCACCCTCGCGCCTACAGGCTTACCAGGGACGCGGCTCTCCGGCAACTGGAATCCGCATTCGATATTTTTCTGAACGCGCCAGACGCCCGATGAATTAAAGGATGATCGCCGGATACACACACTGCTCGCGATCGTTCTGGCCGGAATCGCTGTGCAGACGTATCCTAGATCAACGTGGGCCAAGCAGTCGGTGCAACCCTACCAATAACCAACCTCTCTGCGACGGTTCGCATGCCGCCTGAGCAACAACCCGTCCCATCAATCTGGCAGGGGACGCTGCCGCATTGTGGGTGGAGAAGTCAGTGAGTGTAGTAACTACGGATATGGAACCCTTTGAGGTTCCGCCCTTCGTTCCGGCCTGGCAAAAGGAGAATCAGAATGAAGGTACTCGTCGTTTATCACAGCATCTACGGCCACATTCAGACGATGGCAAAGGCGGTTCAGGAAGGTGCGCAGGAAGTAGCTGACGCTGAAGCAATCCTGCGGCGCGTGAGGGAATTCCCAGAGTACGTGCAGCACATCGAACAAAAAAAAGGGTGCAGCTATCAGATCTTTCAGTCCCAGATGAGCGTTCCCGAATGCACGATAGATGATTTGCGCGGCGCCGATGCTGTGATTTTCGGAAGCCCGACTCGATATGGAAACATGAGTGCCCAGATGAAGGCCCTCATCGACAGCACAGTTCAACTTTGGCTGACCGGCGCCATGGAGGGAAAGCCTAAGGGCAGTTGCAGCCGACAGCCCATGATCTTGCGATTGCACGGGCGCTCGGCGGGCGGATAGCAGAAACAGCTCTGGCGCTCCGGGCCTCAAAAGCCGCCTGAATTGATGTCCGGCCTGTCAACCCCACTTTGCTACAATCGTTTTCTCGCTGATAGCTATTGTGGGAAGGCAAAAGAACACGGCCGGCGAGAACCCCTTCGTTGAGACAGTTTGAATGGGCACGCTTGCTCTTCGCTGAATCTTGCCACTCAAACATCCCCTCTCCTCCTGCATTGCCGTCGGTTGGTGCCGTGGAAGTTAGCCAGGGGTGGGATCAAGGACTTCGTCCTTATTCCTTACGGTTTGGTGGGAGCGTATAGTTGCCTTGCAGAATTCTTGGACGAAGTATGACAGCGGCATGGTAGCGGTTGCCAATTGTTGTTCGAGGACATTGAACGGGAACAGTTCTTCAGACGCCATTGTGAGCGCGAACTTCTCTGCTGTTGGAGGGACAAATGCCAGAAACGAAACGACTGAACAATATTGAGCTCATGCGGACACTCGACGACTCGTGGAACGCACAGGACTGGGCGACGTTTGAAAAGCGGCATACCGCAGACACGGTTGTGTTTTGGCCCGGGCAGGCAGAACCCACCCGGGGGCGGCACAATCATAAGGCGGAGTCGGTCGAGTTTTTCAAAACCTTTCCCGATAACCACCTGATCAATCATCCCTATAAGGTCGAGATATCTCAGGACGATTGGACATGCACCGTCGCGGATTTTACGGGCACGATGACCGGTCCGATGAAGGGGGCCGATGGCAAGATGATCGCCCCGACCAACAAGGCATTTCATATTGAGTTCTGCACCGTGGCGCACTGGAAGGACGGCGAGATCGTCGAAGAGAAGCTCTTCTACGACTTAGTCGGACTGCTGAAACAGATTGGCGTTATGTGAGGGGTGAAGGGCGGGTAGTGACGAGCGCTACGCTGCTTCCTTAGAAGATTAGGGTCGTAAGTGGGGGGGTGCAGTTTCTGCTTCTGTCTTCGACCGCCCGTTACTCTTGACGTTCAATACCCCACTGTAAACCGCTGTCTGACACGCAAGGGATTCTCAAGTTCGTCTAGCAAGGCGACGGCATAGTCTTGAACCGAGATCGTGCTGTGGCCGGAGGCGACTGCGAGGAGTTGATCTGCTCCTTGACCTGATTGGACAGATCGGCGAAGTCCAGCCACATGGTAACGACGAATTCGTCTTCACCGTGGGAACGCAGCGAGCCGCCTTCAAACGTCCGCACAATCACGAACTTGACGTCGAAGAAGTCGCGCGGCTAAGGAAGTTCCTCCGGGACACCGTGCCGAGTCCGTTACCTGTTGAAACCGATCATCCCTGTCGGACGGTGGTGGTGATTGATCATCACGCCGCGCATGTATACCAGGACTTCAAGGGAGAAGTCCCGCCAGCAGGGGAGACACTCTGTCCTTACGACCCCCTCCGTTTTCATCACCACCTGATCCACCCGAAGGAAGCATATTACGAGGGCGAGCGAGTGCCGGAGGAGAAATCGTTTTACGAAGAGGTCGCGAAGGCTCTGCTGCCGGCGACTGAAATCGTTCTGATTGGACATGGCACCGGCACGAGCAGTGCAGTCAATCATCCCGTGGAGTACTTAAACGAAAACCACCAGGATATCTCTCGGCACGTCAGCCGAAGAGTATGATCGCTGCGAGGTAGGAGCAGCACTAGAGGCAGGTGGGACATGTTAAGGCACAAACCCGTCAAATTGATGATGATTACAGCAATGGTAGTCCTCGGCGTGGAAGGGCGTTCCAAGGCTCCGAATGGTCCGCCACCGCCAGCCCTCACTCCGGCAACGATGTCTCGTGTCGGGACTGTTGATGAACGCTTCCAGTCGTACAACGTAGAAATGCTCGAAGTGACTGGCGGCAATTTCTGGAAGCCATACGGCAGCCAATCAAACACGGGTGCGAAACCAGTTCAGCCAAGTTTGAACGTGCCTGCAGGGATGAATCCCGACATGTATCAGTACCGCCCGCCTATCGATCTCACAAATCTCCGACGGCGAAAGCTCGCGGCAGCCCTGGGGCCGGCGTATGTGCGCGTCAGTGGGACGTGGGCAAACACGAGCTACTTCTACGACGCGAATGGACCGGCGCCCAAAACGCCGCCGAAGGGATTCAACGGCGTGCTTACGCGGCAACAATGGAAAGGCTTCATTGACTTTGCCAATGCGGTGAATGCAAGAGTCGTAACCTCGTTTCCAACCGGTGTGGGCACGCGCAATAGTGCCGGCGTGTGGACGCCGCGAGAGGCAACTAAGTTCCTTGCGTATACGCGATCGATCGGCGGCAGTATTGCCGCGGCGGAGTTCATGAACGAGCCCACAGCCGCGTCGATGGGGGGCGCACCGAAGGGTTATGACGCCGCAGCCTATGGTCGCGATCTGGCTGTCTTTCGGCCCTTCGTCAAGAAGACCGCTCCGAACCTGGTGATCCTCGGCCCCGGTTCAGTGGGCGAGGGAGGCACCATGGTGCTGCCTGCGGGTATTATGCTGAGTTCAGAAGATCTGCTCAAAGCTGCCGGTCCCGTCTTCGATGCCTTCTCCTATCATTTCTATGGAGCGGTCTCTAACCGATGTGCGACTCTTGGCGCGAATGACTTAACCACTGAGGATGCCGCCCTCTCCGATGAGTGGTTTTCGCGAACAGATACCGTCGAAACCTTCTATGCGAATCTCCGCGACCGCTTTGAGCCGGGCAAGCCTCTCTGGATCACTGAGACAGCAGATGCAGCGTGCGGAGGGAATCCTTGGGCCTCCACTTTTCTCGACACCTTTCGCTATCTGAACCAGCTCGGAAGCATGGCCCAACGCGGCGTCCAGGTAGTAATGCACAACACGCTCGATGCAAGCGATTACGGTTTGCTCGATGAGAACACGCTGCAACCCCGGCCCGATTATTGGGCAGCTTTGCTGTGGCGGAAACTCATGGGAACAACGGTGCTCAATCCTGGCGCTTTCTCCGCCGCAGGGCTACACGTCTACGCCCATTGTCTGCGAGACATCCCGGGCGGAGTGACAGTTCTGGTGATCAACGCGAACCGCACCGCACCGCAGTCGCTTGATGTACCCATGGCAGCGGAACGCTATACCATCACGGCCGGGAATTTGTTGAGCAAACAGGTTCAGCTGAACGGGAGCGAGCTTAGCCTGGGCGCAGATGACGTCCTGCCGCAGCTGACAGGAACGCCAACAGATTCCGGAAATCTCATATTCGCACCAGCTAGCATCACATTTCTTGCGATTCCGAACGCAAACAACTCCGCTTGCCGGCAAGGCTCTCGATGACAGCCACGCATTGATTGGCAAGATGTTCACCATGGAGAATTTCAACATAGACAATTCATCCCTGCTGGCGCTGACTCTTGTCCTATTTGGAATGGCCTTCTCTGGTTTCGTTGGTGTTCTGCTTGGCCAAGAAGACGTTCTGCTGGAGATTGTGGCGGCACTATGGGCATTCGGTTAAGGCATGCTCGCAACTCGAAAGACTCCTGTATTGCAAGCGATGGTTGCTGACGCTTGTAGACCAGAGTATCGACCCGGCTCCTACCGCCTTTACCGATGTTCAGGCAACTACTCAGTGCAACTTCTTCATGGAGTTAAGAGGCATTCGCGTCGTGAAGCTGATTCATTCCATTCTCAACCGACACTTCGATCTCGCTCCAAACGCGAGCCCAGCCAATCGATGCTCAACGTTAGAATTTGTATTGAATTGAGTATTGGGTTCGGATATCGTCGCCGGATTTACTGTCCTTGTCTTTTCGCTCACCCCACATCAACTCGCCACCCGTCATTACATTTTTCACCGGACGCCAGAGCAGATTTGCCATTGAGTAGCGTCCAATGTGGAATGCGTCGCTCAACTGGCCGCCCGTATTGTCCTGGCGAGCTTCGCTATAACCGATCGTGCTGCTTAGCCGCAGCTGTCGCCGTCGTTGCCTTTTCGTCTTCGAGACGTTGAATACGCTGCTCTAGAAGCAGAATCCGTTGTTTCTCTGCCTCCACCTGGACCTTGAGCGCTTCGATGTCGTCTTGGGCAATCGAAGGATCCTTCCAAGCAAGCATAAGGGTGATCGCAAGCACCAAGGCTTTCATATTCCTTCCTCTCGGGAGACGGGAGTCCGTTCGGTAAACGATCAGGTTAGCTCTGGCAGTCTTTCTCTCTGGTACACATCGATATGACAGCGAACATCGTTCCAGGCGCCGGAGAATCGATCTTGAATGAATTGATGGCCGTGGGAAAGAGCCAGCAGGTATTGGTCCAGTTGTCGTCGCTCAAAGGTGGATAGTATAGTAGCTCGCATGGTTCTTGACGACCATATCCTCGTGAGCGAATTCCTGAAGGTGCTCGATTTGGTCGGGACCTTCGCGTTCGCAATTAGCGGCGCGGCATCTGGTGTGAAGCACAGAATCGATCTTTTTGGGGTGCTGGTATTGTCAATCGTCGCAGCGACTGCAGGGGGAATTATCCGCGATGTGCTCATCGGAGCAGTCCCTCCCGCTTCTATCCATGACTGGCGATATATCACTCTCTCATTAGTTGCCGGGGTCGTTACGTTTTTTTGGTATCCGCTCATTGCCAAGATGAAAAGCCCGGTGCAGCTCTTCGATGCCTTGGGGCTGGGGCTTTTTGCGGTCGTTGGAGCAGGCAAGGCGATAGCCTTTCATCTCGGACCGGGCGCGGCGGTGATCATGGGTGTGCTGACCGCAATTGGCGGAGGCATGGTGCGCGATATTCTTGTCGCCGAAGTCCCTGTCGTTTTCACTGCTGAACTCTACGCGGTCGCCGCCCTGGCGGGTGCGGCAGTTGCTGTAATCGGCGACACCGTTTTTCCGAATCACGCGGCGATAGCGCCGGCGATCGGTGGAATCGTCTGTGTCACCCTCCGTCTCTTGGCAATCTGGAAGGGCTGGAAGCTTCCCGTAGCGCAGCAGCCCGATTGAATATCACGACTGCAAAATAGTGCATGTGCTTAAGGGCGCTGTTCACGCTGCCAGCCACGCATGCGCCGCAACAACGAGCGCTTTCACACCTGTCTCCATGGTTGGATGAATCACTGGTGCGAACCCAGGATTATGGTTGCTTGGAAGCGAACTGAGTAATCCCTCTTTCTTGGCCTTGGCGTACACCGTGGGATCATCTCCGCCGAAGAACCAATACACTGCCGGAACAGCCCAGGCAGTTCCAAAGCAGCCAAAATCCTCGCTAGCCATGGTGGGCTTTGTCTGTTCGATGGCACCGGAAGGAAAGTTCCTGAGAAATGCGTCAACGACCTTCTTTGTTGCTCCTGCGTCGTTCTTTACCAAAGAATACTGGTCCAGCGGTGTGATTTCCGGCGGCTTCGGGGCTCCGGATGCCGCGGCCTCAGCGTTGACGATACGAGTGATCGCAGCAAGCACGCGCTTCCGCACCGATTCGTCGAAGGTCCGAACATTCAGCTTGATGATCGCTTCGCCTGGAATCACGTTTTCTTTCGTGCCTGCTTGAAGCGATCCAACTGTTACGACGGCGGAATCTGTGGGCGCGACTTCTCGAGAGACTATCGTCTGCAATCGCAACACAGTTGAGGCTGCCATAACCACGGGGTCGATACTGGATTCGGGCATCGACCCATGTGCGCCGCGCCCAAACATACGAATCTCGAAGCTGTCGGCCGAAGAAGTGACAACTCCCGCACGCCAATCGATATTCCCGGATGGCAGGTTCATGACGTGTTGCCCCAGTACAACGTCCGGTTTTGGAAATCGCTGGACCAATCCGTCATCGACCATCGCCTTAGCGCCTTGCGCGGTCTCCTCGCCGGGCTGAAAGATTGCCATTAGCGTGCCACGCCAAGCATCGCGGCTCTTTGCAAAGAGAGATGTCGCGCCGATCAGGCAGGCAACATGCATATCGTGACCGCAAGAGTGCGCTATCGGTACGGATTTGCCGCTGGGGTCGGTCCCCGTCACGACACTCGCATAGGGAAGTCCGGTCGCTTCCTTAATGGGAAGCGCATCCATGTCGGCGCGTAACATTACGGTTGGGCCATCGCCGTTACGCAAAATCCCAACCACTCCAGTTTTGCCGACTCCGGTGGTCACCTCGAATCCGCTCTTCTTGAGATGGTCCGCTGCAACCCCTGCGGTGCGTGTTTCCTGCATCGACAATTCGGGGTGAGCGTGGATGTCTTTGTACACAGCCTCCAACTGTGGAAGAGCCGCGGTGAGATTTGCAATGATAACTGTCACGTCTTTTTCGCTCATTGCGATCAACTCCTTTTATATCGCTTGTTTCCAGCCTCACGGATTCGACGGCTTCGCTTGAAACGCTTGACTCGATTGAGGTGTAGGAACAGCGCTCATATCATGGTTCTGCCTCGCCGCCGATATGTTCGATACGAGCAAGAGCCGGAGCAAACTGCTTCTCACGTATCTGCCTCCCTATCGCAAACCATCTTCTGGCCGTGAGGCGCTCCAGACTTCTGTTTCCATCGGAACTAGCGATTTTGACAGTTTATACCGTCATTCAAACCCCGTCGGGAAAAGTTGGAGATTCCAGCTTTAACTCTTCTGCTTACCCTTGGGGATAGTGAGCATAATCGACATGATCGCCACCGCGGCCATAAACACATTGAACATGAGAGCGATGACGGCAGCCTGTCGTACAGCAAGGTTGTCCTGGCGTCCTTGGAAGGTAATCACACCATCCAACCAATGAGTACTGTCGGCGGTGGCGCTCAGAGCAGTAAAGATCGCTGCCGAAATTGCCACCCCGAATGCAGCGCCGAGAGAAGATGCCATCTTATAGATGCCTGAGCCGGATCCCGTCTGCGTCGCCGGCAAACTGGAGAGCGCGGCATCGGTCGAAGGTGTCGCATAGATGGCAAGGCCAAGTCCGAACAGCGTATAGCCAATCACTGCCACAATTTTATAATCCGACAGCATCAGATTTGCAGGCGAGAGAAACAGAATGGCGAGTCCGGTGATGAGGGTTCCCCAAATCATCGGGTTGCGGGCCCCAAAACGCTGCAACAATTTCTCGCCAGCGCGGATGAAAACAATGATCGCGATGGCGTAGCCAAGCGTCAGTATCCCCGCCTGCTGCGCGGTCATATTGCCGCCTATTTGAACTAATTCAAGCGACACGATCAGAGTGCCGGCCACAGCATTGAGCAGAAAGTTGGAAATCGTGGCGCCGGTAAACGTCGCATTGTGGAACAGCGTGAAATCGACGAAGGGTGTGTGCGTGCGGTCCTCAATGCGAAGGAACAGAATCCCAAATATCACGGCGACCGCAGTGAGAACGAGTGCAGAGGGACTGGTCCATCCAAGTTTATTCCCTTGAGTCACGAGAAGCTGTAATGCCACCATGGCGATCATGAAGCAGATGACGCCTGCAAAGTCGAATTTATACCCTGTCTGGCTTTCTGCTTTGCTTTCGGGCGTGCCATGTATCATCATCAGACCGACGATCGCGACAACGACAGACGCAAAAAAGATATAACGCCAACCGAGGTTCTGCGCGGCCAGTCCTCCGAACAAAGAGCACAAACCAGAGCCGCCCCAGGAACCGATCGACCAGAGGCTAACGGCACGCTGGCGCCCAGCTCCGGTCCAATAGGCTGACACCAGCGCCAGGCTGGCAGGCATGATACATGCG
>Ga0181517_10002078_pt1 | contig 21053 bp, 18 predicted proteins | sample PEATcosm2014_Bin_31_FD_119748 | JGI IMG/M metagenome (GOLD analysis project Ga0181517, IMG submission 119748) | Peatland microbial communities from MTU Mesocosm Facility, Houghton, MI, USA - PEATcosm2014_Bin01_30_metaG | ecosystem: Environmental > Terrestrial > Soil > Wetlands > Peat | place... | reverse complement strand
TACGCACGCGATCCCGGGAAGTCGACCGACGCAGCTCCACCTCCGCCAGAGCCGACCTGCCCTTCGAGGGGCCGGGCGGCGGCCGACCCCGTCCGCCACCCGCTCGCGTTGTCCGTCCGCTCGGGCTGCAAGGCGCACCCATTTGGCCAGAACCGCACCCAACTCTGGTAGCTAGGATCTCACATGAACCTGTGGACGAGGCGCTCGCTCTGGACCCTCGCTGGTCTCGCGGGGCTCGGCGCGTTGGCCCGCGTGTTCGTGCCGAGGCCTCTGCCGGTCGAGACCGGGACCCTCGCGCGCGGCCCGCTGCGCGTCGAGGTAGAGGCGGAGGGGCAGACCCGCGTCAAGCATCGCTATGTGGTGTCGGCACCGGTAGGCGGCGTCATCTCGCGGCCCGAGCAACGCCCCGGGGACCTGGTCAGGTGGGGCGAAGCGCTGGTCACGCTGACCCCGATCGAGCCGCCACTGCTCGACGGACGCACCCAGGCGCAGGCGGACGCGCAGGTGCGCGTCGCGTCGGCCGCGCGAGCTCAGGCCGAAGCGCAGGTAGATCTGGTGCGCACGACGCTGGCATTCGCCCAGAAGGAGCTGGACCGTGAGCGGATGCTCACAGACCGAGGGGCCGCGCCGACCGCGGGTCTGGAGGCGGCCGAGCTCAGGGTGCACACCGCCGAGCAGCAGCTTGCGGCCGCGCGCATGGGCGTGACGGCGGCCCGCTTCCAGGAGGACGCCGCCACGGCTGCGACCTCGCGCGCGACGGGACGAGGAACGAACGCCCGCGTGGCGCTTCGCGCGCCTGTCGACGGCCGCGTCCTCCGCGTCCTGGTGACAGACGGCGGCGTGATCACGGCGGGGACCCCCATCCTGGAGCTGGCCGATCCGACCGATCTCGAGGTCGTGGTCGAGCTGCTCTCCACCGACGCCGTGGCGGTGCGACCGGGGGCACCGGTGAGCGTGCTGCGCTGGGGCGGGCCGGCCGCGCTCACCGCAGCGGTGCGCAGCGTGGAGCCGATCGCCACGACGAAGCTCTCCACGTTAGGCGTCGAGGAGCAACGGGTGCGCGTGATCGCCGACTTCGAAGGAGATCCGAACCTTCGTGGCCAGCTCGGAGATGGGTATCGCGTGGACGCCAGGGTGGTCCTCGCCGACCTGCCGGACGTGCTCCGGATCCCCATGGCGGCCCTCTTCCGCAGCGGCGACCAGTGGGCGACGTTTGCCGTACGCGACAGGCGCGCCATTCTGTCGAGGTTGAAGCTCGGCCAGCGCAACGAGACGTGGGCCGAGGTCGTGAGCGGGCTCGAGGAGGGGGCGCGGGTCGTGCTGCGGCCCGTCGATCGACTCGAGGATGGTGCGAGGGTCGAGCCAAGACCAGGAGCTGAAGCGCAAGGTACACCGCGGACGAGCTCCGAGTGATCCGTCGCGCCAGGGGGCCTCGCAGCCCTATTTGGCCAGGACGTTTCTACGTCGACGACCGTCCCGGATCGTCGTCCTGCAGCACGGGCAGACGCCGGACGCCGCCCAGTCGGGTCCTGGTCGGAAGCCCCGCGTACATCACGTAGCAGCCCTGTCGCTCCCCGCCACCTCGCATGCGTCCCACGACCTCTGCCAGGGGCGTGTCCCGGATGTTGCCGACGGGCTCGCGCAGAAACGGGCAAGGCCGCACCTCGCCGAGAGGGTTGACGAAGACGAACTGCTGACCAGCGGTGCAGCCGCGCTGCGCCTCCCAGACCATCGGCGAGTACGCCAGCGGCCACCCGCGGTGGCGGCGACCCCGGTTGGCCGCCCGCATGAGCCGGTCCAGCTCCATGAACTGCTGGGTGGTAAGGAACGGCACCTTCTCGCGAAGCGCGCCGCCGGTCTTCTGGAGCGGCAGGAAGTTCACGAAGTGCACGCCGCGGGAGGCCAGGAACTCCATGAACGCCTCCAGCTCGCCCGGCTCGAGCAGGCGTGGAGTGGCGATACAGTCGACGCTCACGAGGAGGTCGAGGCTCGTGGCGGCCTCGATCGCACCGAGGGCGTTCTTGAACGCGTCGGGGTGCCCCTTCATCTTGCGAACCTCGTCCTCACGGCACGAGTCGAGGCTGATGACGACGCCACAAAGGCCGGAAGGCAAGAGCCCCTCGAGGGCCTCGCGCGTCATGCCCCAGCCCGAGGAGACCAGCCAGACCGCTGTGCCGGAGGCGCGGCACGGCTCGAGGATGGTCGGCAGCTCCTCGCGACGCATCATCACCTCGCCGCCCGTGAGGAACACAGTCGGGATCTTGAGCCGCTCGAGATCGGCCAGGGAACGCGCCAGGGCCGCGGCGGGGACCACCTCCTCGTCGCGGAGCTCCTCGAGCGCATAGCAGTAGGCGCACCGGTAGGGGCAGCGGCACGTCACCGACACCAGCGCCATCACGATGGGGGACAGCTTCTTGTGGTTGAAGGTCTCCACCTCGTCGCACAGGTACTCGACGAACGCCCGACTCGAGAGCGGTGGGAGCGCGGCGGCGGCGTAGATCTGGCCGTCACGCTGCACGTACCGGTCAGCAGCGCCCGCGAGCAGGTTGCGGTTGTCGCGCAGGTAGCGGGAGAGCTCGCGCGGGAAGGCCACGAGCCCGAGACGCCGCGCTCCCGCGGCCAGCACCCGGAAGGACAGCGTGAGGTCGAACCACCGCCGCCCAATCCCGGTAACGAAGCTGACGCGGCTCATGGCCGCACGTCCAGGCGGGCAGGACGCTCAGGCGGAGCGGGTTCCTCCACGCCGAGGTGGGCGAGCACCGCCGGATTGAGCACCCGCATCTCCGCGTGGTGATCGTGAAGGTAGGCGCGGAAGAACTCCGGATTCGTGTAGAAGAGGCAGTGCACCGGCTTGGCCCTCCCGTGCAGCGACCGCATGGCGACGTACAGGGGGTCGTGGACGAAGATGTCCTCGAGCGAGCGCGTGAGGACGTTGGCATCTCGACGCCCGAACTGGGCGGCCGGGCAGGGTGTGACCGTGCCGTCGTGGTAAACCGTGACGCCGTAGACGCCCGCAGGGCAGCTCGTCAGGTGCTGCTCGATCCCCAGCAGATCGAGCACCACGAGGCGCTTCACCTCCGAGTTGAGCTCCGTCGCGCGAGCGAAGAGGCGCTCGCGGTCGCTGGAGTCGAGCTCCAGCCCCGCCTCGGCCTTCCGGTCCACGGGTGTGTACGGGACGTAAGCGAGCATCCAGGCACCGTGGTCCTCAAGCCAGCGCGCGTACTCGACGCTGGTGACCTCATCGCGATTGGCGCGCGAGACCATCGTGGTCACCAGAAACGGCATGCGCCGGGCCCGCAGCTTGTCCATGAGCGCCTGCACGTCCGCGAACGCGCCAGCTCCCTTGCGCCGGTCGCTCTGCGCTTGAAGGCCGTCGATGTTGAGCACCGGCACGATGTTGCCCGCACGTCGGATCCGCTCGACGTGGCGGTCGTCAAGGCGCCGCCCCTCCGTGAACAGCATGAACGTCTGCCACCTCTTGCTCGCGAGGAGATCGAGGTAAGCGTCCGCGTTGTCCCGGTAGAACGGGTCGGCGCCGATCAGGTAGACGGTGGTCACGTTGAGCCCCAGCGCCTGGTCGAACAGCCGATCGAGGTCGGCCAGCGCGAGCCCTGGTCCCCGCACCGAGAAGGCGTTGAAGACACAGTGATCGCAGCCTGCCTTGCAGCCGATGTCGTCGACCACCGAAAGCGTGACCGGCAGGCGCACGCCGAGCCGGAGGCGTTTGATCCACATCGGCAGGCAGCGGAGCGCGCGCCCCAGCCCCACCCGCAGCATGGCCCGGCGTGCGGTAGCGTCGACGTCGAACAGTGACCGCCACAGCAGGCGCGAGAGCACTGGAGCGAGGACCCTGCGGTAGAGACGGGATGTCGAGTAGCTGCGTACGAGCATGTCGCGTCTGCCTAGAAGATGTTCGGTGGCACGCGCCTGCGGATGTAGCGCCGGTAGTGCAGGTTGACCGCCAGCGCGAAGACTTGCTGGCGAGGGAAGCGCAGGACCCGCGGGTGAAGGAGCGTACGACGTAGGATGCTGCGGAGCGAGAAGACGCGCTCGTTGAGCCACCAGTAGAGCTCGGTGACCCTCTCGGGCGCTAGCTTGGCCGGGCGGTGCACGGCCTCCGAGCCGCTGTAGCGGCGGAAGTCCTCGTGCAGGAGACGCCCCTCGTGCTTCAGCTGGGCCCACAGCGCGGAGCCTGGGATGGGGGTCAGGATGTAGAAGCGCGGGATCGGGATCCGGGCACGCTCGACGAACTCGAGTGTCGCGCGGACGGTCTCCTCGGTGTCCGAGTCGGTGCCCAGGATCATCTCCGAGCTGGCCATGATGCCCGCCCGCTCGATGCGCTCGAGCAGCATCTCGTGCTCTGTCACGTCGACCCATCTCTTGCCGAGTCGATCGAGCCCCTCCTGCGTGATGCTCTCGAGGCCGAAGCTCATCATCGTGCAACCCGAGCGACGGGTGAGCTCGAGCAGTACTGGATTGCGGGCCAGCTGCAGGGAGCACTGGCTCGCCCAGGTCATCTTGAGGGGCGTGATGCGCTCGCACAGCGCGCGCAGGAAGCTCGGGTTCGATACGATGTTGTCATCGAGCAGGTAGAAGCTCTTGAAACCGAGCGAGCGCACCTTCTGGATGTCGCGCATCACGTCGTCGACGGGACGAGCCATGTAGCGGCCCTTGTAGATGCAGGCTATGGAGCAGAAGCTGCATAGGTGGGGGCAACCCCGCCCGGCCTGGACAGGGAGCATGTCTCCGATGGGCTTGTCGAGCAGGAGCTCGTAGCGCGGCAGCGGTAGACCTTCGAGCGCGTCCACGGGGTTCTCGTAGATTCGCTCGAGGCGCCTCTTCGCCTCCCAGTCGGCGAGCAGGCGCGGCAGCGAGACCTCGCCGTCACCAACCACCACGGAATCGACGTGCTCGAGCGCGAGCTCGGGGACCAGCGAGGCCATGTAGCCGCCCATGAAGACGGTCTTGCCGCGGCGTCGGAACTCGGCGGCGATCTCCACGCCGCGCCAGATCGCGTAGCCCATGGTGCCGATGCCTACGAGGTCGACCTGCGCGTCGAAGTCGATGTCGTCGACCACCTCGAGCCTGATCTCGACCTCCCAGTGAGGCGGTGCCATCGCCGCCAGGAGCGGGAAGGCGAGCCCGGGTAGGTAGATGCGCTTCTGCTTGCACGGCTTGCCGTCCGGACCGTACTGCGTGGGCTGGATCAGGAGGAGCTTGGGCATCGAATCACGGTCGCCCTTCGCCGGGCGGCGCACGCCGCGCGTAAACTCCGGCGCGCTCGAGCCGCCGCGCCTCCTCGAGCTTCGAGAGGTACTGCTGGTGCACCCGCCGCGATCCTGCCGCCATCCTCCACTGCATGCGCAGCGGGTACTTCAGGTAACCGAGCAGGTGGCGCGGGTGGTACAGCGTCACGAGGTACAGGCGGATGATCTGCCGGTAGTACTCAGAGACGGACATGCGCTCCGGACGCAGCGTCACGTGGGCGAGATCCCAGCGAGCGAAGTCGTCGCGGCCGATCACGAGCGCCTCTTCCGGGGAGGCGAGGCCGGTCCCGGGCAGCGGCGTCAGCGGCTGCAGGTTTACGTTCTTGATGCCCAGCGCCCGCAGCGCCCTGCCGGTGGCGGAGAACTCCGCCCTCCCCCATGACGGGTGGAGGATGAGCGTCGCGTAGCAGTCGATGCCGAGACGGTTGAGGACGTCCACGGCGGCCCGGTTCGTCTCGAGGCTGCCGCCCTTGCCGTAGCGCTCCAGCTCCCCCGGGAGGAACGACTCGAAGCCGACGATCACCGTGCTGAGGCCAGCGTCGCGGAACGTCTCGAGCGACACCGGGTGCTTCGCGATGAAGTCGGCGCGTCCGTAGACGAGGTAGTGCTTGTCGATCCCTCTGCGCCGTAGCCCATCCACGAAGGCCTTCACGCGTTTCTCGGAGACGAGGAAGTCGTCGTCGACGATGTAGATCTCCCGCTGCTCGATCGCCGCGAGCTCGTCGAGCACGTCCTCGAGCGCGCGCTCGCGGTACTCGTGGCTCGTGATCTCCCGGCAGAAGCAGAAATTGCACCGGTAGGGGCAGCCGAAGGCCGTCTTCAGGAGCGCCACCTTGTCCTGGAAGATGTAGAAGTAGCGATCGCGATAGCGCGCGGTCGTGCGCCGGTCAGGGTGCACCCAGGCGAAGTCGTGCGGCGGCAGCCGCGCCGGGTCGAGGCGCTCGCCGGAGCGCAGCACCCCCGGGGGGACGGGGCCCTTGTCGCGCACGTGATCGAGCAGCGCGGGAAACGCTGTGACCGCGTTGCGAACCACCCGGAAGTCCACCGCGGGGTCGTCGAGGTGCTCCGGACACACCTCGCAGTGCACACCGCCGACGATCGTGACCGTGCGCGGATCGCGCGCCTTGGCCGAGCGACACGCCGCGATCATCGCCTTGACGTTCGTGATGTACCCGGTGAGCGCGACGACGTCGGGGCGCTCGCGGCGGAGGAAGTCCTCGAAGCTGTCGCGTTCGAGCGTGAGATCGACGACGACCGGCTCTGCGTCCGGCCGGCAGAGGCTGGCCAGCACCTCGAGCTCGAGCGGCTCGACGAGCATGACGTGCCGCAACCCGATGGTCTCGGGGTCGGGGGCAGGGCGTGCCAAGAGGACCCTCACGCGAGCCCCTCGACGAGGTGGATCGACGGCACGAACATGCGACGAGGGAGCGGGCGCACGACCCCTGGGCGCAGACCGCCGGTTGCGAGGATGGCGGCGAGTTCGGCAGTGGAGCGGTACCGCGCAGGCGTCGTGGTGCGCTCGACGAACCACAGGATGAAGCGGTCGAACCCACTGTGAGCGTTGGCCTGGATGATGATGACTCGCCCGCCTGGGCGGAGCAGGCTCTTGAACCTGGCGGCCGCTGCCGCAGGATCGGGGATGTAGGGGAACGCGTGCATGCACGTGACGACGTCGAAGCCGCCGTCGGCAGGGGCCGCCTCGATCGATCCCTCCAGGTAGCGGACCCGGGGGTGCGCGAAGTCTCGGCGCGCCCGCTCGATCATCCCGTGGGTAGGATCCAGGCCCACCACCTCGGCCTCGGCGTGACGCTCGGCCAGCTCTCGCGCGAACTGCCCTATGCCGCACCCGAGGTCGAGGAAGCGGCGAGCGGCGGGGGAGACCTCGTCGATGTGTGCGTGCACGAGGGCGCGCGAGGGACCGAGGGACACCCTCTGCACGTACAGCCGGTCGTAGCGCGGGGCCCAGTAGTCCCAGATCGTGCGCCCGGCGCGCATGGTCTCCGGCATGATCACCTCCACACCAAGAGCTTGGCGAAGTACTCGAGCCCGCTGATCCAGCTTCGCAGCATCAGGCGGACGAAGCCCCAGGTCCCGTAGAGCTGCCGCAGGCGCGTCGACGTGCCTGAGGCGAACGACGGCAAGAGGTAGAGGTAGAAGAGCCAGAGATAGTAGCGCACCACCGTCATGTGACGCGGCCTCACGTGCAGGCGCAGCAGGTCGTAGCGCCACCATCCCCCGTCGGCGGGTGGCGACGCGCCCAGCTGCCGTGCCAGCGCGGTCCCCTGGAAGACGGTGTACGTCGAGAAGGTCGCGTGCACGATCCGCCGGCTCTTCACGTAGTCGCGGAGGCGCCGGAACTGCTCGGGGCGCCAGTCGGGGTCGACCACGAACAGGGCGAAGAGCTCGAGACCGAGCTCCCGGCAGATCTCGAGGGTGCGGTCGTTGTCCGATAGGCGCGCGCGCTTCTCCACGGTGGCGAGCTCCTCGTCGGTGACGAACTCGAATCCCGTGATGATGGCGACTGCGCCAGCGTCGCGCAACCTCCGCATGACGTCCGGGTAGCGGGCCACGAAGTCTGCACTGCCGTAGAGCACGAAGCGCTTTCGGAGACCTCGCGCCGCGACGCGCTCGCAGAAGTCGAGGACGCGCTGGGGGCTCGAAAGGAAGTTGTCGTCGAGCAGGAACACGTTCTGTACCGGAAGGCCCGCGATCTCGTCGATGACCTGATCGAGCGGCCGAGGCGCGAAGCGCCCCCCCTGCTGCTCGGTGCAGAAGCAGAACGTGCACTTCTCGTGGCACCCGAACGCGGTCTTCACCGCCGCACAGCGGTCGAAGTACATGTAGAAGTAGCGCTCGGGGTGTGATCGCAGAAGGACGCGGTCAGGAATCGGCAGGGTCGAGGGGTCGAGCGGCGGGCCGGGATTCCTGACGAAGCGACCACCCTTGGGGAACGCCGCGCCGGCGATATCGTCATAGGGCTCGCCACGGTCGATCCTCTCGAGGGCCCGCTGCACCCCGCGGAGGGCATCGTCGCAGAACACGCCGTCGACCGCGTCGCTGAAGAACGGCTCAGGGGTCACCTCCGCCGTGGGCCCCCCCACGAAGACGTACGGAGGCGACGGGAGCGCCTTGAGACGGCGCGCGATGTCGTGCACGGAGCAGGCATTGGTGATGTGCGCCGAGATCAGCACAACCCTCGGCCCCAGGGCGCGGGCGCGACGAACCGGGTCCAAGCGATCGGTCATGCCGTCGTGGAGGGTGACCTCGTGGTCCCGGAGCACCGTGTGGAGGTACTCAAGCTCGAGCGGCTCGCACGTGATGAACCGGTCCATGCGGATGGTCTGGCGCTCAGGCCGCACCTTGTAGGCGAGGACCTTCACGTCACGGGCGTCCGGAACACATGAACCTCAGGGACCCTCGTCCGGTAGTCGAGCAGCCCGCGACCCAGGCGGAGCAGGCCCCGCGCGACGCCGTTGGAGTGCCAACCGAACATCCCCTTCTCCACGATCGTCCCGCCAAGCCGGGTCTTGGGCACCTCCGCGGTCTGCCCGAGATCGAGCGTGGTTGCGCCGTCCTCGATCGCCTCACGCACCACCGCTGAGAGCAGGTTGAAGTAGTTGTGATCGGCCTGGTTGGTCCGGTAGTCGATGCCACCCAGGAAGAACGAGCGATGACCTCCGTCGGTGGCCGCCACGTGCCACGCCACGGGGCGGCCGTCGCGCCTGTGGACAGTCAGGTGGAAGCGCTCGGGCAGCTTCTCGAAGAACCGGACAGACAGGCGCTCCAGCCTGGCGGCGCTGTGCCCGAGCACGTCGAGGTACTGCCGGTGAAGTACGTCCTCGAAGCGATCGCACGGGCCTCGCTCGGAGGTGACGCCCGACCACTTGCGCCCGATGCGCTCGACCCGGCGTCGGTAGGACGAACGAAGCGCGCCCAGGTAGTCACGCCACGAGCCGAAGGTGAGCCTCATCGTCACGGTGGGCAAGGTCCTGCCCGACGCCAGGCCGGGAAGATCGACGGGGTGATCGAGGTTCAGGCCTACAAGCAGGCCACGCTCGCGCCCCATCACCTCCTGACACAGGAGCGTGGCGTCGGCGACCTCGCCGATCAGCCCGGGAGCCGACACCGAGCACGGGACCCCGAGCACGTGCATGCGGACCGGACTCTTGATGTGAAGGAACGTGAGCAGGTCGAGCCGAATGGTGTAGACGCATGCCCCGGCGACGAGCCGACCGTCTTGCCGACCGACGTAGTAGCGCTGTGCACATTGGTTCTCGCGGTCCGTGTGGTCGAGGAAGTCGCGCCGCTGAAAGCCGGACGTGGCCAGCGCGTCCCACTCGGCCGGGAGCTTCGTGGCCGAATCCAGCCGGGTCACGTCGAGGGTCACGATCCGAGCTCCTCGTCGAAGACGGCCCAGCGCCGGAACGGCTGCAGCTCGCGGCCGATCGCGTGCTTTAGGAGGCCGAGGGTCATCCCGATGCTGGCGTCGTTCTCCTCGAAGATGAAGCCCCCTTCGCAGGTGTCGTAGGGGCCCCGCCGCACCGAGCGGATCATCTGCAGGATCATCGCGCCGAGGGCGGACCCGAGGCGGTGCTCCCTGCGCACCGCGACTTCGGTCAGGCGGACCGCGCGGATCGGGTTGCGAAGCCTGTAGCGAAGCACATGACGGAGGCCGAGCTCGTCGCCCGGACGCGACACCAGCTGGTTGAAGTCGGGGTACCAGAGGAGGAACCCTACCGGTTCTCCGTCGACCTCCGCGAAGATCAGGTTCTCCTCGCCGAGCAGGAACCGGAACGGGTGCAGCAGCTCGAAGTCCTCTTCGGGGGTCCGGTCCGACCAGTACGGGTGGCGCTGGAAGCAGGCGTTGTTGAGCTCGGTGTAGATCCGGGCGTCGCGCCTGAGGTGGCGACGCTGCATCGTCCGGATCGTGACCTTGCCGGGTCTGAGCTCGGCCGCCAGGCGACCGGCAAACGCGCAGAACGGTCGGACGTCGAAGCGGTAGCTCGCCATGGATCGCCGCCGCATGCCGTCGAAGTACGCCGCGTAGTAGGGCGGGTTCCAGTTGAGGCCGAACACGGGCGGTTCCGCGAAGCCCTCGACGAGGATGCCCGCGTTGTAGTTGAGGTGCCCCCCCAACCCGCAAACGAGGCGGGACACGCCCGGGAAGAGCTCGCGGGCGCGCGCGACGAGCGCCTCCTTGACCCCCACGAGGCCCGGCAGCGCCTCGAAGTACCCGACCTGCACGTGGTCGTGGAGGTTCCGATCGTGGACGAGCAGCGCGCGACCCACCACTCGCTCGCCGTCGAGCAGCAGGTGCGGGCGCACAGTGGCATGACGGTGGTACACGGAGCGCCCGCCGATCAGCATCTCGACGACGTCGACCTCCGTGTTCCGGTGCTGCGGGTGGCCTCGGTAGATCTCGCCGACCACGGCGTGCAGCGCCCGGTTCCCTGCACGCCCCTCGGCAGGTTTGAGGTGGATCACACCAGGATCTCCGGCGGACGGGGGAAGCCGAGGAAGCTCGTGTGAGCCGAAGCGCAGTAGGCCCCCGCGAGGCCGAACACTACGAGATCGCCGGGGTGAGCGGGCGGCAAGCATACTTCGCGCGCGAGGTAGTCGCGAGAGTAGGTCGAGCAGCCGTAGACGTCGGTCGACACCGGAGCGCACTCGCCCGACGCGGTCTCGACGGCGGGGAGCAGGCTCACGGGGTGATAGGCGTTGTCGGGGTAGAATAGCGGCCGCGGAAACTGCGCCACGGAGGCGTTGACGCCCACCAGCTGACGCTCGCGACGCTGCTTCACGTCGACCACGCGCGTCACGAAGTGACCTGCCCTGGCTCCCACGATGCGACCGGGCTCGAGCAGCATCGTCAGCGGGCGCCCAACCTGGCGGGAGACCTCAGCCATGACCTGGGCCACCATCTGACCGTAAGCCTCGAAGTCGAAGCCGGTCTCGCCGTCTTCGACCACGCCAAACCCACCCCCGAAGTCCAGGTATCGCAGGCCCGGAAAGCGCGGGGCGAGGCGCGCGAGCTGCTGGTAGCACTCGTGGAAGTAACCCACGTCGAGGATGTCGGTGCCGGCGTAGAGGTGCAGCCCCTCGACCCAGGGCTGACCGTAGAGCTGCTCGATCTCGCCCGGGACCAGCCCCAAACGGCTATCGCGCCCCAGGAAGAAGCCAGCACGGGTGCGACGCGGCACCACGTGATCACCGATGTTGCAGCGAATGCCGGCGGGGGCGTCCGGGAAGACCCGGTGCCAGCTGGCAACCTCGCCCAGCGAATCCAGGTTGACCAGCGCCCCCGCCTCTCGCACGGCGCGCATGGTGCTGACATCCATGGCGGAGGCCGTGAACACGATCTCGTGCCCCCGAAAGCCAGTACGCCTGACGAGGTCGAGGTGCGGCACGGAGTTGACGAAGACCCTGAGCCCCGCACTCCGGACCACATCCAGAAAGGCGGGGTTGTCGTTGGCCATCGTCGCCATGTGAACCGCCTTGTCCTGCCAGGGCACCGCCGCGAAGCGCGCCGCCATGCGGCGGATCTCCCTCGAATCATAGAGATAGAAGGGGGAGTCGCAGCTGGCAGCCGTATCGCGAACGCTCGCCAGGATGTCGGTGGGCACAGTCATCGCGACAGTCTAGGCGGACGAGGCGCCGACGACCACACCCCGCCGCAGGCGGTGCAGAGCCAGGCGGCCGTCGCTACCCGCGCCGGCGCGTCCCGGAGCCGCTAGACTCTCGCCTTCAGGACGGCCACCGCGTCGAGCCGGCTCACCTGACGGCGGACGAGGAGAATCACCGCAGCGCCTGCGAGCCCTACCACCGCGGCCGCCAGCACGTAGGTGCCTGGGCTGATGAAAACCGGGACACGGTAGAACTCGTTTCGCATCGCCGCAGCCGATAGCTCGCTCAGCCCGAGACCTGCGAGGCAACCGAGCGGAACCGCCAGCGCGACGTGAACGAGTAGCTCGCCGGCCACGAGCTGGGAGACCTCGCGGTGGCTGAAGCCAAGCACCCGGAAGGTGGCCAGCTCGCGACCACGCTCGGCCAACGAGACGCGGGCGATGTTGTAGAGCACCCCGAAGGCGATCGCACCGGCGAAGGCCGACATGAGCGCGGCGAACCGGAGCACGTTGTCGAGCATCAGCCCCCGAAACGCCTTCATCGTCGCCTGCCGAGACGTCACCGTGGCCACACCGGGCAAGCGTCGGAGCGCCCGGTAGATCCGCTCCTTCGCGGAGCCCTCCACCCTCAGCGTCGCCCCCGAGATCTGCCCGGGTTCGCCCAGGAGCTCCTGGAGCACGTCGAGCGCGATGAAGCTCTCCGATCCGAACGGCCGATCAGGGACGGCACTGACGCGGAGCTCGCGAACCCGCCGATCTCCCTCCAGCAGCTCGACCGAGAGCGTCTGACCCTCCACCACGCCGAGCTCCTCGGCGAGCGATCGGCTCAGCGAGATACCCTCGAGCGGGACCGGATGGACCCTCCCGTCGAGATCGACGATCCGACGGAGGCTGGAGTCGGGGAGGTAACCTGTCAGCGTCGTGCTTCGCGCGCGCGGACCGCTGCGCAGCCTCACCGGCACGGAGCGAAAGGGCTCAACCTCGAGGACGTCGTCCATCCGTTCCAGCTCTGGAACTGCCTGGCTCGAGACCGGCCGCGTGAACGTCAGCGCCAGATCTCCTCGCCAGGCCCGACCGAACTCGATGTCCAGCAGGTGGTCGATCGAATCGCCGAAGAACCCTGTCTCGACCACCATGGCCACCCCGGCCGCCACGCTCAGCACGCCCGTCAAGGCGCGTACCGGCCGGCGAGCGACCTGCCTGGCGATCATGCGTCCGACCTGCGGCAAGAGGCGCGTGGCTCCGATCCGGTCCAGGAGGCTGCCCGAATACGGGGCGGGCGGCTCGGGCCTCATCCCCACGGCGGGCGGGACGCGGACCGCCCGGGCGATGGCGCGACCCACGCCGAGCAAGCTCGCGCCCAAGGCGAGCGCCGACGCCGCCAGGTAGACCCAGGGCTCGCGAGGTCGCACAGGGAGCGGAAGCCGGCAGATCGCTGCATAGGTGGCCATCATGGAACCGGCCAGCCAGCCTCCCAGCAGGGACCCGAGGAGGCTCGCCGTCGCGACGATCAGCGCCACCCCCTTGGCGTAGTGGAGGCCGATCTGGATCGGTCGGAGCCCGAACGCGCTCAGGGTCGCGATGATCTCGCGCTCTACCCCCACGAGCCGCGTGATCACCACGTGCAGGATGATGGTCGCCACCAGCATGAGGGTGAGGGGAAGGACGATCGCCACGGCCCGGAGCTGGCGGATATCATCCGAAAGGAAGCGGTGGCTGATGCTCGTCTCCCGCCCCCCGGCGCCGAGACCACCGTACGGCTCGAGCGCATGGTCGATCTCCGCGACTGTCACCCGCAGGTCCGCTCCGGGCGCGAGCCGGACCACGAGCTGATTGAAAGCACCATCCATGCCCGACGCCGCGGCCACTGCCTCGCGGTCCATCCAGATCAGGCCGAAGTGTCGGTCGTCCGGGAGCGTGCCCCCTGGGGGAATCGAGAACACATGCTCGGGCGACAGGGCGATCCCCACCACTCGCACGTTCGTCCGCCGCCCATCGACGACCAGACCGAACCTGTCGCCCGGCTCGAGGCCGTGCGCCGTCGCGAACGCCTCCCCCACCACCACCTCGTCGCGCGCGTGCCGCGCGGCCGCTCGCCCCACACGCAGCATCGGCCGGTTCAACACGGAGGCGGCGCCGTCAGGCAGCGACTGGACCCAGGCGGTGATCGGCTCCTCGAACGGGGCCATGTCGATCGTGCCGTGCGCGATGATGCGCGTCTCGGCGACCGAGATCCCCGGGAGCTCCTGCAGCCGCTTCCGCAGCGAGTCTGGTGCCTTCTTGAGCAGGCAGGCGACGTCGGCGAACCCCTGCTCGGCGTAGAACGCGGCCTGGGCGCGGAGCAATGCCTGGTAGGTGGAGACCGAGGCGACGAAGATGCCCACGGCGCAGGCGATGAGGAGAGCGATGGCAAACGCCTGACCGCGCAGCTGCCAGAGCCCTCGCCACATCTTGCGGTCGAGCGTGCTCACCAGCGGACGTCCCGCACGGGCTTGCGCGACGCGTTACGGTCCTCGCGCGCCACCCGGCCGTCGGAGATCGTGACCACCCGGTCCGCGATTCCGGCGACCTGTTCGTTGTGGGTGATGAGGATGGTCGACGTTCCGAGCTCCACGTTGACGCGGCAGATGGCATCGAGAACGACACTACCCGACGCGAGGTCCAGCGCTCCCGTGGGCTCGTCGCAGAGGAGCAGCGCGGGTCGCTTGACGATGGCACGGGCGATGGCGACGCGCTGCTGCTGCCCTCCCGAAAGCTGCGAAGGAAAGTGGTGCAAGCGATCTGCCAGTCCGATACGCTCGAGCGCCTCTGCGGCCGACATCGGGCTGGCCGACATCTCGGCCACGAGCGCCACGTTCTCCAGCGCGGTGAGCGTGGGCACCAGGTTGTAGAACTGAAACACGAACCCGACGTGGCGGCGACGGTAGGCGGTCAGCGCGACGTCGTCGTTCAGCGCGAGCTGCCCGCCCTCGTACCAGACCGATCCGCTCGAGGGCACGTCGAGCCCTCCGAGCAGGTTGAGCAGCGTCGACTTGCCGCTCCCCGAGGCGCCGAGGATGACCACGAGCTCACCGCGACGCAAGACCAGGTCTACGCCGCGAAGCGCAGAGACCTCCAGCTCCCCCATCGCGTACACCTTGGTGAGAGCTCGCCCTTCCAGCACGACCGGCGCCGCCAGGGGAGCCGGCGCGGACTCGAGTTCGGCGCGGGGCTCGTCCGGCATCTGCTACTGGCTCCAGTGAGCTCTCCCCGCCCCTGCCGATGCTTCTCGAGCGGACTGATTGGTCCGTGATTGGTCCAGGAAAGTCAGCCAATCATGGCTTTCGCCGGGGAAAACTTGCGGAGAGGGCGGGATTCGAACCCGCGGCGGAGTTTTGCCCCGCGCCCGCTTAGCAAGCGGGTACCTTCGGCCACTCGGTCACCTCTCCGGGGTGGGCATGGCCACAGCGGCCGCGGAGCATGCCTCACGGCCCGTCTCCGTACAAGCGCAAGCAGCAACGGCCCAGCACTTTCCGGTCGAGGCGTCGTCGATCCCGGCACGCGCGACCGGGGGGCCGCGCCCGGGGCGACCAGGCGGTCAGTCTCGCTCGCTATGCGTTATCGGGAAGGGCTCGCGCTCTGCATCCGCGGGGTTGGACTCGTCCGTCCCCCTCGCGTACTGGCTCCCAGCGCTGGTCGTCACGAAAGGCCCGCCCTCCTCCTCGGGCACGGGCTGATCGCGAGCGTCGTCCGCCGATTCGCCCGAGGTGGCGTTGGCCAGGAAGTCCTCGCCCAGCCCCTCGGCCAGGTCGTCGTTCACGCGACGACGCCGGACCGCCGTGGGATCGGGCAGGAAGGCCGTCCCATCGTCAGTCCGTCGATGCTTGCCGCGAACGCTGGGCGGCCGTGCGCCGACGGCCCTCCTGGGAGGCAGAGACCTCCTCGCCGTCGACTTCTTCGCGGCCGGGGCCCGCTTCGCCAAGGGCTTCTTCGTGGCCACCCTCTTCGGCGCAGGCTTCTTCGCCGCAAGCTTCTTCGGCGCAGGCTTCTTCGCCGTGGACTTCTTCGTGGCCGTCTTCCTCGACGCAGGCTTCTTCGACGCCCGCTTCTTCGCCGCGAGCTTCTTCGGCGCAGGCTTCCTCGCGGCGGCCACCCGCCTGGCAACCGCGGCCTTCACGGCCTTGCGCGTCACCGCCTGTTTCCTGGCGGGAGCGCGCTTCTCCGGCGCGGCGCAGTTGCAGGTGCAACGACATGCTTTGGCTGCGAGCTTCTTCGACGTCTTCTTCGCGACCTTGGCCATGGAAACCTCGTCGTTCTTGGGGAGCGGACCAACCGTACTGGATGCGTGCAAGACGCACGCCGCTCGAACGTCAGGTCACGCCGAGCAGCTTGTTCATCGACGCCTCGTCAGCCGGCGTGAACGGGTACTGGTCGAAATCGTTGCTGGCGACCCACTTGAACGCGTGAACCGCACGCGGTTCGAGCACGCCGTTCAGCAAGCGGCACTCGTAAAGGAAGAGGTCCACCACATAGTGCTCATACGGATGGCTCACGAACGAGATGAGCTTCCCGCACTCGATTTCCCCGCCGAGGCGATGCATCACCTCGCGCTTCAGCGCCTGCGCGTCGGTCTCACCCGGCTCGACGCGCCCGCCCGGAAACTCCCACAACAGAGGCAGAACCGCCGAGGCGCGCCGCTGCGTGATGAGGTACTTGTTCTCGTGCTCGAGCACGGCGGCGACGACGCGAATCGTTCGCAGGGCGGGGCTCATACGTGTGTGCTCATGCAGCCCCCAAGATAACACGTGGCGCGCACGAAGCGAATCGGACGCACGACTCGCCTGACGATCGGGGCTCCGCGGGCCGTCCTGCCAGCGTGCGCGCGCGTCACATCGAGATCCGGAAGAGCTGCTGACCCATGAGGAGGATATCGCCGGCCAGGAGCTCGGTCTCCTCGCTCAGACGGATGAAGGTCCCGTTGGAGCTCCCCAGATCGGTCAGCATCACTCGCCCGCCGTCGCAGGTCAGACGCCCGTGCAGGCCAGAGACATAGCCGTCCTCGGGGAAGAGGACATCGCCGCGCTCGCGCCCGAGCTGCACGCCGGTCTTCGGCAGGGGGAACGCGTTGCCCGTGGCGTCGCGCCCGATGACGAGCGCGATCCGCCCGACATAGCCCTCCGACGGAGCGCCGAGACGCTCGACCCCGTCCGGCGACGGGGGCTCGGGAGCGAGAGCCTCGTAGCGGATGATCTCCTGCCCGATGCGGAAGATGGCGTTCGCCTTCAGCTCCACGGGAACGTCACGCGTCAGCTTCCGGTAGACACCGTTGAGCGATTCTTCGTCCTTCACGACGAGACGCCCCGGAGCCGGCTGACGGAACGTCGCGTGGCGTGGCGAGAGGTAGCTGTCGCCGGCGAAGATGCTCCCCGTCTCGCGGCCGATGACCTGGGTACCTGACGGCAACCGGTACTGACCGGCCTCCGTGCCGTCCGCGCGGAGGGCTGTCAGGACGACGTTGCTGGCGCTGTCGGCGCCCACGGCGGCCGCCACCGGGACCTTGCGGACCGAGGCAGGCACGGCGGTCAGGCGGAAGCCGCAAGAGCCGCAGAACAGGTTCCCCGTGGCGTTCATGTGCCCGCACTGCGGACAGGTGACGCCGCCTGGGGTCGGCTGCGCGACGGCGGCAGGAGCCGCGGCAGCGGGAGCAGGCACGGCCACGGGTGCGACCGGGCCGGCCTTGAAGGGCATGGCGCTCGGCGGCATGGGCCCGGGGGGCGGCGGCTGCTGGAACACCGGGGCGGCCACGGGAACGAGCGGGGCGGGCGAAGGCTCCGGACGGGGCACCCCGACACCTTGCGCTCGCACGCCGTGCGCAGGCGTCTGCGGGGAGAAGGGTTTGGGCGCCATTTCGCGCGGGAGCTCCGCCCCGCAGCCAAGGCAGAATTTGTAGTGGTCCTGGTTGTCCTTCTCACACTTCGGACAGGTGATCACCCTTCAGCCTCCGATGCGAACCCACCGCGCGAGCACGACGGTACGTTTGTGCCAATGTACGCCAGGAAGCGGCCTCACGTCTTCCGCTTTCGGCGTCGGGCCGTGCACCTTGCGCGCGGCGCCAGATCGCGCTTTCGTCTGCCTCCGCGGTTCTGCTCTCATCCGGACCGTCCGACGTCACCCCAACACCGAGGAGGCTCTCGTGCCCGAAGCGACTTTCCCCAACATCCAGGTGCCCGGCGAGGGCCAGCTCTACGCGCGGCTTCACACGTCGCTCGGCAACATCGTGCTCAGGCTCGAGGAGCAGCTCGCGCCGAACACGGTGAAGAACTTCGTCGGCCTGGCGACGGGCACGCAGGAGTGGAAGCACCCGGCGACCGGCGAGGCCAAGAAGGGCGTGCCGCTCTACGATGGGACGATCTTCCACCGCGTCATTCCCGACTTCATGATCCAGGGCGGGTGCCCGCTCGGTCAGGGAACCGGTGGCCCCGGCTACAGGTTCAAGGACGAGTTCCACCCCAAGCTCCGCCACAGCGGCGCCGGCGTCCTCTCGATGGCCAACTCGGGACCTGGCACCAACGGCTCGCAGTTCTTCATCACCGAGGGGCCCACGCCTCACCTCGACGACCGCCACTCGGTCTTCGGCAAGGCGGTCGCCGGCCAGGACGTCGTGCGCAAGATCGCCACGACCCCGCGCGGGCGTAACGACCGGCCGAACACGGAGGTCGTGCTCAAGAAGGTCGAGGTCTTCCGCAGCCCGACGGCCCCGACCGCTTGACCATCAGCCAGGCGACACCGGTGGCGTGACCGTCCCGTCCACCGGAGTCGCCGCAACAGGGTTCATCTCGGCGACGTACTTCGCGAGCTTGTTCAGCCGGGCGACGTCGAGCGCCGCGATCACGAGCATGCGCGTGTCGCGGTCGAGCCCGCGCGCCCGCGCCACCGAGATCTTGGCGACGTCGATGTCGTGAATCTCGCCGAGACGCTTCTGGAAGCGCGCCGCCGGCTCGGCCAGCGCGACCAGGTCGATCGGGAGGGCCTCGGTGAAGAACTCGACGGCGTAGCGGAGCTTCTTGTACGCGATGCGAAGAGCGTGCAAGCCGAGAGCGTCGTCCGGCGGGGTGTCCCGTCGCGCCTCGACCGCTTCGCGCGCCTTCTGCACCGCGCGTCGACCGAACTTGCTCAGCGGCGGATCGCGGTCGGGACGGACTGGCAGGGTCAGGATGGCGTTGAGGAGGGCGCGAGCGCGATCGAGCTCACCCTGTCGCAGGCGGGTGACGAGGCCGCGGCGCAGGCGCCTGTCGCGGACAAGGCGACGCGCGCGCCACTCGGCCAGCGGGGCGCTGTGCACCGCGACGGCGTCGAGCGTCTCCCCCAGCGCCTCCTCGTCGCGCAGCTCGCCCGTGGAGGCCTGGAGGTCCGCGAAGGCCGTTCGCACGGCGTCCGAGTGAAATTCGCCGAAGACCGGCCTGGCGAGCTTGAGGAGCGTGCGGAGCCTGCGCAGCGCGACGCGCAGGTCGTGAACGGCCTCCGAGTCGGTGTTGCCCATCACCCGCGGCTGTGCGAGCGCCAGGGCGTCGTCGAGCATCCGCGCCTTGCGCGCGAGGAATGCGGCCGTACGGACCTCGTTCGGTCCTTCGTCCGCGAGAGGGAGGGACATCGTCGTGCCTCCCCTGGTCAGCTCGCCCCGGCGGGCCGCGCCACCGGGACGACCGTGACGAGAACCTCCGGCTTGTAACCGAGAGCGCGACCGACAACACGCCGGACAGCGAGGCGCACGGCCTCCCCGATCTCGTGGGCGCCCGTGCCCCGTCCGGGTGCGCCCACCGCAGCACGGTCGGCTTCGAGCGCGGCCATGGCCAGCACAGCGCCAAGCTCTGGCTCCGCGAGGACGCCGCGAGCAGCGAGCTGGACCTGCCCGACGACGCTGCCTTCGCTCACCGGCACGGTCGCGAATACTACCCCCTCTGCGGCCAGCGTGCTGCGCTCCTTGATGACCTCTCCGGCCACGACCTTGCCGAAGCCCATGTGCACTCGTCCCGTAGGCCATCGGCCATCGAGTCGCAGTGTCGTCGCATCGAGGACGCCGACGTCTCCATTCTCGAGCAACAGGCAATCGCCGACCCCGAGGCTCGCGGCGAGCTCCGCGTGCCGGACAAGGTGGTGGCGCGTGCCGTGGACGGGGATGAAAGAGCGCGGGCGAACGAGCTCGATCATCCGGCGAAGATCCTCCCGGGACGCATGTCCGCTGACGTGCACTTCGGGGTCGATGACGCGAGTCGTGACCTCGACTCCTCGCCGGAGGAACGCCGACTCGAGCCTCCCGACGTCGACCTCGTGTCCCGGGATGGCGCGGCTCGCGAGGATGACGTGGTCGCCCGGGTCGAGGAGGAAGGGGTGCTCCCCTCGCGACAGGCGACCGAGCGCGGCGTTGGGCTCGGCCTGCGTCCCGGTCGCGACGCCAAGGACCCTGTTGCGTGGCAGCTCTCTGGCCTGCTCGGCTGCCACCATCAAGCCATCCGGCCAGGCAAGATGGCCGGTGCGCTCGGCGACACGGGTGTGTGTCGCGACCGAGCGACCGAGGGGCACGATGCATCTTCCCGTCGCCAGCGCGATCTCGCCGAGGAATCGGAGGCGGTGGATGTTCGACGCGAACAGGCCGATGACCACCCTGCCGGTCGCCGCCGCAACGAGCCGCTGGAGCGCGGTCCGGACCCCCTGCTCGCTCCCCGAGAAGCCTGGCACGTCGACGTTCGTCGAGTCCGATAGGAGCAGCCGCACCCCCTGGTCGCCCAGCTGGCGCAGACGCTCGGTGTCGAGGAGCTCGCCGTCAGGCGGCGTGTCGTCGAACTTGAAATCGCCGGTGTGGAGGATGAGCCCTGCGCGCGTCTGGATGGCGAGCGCGGTCGCGTCGCACGTCGAGTGGGTGACCCGGATAGGCTCCACGGTGAACGGCCCGACGGCGTACTGCTCGCGGGGCGACGCGGCGACGAGGACCGCGGAGCGGAGCACCTCGTGCTCCTGGGCGCGCTCGCGCAGGAGCGCGAGGGCGTAGGGCGGACCCCAGACCGGCACGTCGAAGCGCTTGAGCAGGTGCGGAACGGCGCCGAGGTGGTCCTCGTGACCGTGGGTCAGGAAGACCCCCCGGATGCCGCCGCGGTACGGGTCGATCCCGGCAAAATCGGGGTGGATG
>Ga0181517_10002076_pt1 | contig 21062 bp, 20 predicted proteins | sample PEATcosm2014_Bin_31_FD_119748 | JGI IMG/M metagenome (GOLD analysis project Ga0181517, IMG submission 119748) | Peatland microbial communities from MTU Mesocosm Facility, Houghton, MI, USA - PEATcosm2014_Bin01_30_metaG | ecosystem: Environmental > Terrestrial > Soil > Wetlands > Peat | place... | reverse complement strand
ACGGCATCCCCAAAAAACACTTCCCTCTCTTCTTGAAAGAATGTGAATTCCGTTTTAATATACCCTCACCAAAAAAACAGCTTTCCTTTCTAAAAAAGCTCATTACCTAGGTCAGCCCCAAAATAAATGCCGCCCTCCTGCGGATCGTAGAGCCGCAGGAGCAGACTCACGAAGGTGCTCTTCCCCGCGCCCGACCGGCCCACCAGCCCCACGTGCTGGCGCGGCTCTATCCTGACGGAGAGATCCTTGAGCATATTATCCCTCTTGGGGTAGGCGAAGGTGAGTCCCTTGATCTCCACGGTGGGGATCCCCGGGGGGATCGCGACAGGATTTTCGGGCTCGCGTATCTCATGGGGAGTGAGAAGTTTTTCGAGGTTCTCCGAGAGCCTTGAGAGCGTGATGGCGGCGTTGGCCGTGGCATTGTGCACCCAGGAGAGATTGGCCGCCTGTCCCATCAGGGAGAGCACGATGACCAGCTGCCCCACCGTCAGCTCGTGGGACGCGAAAAGCGAGATCGCCGTCAGGGTCAGGGCGCTGTACAGGAAGAACTGCCAGAGCGTCTGGTTGCTCTTCCGCGCTATGTACTTCAGGTCCTTGCTTATCCCATAGGAGAGGTTTCTGCGCAGCGTTCTTTCGACGTTTCTTGACTCTCCCTCGGCTCCGCGGTCGGTCTTGACGGCGATAAAATTGGAGAGGGAATCGGCGAGCTTTCCCCAGCCGTAGCTGTTGGCGGCGGAAGTCTTCCTGTTGTAGCGGTTGGCGATCTTCAGGAAGCGCACCGCGGAGACCGTGTAGCCGCCCAGGCAGAGCACGGTAATGAGCGTAAAGATGGGGTTGAGCCGCGTGAAGACCACCAGAATCGTGAGAAGGCGTATGGGCGCGTCGAAGAAAATGATGTCAATCCCCGAGGTCAGGTTGATGACGGCGGAGGTGGACTGCCCGATGCGGGAGGAGATCTGCCCGCTGATATTCTGCACGTAGTAGTCGTAGCTTTGCCCCAGGGTGTGATAGAAGAGCTTGGTGTCGGAGGCGTAGTCGAGCCTGTCGTTGAGCACCATGTCCAGAAAGAAACAGAGCGTGTTTGCAATCTGTTCGAGGATGTAGAAGCCTCCCAGGATTCCCATGCCTATGGCCACCCCCTGCAGACCCGCGTGGGGATTTTTGATCAGATAGTCGACGAGAGGGCCGACGAGCACCGAGGTCACGATTCCCAGCGCGGAGCAGACCGCGCGCGCGGAAAAGCACAGCCAGGGATAGCCGCCCAGGCTTGTCAGGACGTGCCAATAGTATCGGAGGGGGGCCTTCTGGAAGCGGGAGAGGTCATTGGCAGTGCTCATATGATGATTTTATTTGATATCAGTATACCCATCCACCCCTTACCCCTCCTTCAAGGAGGGGATGATTATGTGGGCCCTGCGGGCCCACGCCCACCCGGGGCTGGCGCCCCATACCCCCTTGCACTGCGTCTGCCCTGCATTGCTGTCCGTCCCGGATGGGACGGTTCGATGGTTAGCCCGGCATTTCAATGCCGGGTCTTGTTCACGCGTTTTCATCGGGGAGTCTCTTGCTGGCGATGGTCGAGGCAACCTGTTCGATACCCTCCGTCAGTCCGATCGTCTTTTGGTCGAGATCCTTGTGGATGCGGCAGCGGACGGCCACCTTGCGGGCTTCGGCCTCTTTGCCGCCAAGGACCCACATCATCGGGACCTTTTGGGTCTCGGCCTTGCGGATCTTGCCGCCCAGCTTGTCGGAAGAGGGGTCAATCGTCGCGCGGATGCCGCGGGCCTTCAGTTCCCTGAGCACCTCTTCGGCGTAGGCGTTCTGCGCGTCAGTGATCGTGATAAGACGCACCTGCTCGGGAGAGAGCCACAGCGGAAAGTTGCCTCCAAAATGTTCAATAAGGAACCCGATGGTGCGTTCGTGAGTGCCCAAAGGCGCTCGGTGAATGCAAATAGGCGTTTGATCCTGATTGTTGTGGTCGTGGTAGGTAAGTCCGAATCTCTTGGGAACCGCGAAGTCCACCTGGTTGGTGGCGAGGGTAAACTCTTTGCCAATGACGCTCCACACCTGCACATCGATTTTGGGGCCGTAGAAAGCCGCCTCGTTGGGCACCTCCACATATTTGATGCCGGAGTCGATCAGGACTTTGCGAACCATGTCCTCTGTTTTCTTCCACAACTCAGGTTCGTTGACAAACTTCTGACCCAGTTTGGCGGGATCGTGGGTGCTGAAGCGCATCACGTACTTTTTGATGCCGAAGATCTCAAAGTACTTCAGGTACATATCATTGACGGCCCTGAATTCGCTGGCAAACTGTTCAGGCGTGCAGTAGATGTGTGCGTCATTCATGCTCAGGCAGCGCACGCGCATCAGTCCAAAGAGCTCTCCTGACTGCTCGTAGCGGTAGCACTCGCCGTATTCGGCCAGGCGCAGGGGAAGATCCTGGTAGCTGTGCGGTTCAGCCGAGTAAATGCAGTGATGATGCGGGCAGTTCATAGCCTTCAGATAGTACTTCTCCTCGTTTCCATGCTCATCTTTGAGGATTAGGGGAGGGAACATACTGTCAGCGTAATAGGGCAGGTGGCCGGATGTGGTATACATCTTCTCCTTGGCCAGGTGAGGCGTCTTGACCCGCACATATCCAGCGGCAAACTCCGTTTCGCGTGCCAGCTTTTCCAGTTCTTCGCACATGGCCGCACCCTTGGGCATCCAGAGAGCCAGTCCGGGACCTACGAGCTCGGAGTTAAAGGTAAAGATCCCCATCTCCTTGCCGATCTTCCTATGGTCGCGTTTCTTTGCCTCCTCCATCTGCTTCAGATATTCGTCGAGCTCTTTCTGCGAGGCGAAAGCCGTCCCGTAAATCCTCTGTAGCTGCTTGTTCTTCTCATCGCCCTTGTGATAGGCTCCGGCTATGGAGAGCAGCTTGATCGCCTTGATCTCGCGGGTGCTTTTGACGTGTGGGCCCGCGCACAGATCCGCGAACTCGCCGTTATGCCAGAAGGTGATCTTCTCGTCCCCCTCGATGTCGGCCAATCTCACCAGTTTGTAGACGGCCTGTCCGCGGCTTTCGATGATCTTTTTGGCCTCCTGCCTGCTCACCTCTTCAACGGTGAATTTCTGGTCCTCGGCGATGATTTTTTTCATCTCAGCCTCTATTTTGACCAGATCTTCGGGAGTGAATTTGTGCTCCAGGTCGAAATCATAGTAAAATCCGGTCTCCGTCGCCGGCCCGATGTCGAGCTGGGTTTGTGGCCACAGGCGGAGTACGGCCGTGGCCATGACGTGGCTGGCGGAGTGGCGGATCTCATGGAGCGTTGCCATAATGAGAGGAGTTTAGTAAAGCGCCATGTAAAATGCAACTCCGACCAATCTCTCCATGCGGCGTCAGCCGCTCCAACTAGTCCCGTAGGGACTTCGCGGAGCGGATCTTAGCCACGGATTTCAATCCGTGGATGCGAGAACAGAAGCGTTTTATTTTATATAATCTATATTACCCAATAATCACTGTTATCATCACTGTTTAACAGTGATGATCAGGTAGAATTGTTAGTGTTGTTTGAGGCTGTGAAAAGCGAGGAAATGGGGTGGTAGGTCATATTGGACTTATAGGACATATATGCACGATCCACCGGCAACTTTTCTGATAGGAAAAGAGCTATGGCGAACGGAAGGTATTATATCAGGTTTTTTTGGGGGGTAGGGGGTGGGTGTATGTCAATGTTGTTGTTAGACGCTATATATGCTAATTTTCCTGGATAAAGATTGCCTTCAATCAACTCCTGCCTTATTCTTCTCCTTTATGAATCTCTGTGGGAGGGGCGCAAAGGAATGGCTGCTGTTGGCGACGCTTCTGGGCGGTTGGTCTGTTGGAGCGGCTGTCGCTCCCATTCCCAGCGGCATTGCGGCGGCTCTCTTTCAGTTGACTACGCAGGGCTTTAGTCGGGATAGAAATGTTGCCTGCATCTGGCGGGTGAAATAGGAAGAAGGGGTTCTTTGGCTTGAAAAAATCATACAATAAGTGTATGTTATGGCCATGCCTCCCGCCATTGAATCCGTCTCCCCCATCCAGAGGGCTCTCCGCTCTCTGGCAAAAGTTTCCTTTGCCGGAGGCGCGACGCTGGTCTCCCCGCTTACAGGCGGTATAGCCACGTTGCTGATGACTTCGCGGTTGTTCGGGTATAACGGGCGCAATGCCATCTCGATCACTCGCAGCGCGATGTGCGTGGCCGCGCTTGCCGCCATGGTCTGGGTTGGGCGCTCGAATGGCTGGAAGCCGGAAGCGGCTCTCTTTAACAGTAATCTTTTTTCTGGCGGACACAGCGCTCCCGTTGCCGCGCAGCAGCTATTGACGCCAGAACGCTGAGGCGGTATGGTAACTGCGTTCGACATTCGTACAACCCAACAGGGGGCATGGGGGTGGGAGTTGTATTGATGTTGAGTAAATAAAAATGCGCTCTATCAAACGAGAGATCGCCGTGGCGCTCGTCTTGTCCGCGGACGGCAAGATCCTGCAGGGACAGAAAGATCCCCAAAAAAGGCGGAGTATATTGCGACGGCTATTGGCTTTTGCCCGGCGGAGACACCGAGGAAGGTGAGAGTGTCGGGCAGGCCTTTGAACGGGAGCTGCTGGAGGAGGTCGGCCTGGATGTGAAGGGTCTGCCGAGGGAGCTGATAGACTTGGATGATGCCGAAGCGCCCAAGACTCTCAAAAGCGGTGAGCGGGTGCTGGCCAAAATGAAGTGTTATACGTTCAAGGTTGTTTTGAAGGAGAAAGCCTCCGAGTCCAAAGCGCGACCGGGCGACGATCTCACCAAGCTGCGTTGGACAGACCCGAAGGAGTTGCCCGCTCTCAAGCTGTCGCCCCCGTCTGAGAAGCTCTTCAAGAGGCTGGGGTGGCTGTAGGGGGGCAACTATTGGGAACGCCACGGGTTAAAACCCGAGGCTAAGATTCATTCTGTCGCTGCGCGACGTCAGCGGGTGATTCTAAAAGTGCGGGGCAAGGTATGAATGCCGTGTGCTGTGCGACTGGGAGAAGGGACGGGTAATGTTTAACCACGTAGTGGGTGTGATATTGTAGCCGTGGGTTAGCAAGCCCGCGGTAAGAGTTGCATTACGCCCCCCAGCCACGCATTGACTTGGCCGACTCCTCCGCGTATGATCGCGCCATGCCGCAGAAGCTCTCCTTCTACAACACGCTCTCCCGCCGCAAGGAGGAGTTTGTGCCCATCAAAACGGGCGAGGCGGGGGTCTACTACTGCGGGCCGACCGTCTACTGGTTCCAGCACATCGGCAATATGCGGGGAGCCTACTGCGCCGACGTGATGGTCAAAACACTCCGCTATCTGGGCTACAAGGTGAAATTCGTCACCAACATCACCGACGTGGGGCATCTGACAAGCGACGGTGACGAGGGCGAGGACAAGATGATCGTGGCCATGCGCCGTGAGGGCAAATCCGCCTACGACATCGCGCGCTTCTACGAGAAGGCCTATTTTGACGACCGCGCTCTCCTCAATATCGCGCGTCCGGATATCGTCTGCCGCGCCACCGAACACATCGCGGAGATGATCGCGATGATACAGGGTCTGGAGAAGAACGGCTATACCTACGTGGTGGACGGCAATGTCTACTACGACACCTCAAAGTTTTCCTCCTACGGGGAGCTCTGGGGCGGGAAGAGAGTCTCCCGTGAGGAATTTTCCCGCGTGGAAGGCGACACTCGCAAGAAGAACCAGGCCGACTTTGTTCTGTGGTTTGGCAACTCCAAGCACGGCAATCAGGAGATGCAGTGGGACTCTCCCTGGGGGAGGGGCTTCCCCGGCTGGCACATCGAGTGCTCTGCGATGTCGAGCAAATACCTGGGGGAGCATTTTGACATTCACGCGGGCGGACAGGAGCACGCCGCCGTCCACCACACCAACGAGATCGCCCAGGCCGAGGGCTGCTTTGCCCACCTGCAGCAGGAGCACACCCACTGGGTGAACTATTGGCTGCACAACGAGTGGCTGATGAATGCCTCCGGCGACAAGATGTCCAAGAGCAAGGGAGAGATCGCCACGGTCCCCCAGATAATTGAGAGAGGCTACAATCCCCTGGCTTTGCGGCTCTTTTTCTGCGGGACGCATTACAGAAGCCCGCAGAACTTTTCCTGGGAGGCCCTCGACGCGGCCCAGTCAGCGTACCGCTCCCTGCGCGAGAAATTGCAGGAGTGGTCGAAGGCCCCTCTCGCGATCGGGCGCAAGACGAACGCGTATACCGAGAAATTCAGGGCGGCGCTCTCCGACGATATCAATGTCCCCCAGGCGCTTGGGGTGATGTGGGAGGCGGTCAAAGACAACCAACTGACGCCTTCCGACAAACGGGGGCTTCTGACTGACTTCGACCAGGTGCTCTCGCTGGGGCTTACTTCCGTGCACAGGGGCAGTTTATCTTCCGAGGAGCAGGCACTCCTGGACGCGAGAGGAGCCGCGCGCGCCGCCAGGGAATGGACAAAATCCGATGAGCTGCGGGACGCGCTGGCGGCGAAGGGGGTTATCGTCAAGGATACGGCAGGCGGGCAAACGTGGACACGGAAATGATTTTGGGCTTACAGCACCGGCACGCCGATAGCTTTAAAGAAGGCTGCCGAAGATAGCTCCTTGATATCAATGCTATTGGTATTTGGGGAGGGTTTCATGAGCAGCGGTATTCCTGTATTTGCGATCCTGGGCAGTGTTGCGAAATCCCTGTCTTTGGTCTGTGAGGGCTGGACGTTATCCCATTCCACCTGGCAGCCGTTTGGCTCGCGACTCATGTCTTGGAAGAGCTGGTTCATCGCTTTTTTGCCTTTTTCTTCCAGAGTCTTCCCGTCTATCCAGAGGCCAATTTTTGTCGAATGGTCTCGGGTTATTTTTCCGATTTTCGGGCTTATGAACTTCAGTTCCGCGCCAAAACCGTCTTGATGTTGCAGCCATAGCTGGAGATCCTCCTTGCCACTCAGAGTGCCGAGGGCTCGAGTCTGAATAGCCACTACCAGGGATCCCGTAACGAGAGGGTACTGTGCTCGATTACCAAATTCGCTCGTTAGCGCAACATGATTTCCGCCCTGTTTTATGCGCGCTTCATCCTCTGCTCTGCGTATCTTGAGCTGACCCTCGGAGCAATACTGGGCCAGGCCCATGTAAAAGGCATTGTTCTCTTGGGCCATTGCCAGGACGTCCCAAGTATAACCGCCGGTGTCTTGAGGAAATACGATTGCGGAGACTTTCATAACAGTCTGGATCATAAACCTTTGATATACGGCTGTCAATACCTATTACTGATTAGAGCATCAGTGTAGCTGCAGCTCAAAGGCCCCCGCCAGATTCATATCGAGATCCCGTTTAAGCTCGCCCCTGGCCTGGGTATATCTTCCCAGATAATCTATCTCATCGGGCTGATAACACGGCTCCGTGTACATGAAGTACAGATGCCGGCCCTTGAAATGTTTCTCCAGATACGGGGCCAAAGAGAGCGTCTCGGCCTTCTGTCCAAAGACCAATTTCACGCCCTTTACGGGAGGATAGCGGTGAAAGTAGTATTTGTAGAGCTCAGCGGCGCGATTGTGCACATAGATGGTATCTCCTGGGCGCGCGGCCCTCGATACCGCCATGCAGACCTGCTTTAGCTGCTGAGAATCGTGTGAATGGCTGAGCCTGTGGAGCGGATGCAGGAAGGGGAGCACCAGAATGAGCGCGAAAGCAAGAGTGATTGTCCGGTACTGTTTGTTGAAGACCTCCCAGACGTGGAAAAGCCCCAGCGCCAGAAAGGGCGTCAGGAGCACCGCCCAAAAGAGCACCAGCCGATCATAGACGGGATAGAGATGCAGCGCTCCCGCGATAAGCGTCAACAGTATCGGGAAGGTCAGCGCCAGAAGCCGCCTGTTGATCTCCCAAGCCCTGTAGAGCCCCAATACCACGAAGAAGATCCAGATGAGGAACTGCTCCTGGCCAAAGAGCCAGCCTATTATCCCGGGCAGGGTGTTGGTCCACCAATCGATGAAGCCGGGCTGCCAGGGGAGGGGAACGAAATGGTCCTTCCAGAAGCCGCTGAAAAATCCCCTGGCGTCAAGGAAGCGGTAGTTGAGTGCCCACAAAACCGCGAAGACGGACGCCAGCGCCGTATTGACCCAGAGTACGCGCAGGAAGGGCCTTGCGCAAAGCCGGGCCATGATGATACGAAGTCCGCCCAGGGGGACGGGGTCTTTGGACCCCGTATTTCTTCCCCGCCCCGATGGCGTGGGTAGGGGGTGGGAGTTGAAAGCCTCCCACAGCTGCCAGAGCCCCAGTCCGGCTATGATGAAGACGGAGACATAGCTGATCCACAGGGAGATCACCCCCGAAAGCAGGTAGACGGCGTTGCGGTGGGCGCCTTTTGTCTGGTAATTGAAGAACGCCCGCGCCATCAGGAGCGCGGCCAGAGAGTCCATCATATAGGCCTTGAACTCCACGCTGTATTGGATGAGGGTCGTGTCAAAGGCCAGCGCGCCCAGCGCGATAAGCGCGGCCCCCGCCGGGAGTATCGCGCCGAAGAGGATCGCAGAGAGCCCCAAAAGGACGCTCCCCGCGATCAGCGAGACCGACCAGAAGGCGTGTTCATTGTGTCCCAGGAGATGTTCAAAGCCTTTGCAGATCTGCGCGTAGCCGATGGGGATCGCCTGACCGTCCCCGAAAGGATCTGCGATGTGGGCGAAGTCGTGGGTGAGAAAGTTTCTGGCCAGACCCGCCTCGTCCTTCCAGAAGGACTCGTGGCTGTTGAAGACCCAAAGCCGGAAGAAGATTCCCAGGACGACGACCAGCGTGCAGAGGAGCGCATAGAGCCTGGCGTTGTTTGGAGAATGGCGCATCCGGCCTATCTAACAGAATTCCGGCAATGCCGACAAGAAAAAATCACTTCTTTTTATTCTTGGGCTCGGCTTTCTTGGAGGGTTTTGGAGCCGGCTTCGGCGTCGGTTTTGATGTTTTCTTCTTCGGCTTCCCATCTTCATCCTCGTCTTCTTCGTCTTCCTCCTCGTCGTCGTCCTTGGCGTCGCCAAATTCGTCTTCTTCCTCTTCTTTTTCGTCCTCCTCGTCGCCCCACTTCATGGTTTCGTCCTGTTCAAGGTCTTCCTCGTCTGCGGCCTCGGGGATCTCAGGCACAAGAGGCGCGGCTTTCGCGGCCATCGCAGCCATGGCGTCGTCCATCTCGTCCTCAAAGCCCTCCGGCACATATTCCAAGATCATGCTCAACTCGTTGAAGGCGTGCAGGGACTTGTCTTCGCCTTCGGAAAGTCCCGAGCGCTCGCTGAGGGCTTCCTCCAGCTCGTCGGCATTGAGGGGCTGCTCGATATCGAGGGTGTCGTTGAGCAGCTTGACGCGGGCCTTGATAAGCTCGCTCAAAAGCTCGGCGTAGGGACCCTTGTCCTCGTTGCGGATGTCGGGGAGCGCGAAGACCTTCTCCTCGGTGGAGAGGAGGCTGTCGCGGAAGCGGTTCAGGCGGATCTGGCCGTCCTTCATCTCGGTGTCAACGCGGAAGGTGAAAAAAGCCTGGTCGAGAAGGTCGAGGTCGAGCCCGTACTCGCGCAGAGGCTCGCAGAGCTCCACCACGTGGGCGATCTGGCGCGGATCGACGATGGAAAGCCCGTCGGTATCCCAGTGGTTGGCATCCGAGACATCGGTTACCCACCAGTTCATGTCGTCTCCCAGTTTTACAACGCACCAGCTTAATTGAGGGTTTTGCTTATTCATATAAAATCAAAAGTCTATCTAAACATACCATTGGAGGCCTGCCGTCAAGAGAAAATATTTATCGGATTAACGCAAGCGTTATAATCGGAATTACCAATATTTTACGAAAGTTTCACTTCAGCCCCGTAAAAATGGGGGTATACCGGAATCTCTCCTTGCCAAGTCCGCCATTATTCTTTTACAGTCCCCCCTATATGGCAATAAAAGGTGTCATTACCGCCCGCGATCTTTATAAAAAGGTACAACAGGGCGACTCTCCCGTCATTCTGGATGTGCGCACCAAGAGCGAATTCGATGAGGCGCGCATTGCCGGATCGCTGCTCATGCCGCTGGGGGAGCTTAAACCCGACGTTTTCATGCGTGACGTCGGCAGCCAGGAGGTATACGTCGTCTGCCTGCACGGGATGCGCGCGGACAGGGCCATCGAGCGATTCGAGAAGGCCGGCTACCAGAACTGCTCAAGGCTGATTGGCGGCCTGCAGGCGTGGATCGACGAGGGACTTCCGGTGGAACAAGGGTAGGATTTCGCCACCAAATGATCCAACCTTCGCGCAACCCCGACCCTGTTCGGGGCAGAAGCTACGGCGGACTGCCGATTTGATGGCTAACATATGGCCGTCCCATACGGGACGAAAGAGGCTGCCCTTGTAACATTGGCTACTTTTTTCGCCCCGGATGGGGCAGCCCCATGTTAGCCATCGATTTTAATCGGTGGTCATGGTGTAGCAATCCTCCCTCCCGCCTACAATCTTCTGCCCTTGCGATTGATGGTGATCTCGGAAATCTCCATCTGCTTTGGCAGCTCCAAAAGATAAAGCAACACCTCGGCGACGTCTTCGGGGCGCATCCACACGCTTGGATCCTCTATTTTCAGCCCATAATCCTTTTCATGCAGCCTTGTGTTCATTCCTCCCGTGTGGACGTAAATGACGCGGCTTGCTGTCTTTTTCAGCTCCATCCCAAGATTATAGGTGCCGCCGCGCAAACCGTATTTCGTGGCGGTGTAGGCCAGCTGGTTCTCAAAGCCGTCCTTCAAATCCGCAGTCGTTCCCACCTGCAAAATATCCGCCCCATTGCGCTTTATCTCGTCAAAAAGCAGTGAGAGAAAATAGAGCGGGGCAATCGTGTTCACCTTCCACGCCTTTTCAAACTTTGAATATGAAATTTTATTTATGGGTTCCATCGCGACAATCGCCGCGCAGTTGACGATGGCGTCAAAGTCCGGATGCTTTTGGCGTATGGCCTTTGCGGCATTTTCCACTTCTGTCGGGACAGACAGGTCGCATTTGATATTAATAACTTCATCAACCGGACACGGCGTTCTGCTGATATTTATGACTTGAATATCTTTGCCGGAACAAACCTTGGAAAAGGCCCGACCAAGCCCATCGCTTCCGCCAATAAGGATGATCTTTCTCATCGGCGTTTTTTTGCTCCCTGCATCTGTTTTGTCTTTCACGATCCTCATAATGACCCTGCTTTTGTGTAAAACATTCTAGAGCGCAGCCTAAAAAATGGCAATCTTCTTTGCCGCTTCACCACCAAATGAATTTGATGGCTAGAGCACTTCCATAAAATATGTATTATTCCTGACCACCCAACCCCTTGCGGGTTGCCTTGTATAGCCACCGGTTGCCTCTACTGTAGCCGCAGAGCGGCGGTTCATGCGCGAAGCGCGGAAATATCTCCCTTGGGTCGGGGTGGTCAGTTCTTTACCGGTGGCGAACAAGAGAATTGGCTACATAATTTTTGTAAATACTCTAGCCATCGATTTTAATCGGTGGTATTGGTTTGTAAACAGCCCGCAAAAACACTAGGATGGTTCCCATGCCCTTTGTTGGTGGAGTGACGCCGAAATCTGGTACCGGGCTATAATCATATGAGCGACAATCCCCCAGTTCCAATCGCGAGCAATACTTTCGAGCGCATCAAGCGTGTCAGCCCGGAAGGCAGCCATTCCTGGTCGGCCCGCGACCTTGCCCGTGTTTTGGAGTACGCCATCTTCCGAAACTTTCAGCCGGTAATTGAAAAGGCAAAAGAAGCGTGTGTCCAAAGCGGGCACTCAATTGCCGACCATTTTGCGGAAACGCGCACTATGGTCGACATCGGTTCCGGTGCCCAACGAGAAATCGAAGATTGGGCGCTCTCCCGCTACGCCTGCTATCTCGTCATCCAAAACGCTGATCCAAGCAAACCGCTTGTCGCCTTGGGGCAGACGTATTTTGCCGTGCAAACGCGCAGACAGGAACTGGTGGATGATGCAGCCACCAAAGAGGATAAGACGCGCCTATTGCTGAGGGCGGAGATAAAGAAACACAACAAGTATCTGGCGGGCGTGGCCAGGGAAGCCGGCGTGGTTCAACCGGTGGATTACGCTATTTTCATGGATCACGGCTACCAAGGGCTTTACGGAGGCCTCACCAGACGGGACATCCATCAGCGCAAGCGGCTCAAGCCAAAGCAGCACATCCTCGATCACATGGGGAGCACGGAGTTGGCCGCGAACCTTTTCCGAGCCACACAAACCGAAGAAAAACTCCGGCGGGAAAAAGTCCGCTCCAAGTCTCTGGCCAATCAGATTCATCGCCAAGTGGGTTGTAAGGTCCGTCAGACGATCCGCGAGTTGGGTGGCACCATGCCGGAGAATCTACCTGTGGCTGAGAGCATTAAAAAAGCGGAGATTCGCGAGAAGAAACGACTGAAAGCAGACCTAAAAAGGGTATTATCAGACACGAGGGAATAGCGATGCCCTGTAGCTCTGGTTTACCATCAGAGCATTTGGTCGGCTCCCCCCAAGTATAAGTTTGAAGCCCGCCGAGTTTCGTGTTAAGTTGTTCCCATGCCCTTTGTCGATGAGGTTACAGTCAAGTTGAAAGCCGGAACAGGCGGAGACGGATGTCTGAGTTTCCGCCGCGAGAAATTCATTCCCAAGGGCGGGCCCGATGGCGGCGACGGCGGACGTGGGGCGGACGTCGTGCTTTTGTGCGACGAGAACTCTTCCGATCTCTCCAAATACGAGTATGAGCCCGAACACAAGGCTCCGAATGGACAAAACGGCATGGGGGCCCAGTGCGCGGGGAAGGATGCCCGCGATCTTCTCCTCAAAGTCCCCGAGGGCACTGCCGTCTACGACACCCTTTCCGGGAAGCTCGTGGCGGAGCTGCTGACGCACGGCCAGGAAGTGCGCCTCCTGAAGGGCGGTCGTGGAGGTCTGGGGAATATCCATTTCAAAAGCTCGGTCAATCGCGCTCCCCGCCAGACAACAAAAGGCAAGCCCGGGCAGGAAGGCGAGTTTCGCCTGGAGTTAAAGAGCATCGCCGACGTGGGGCTGGTCGGCTTTCCCAACGCGGGCAAGTCGTCCCTTATCAACTGCCTGACCAACGCCCAGAGCAAGGTCGCCGCCTATCCCTTTACGACTCTGAATCCCCACCTGGGGCGCGTAAGGCAGTCCGGGCGCAAGATCGTGATCGCCGACATCCCCGGACTCGTCGAGGGCGCGAGCGAGAACCGAGGTCTGGGTCTCCAATTTTTGCGGCACATTGAAAGGTGCAAGCTGCTCCTTTTTGTGATAGACGCCGCGGGCAGCGAGGGCCGCAAGCCCGCCGACGATTTGAAGGCTCTTTTGCAGGAGTTGGAAAACTACAATCCCGCGATGCTCAAAAAGCCCCGCATTGTGGTTGCCAACAAGATCGACCTTCTGGCAAAGAAACTTCCCGCCACTTTCGCCAAAGGCGAGGATGTGATCCCCCTTTCCTGCGTGACGGGAGTGGGCATCGACAAGCTCAAAAAGTGGCTGGAGAAGCTATAGAGGGTGAGCCATTGCGCCGCGTTGACCCCGACATTTAAATGGCGGGCGACGCAAAGGCTGGATCAACCCCAGGGCAAGATTATTCAATTCTCATTTGGGTATTCGATTTTCATCCGGGCATTGCCTTGGGGATCAACAATAAAGGTTCTCTGGCCTCCGCCGACCATAAATAACCTGGGATGACCGCGAATCCACTCCTCTGATGACTTTGCTGCCGCATCCGTGTCAGGGGCTTGCTCCGGACCTTTGGGGTGGGGAGATCTCAAACGACCAAAAAGACGACGAGGAGAGCGCATCATGCCCTTATTATAGCACGATTTTTGAGGTATCGGGGTGCTCAAAAAATATGGGGCAGAACGATAACCCCGGTCACAAGTCCTTTATGAAAATTTGACATTTCTTCCGTTATAATTATATTAACTTGTTAGAATGACTATGACCCTCAAAGCGTTTGCCAGGCTTGGCGGAAGATCCCGTTCACCAGCCAAGACACTCGCCAACCGCATCAAAATGCGCGCCTATTGGAAGAGCGTCCGCGCGGGCGTTCTTCCCGCCCCCCGCCGTTCCAAAGCGCCGCCTCCGCTCGCGGAGATCGCCCGTCTGGCCAAGCCTATCTGCCTTCGCTTTCACCTGCGTCGACTGGATGTTTTCGGGTCTGTTGCCAGGGGCAAGGCGCGCCGTGGCTCCGATGTCGATCTGATCGCGACCTTCGGGGAAACCCCCGGACTGGAGCTCCTGCGGCTGCGTCAGACGTTCGAGAAGGCTCTTGGAGTTCCCGTCGATCTGCTGGACTCACTGAGTGTCGAGGAGATGTCCAACCCCTATCGCCGCGCCTCCATCAATGCCAACAGATTGACGCTTTATGAGAAGAACTGAAGGTCCCACGGAGGAGAGCCGTGCGTTTCTGTACGATATGTTGGAAAGCGCGCGCAAAGTCCATGAATACATACACGGGATCTCCTTTGAGGAGTTTTGGGAGTCTTCCACCGTCAGGGACGCCGTGGCGCTGCGCCTGGCGATGATTGGGGAGGCCGCCAGAAGGGTGGACGTCAAAACACAAAAGGCGCTGCCAGCGATTCCTTTCGCGCAGATCGGGGGTTTGCGCAATCACATTGTGCATGATTATGGGGCGATCAATTTTCGGATCGTATGGAAAATCGCGCGGGAAGATATACTGCCGCTTGTCGGGGTACTCAAAAAATACCTGGCGGAATAAGAAACTGCTTCTTTGGTTCTTTATGACAAGGTATTTTCCCCTTGAAACTGGGTTGCATCTGGTTATATTATGCGAGTATGGCAACCACTTCCCCCCAAGAAACACCCCCTGCAGCAAAAACGACCGGGCTTGCTCGCTTTTTGGATAGGCCCAGGAACCACGTTGCCGCCATGGCGCTGACTAGTCTGATGGGCGCAGTTATATATCATCAAGCGATGGTCTTTGCCGATCGTCACCATTATGCTTTACACGCGCACGATGATCCGATTATCGCCCGGGCGATGCCTGCGGCAAAGGCGGATATATACAGAATGCAACAGGAGATTTACAGACAGTCACAGAATGGTCTTGTGACTCCGCTTTATGCAAAAACAGGAACCAATATTGCAGATATTGTTGGAGGGCAAGTCGATACCCTGAACAGCTCCAGTGATATTTTTGGGAAGGGTTTTTCATTTAGTTTGAAATCACCCCGCGAGGTTGCTGTTGCAAAAGTGCGCGCCCAATTGAAGGGCAGCGGTAGTTCTGATAATGAGCCAAAATGGCTACGCCACCACTTTGGGATTATAGGCGGAGGAACTGGTATTGCCATCAGTCTTTTGTTTGGAGAATTATGGTTTAATAGCAGACATGGAACCGCCAGTGATAGGCTCAGGAAATGGTGGAAGGACCGTGGAGATCTGAATCAGTTTAGGAGAATAGTTTAATTCTTCGTTCCTTACTTTAAACTGGTTTTTTGACCCGCGAAAGGGTATGATTGCCAAATTCCCATGAACCCCGCCGACTTTGAACGCCATCATCAGCTCTTCCTGCGCGTGAACCGCACCTTCGGCGCGGCTCTTCTGGACGCCAAACTGGTCTCCTCCGAGGCGCTTGAGAAGGCCAACGGACGCATCCTTGAGCTTTTGCGCTCTTCGGAGTGGAGGCAGGCCAGCCTTTTGAGCATCCTTTTGGCGGGGGTCGAGGGCCTCAAGGAGAACGCGCTTATTCAGTACCAGGTGGAGAACCATGAATTGGGGCTCATCGACCTGACGCACATCAATATCGAAAAGTCCATTGATCCCACCGTGGACCTGGCCGCCTGCTGGGCCACGCGGACCCTTCCCTACGAAAGGCAGGAGGAATTTGTGATGCTGGCCACCAATTTCTACATGAGCCAGGCGGCCCGCGCCTACTGGGAGGGAAAATACAAGGGTCTGCAGCTTGTCTGGTCGGCGGCTCCCAGCGGGAGTCTCGCGGAAGCTTTGGAACGTCTGGAAGTGAAACTGGCCAAGAAAGAATAACAATCTTGAAAAGATAGGCAAATAGTAGTATTATAATTTAAATGTCTCATTTAATTGGAGTCACGTCTTATATTCAGCAGGTCAACAGTCCGGAACCCGCGACGTTAAACGGTTTGCTTGATCAAATAGAACAAGGAGTAAACAATGTTACCTTTGTTTTGATGACAAGCTCTGAGAACCTCGATCATATTCGAAGAATCTCAGAGCCATTCCCCAAAATCAAGTTTTGCTTTCGAACCATGTCTCCAATTAAAAGGAGCCGTGTATTGAGCCTCCCGTCATTGAAAGACGTTACAAACAGCGTTATTGAAACCTATAAAGGACAAGCTCCTATTTTGATGGCTGGTAAATCCTTGGATGATATCGACGAGGAGCTAATGGACGGCATAACAAAGGTTCAGATTGTCTCCACATTGTTGGGACATTCTTCCCTTTCGACTAAAACTCCCGGTGTGGACCCGGACGGGAGTGCGTCGAAACGACTAATTCTAAGGGGCAATCACGAGTGGTCATTATCCTTTCAAAAAGCGGCTTTCTATGAGCAAGTTGTGGTGTCTGTAAGAAATATTGCAAATCAAGGTGCAGTGGAAAAACCCATGCCAGTTTAATTAGGATTCCAATTTTAAGCAATTTTAGTTATTATCAATGCCCATGATGGAAGAACTGCTCAAAAAGATCAAATCCCTGCGCGTTGCCGTTGTCGGCGACGTGATGCTGGACGCCTATACCCACGGAGGGGTGGAGCGGATCTCGCCCGAGGCTCCCGTTCCCGTTTTGAGCGCCACCCGCGACGAATACAGACCCGGGGGCGCCTCGAACGTGGCTCTCAACGCGGCTGTACTGGGGGCATCCTCGGTGGAGCTTTGCGGAGTGTACGGAGAAGACACAAATGGCACTATGCTGCGTGAGATCCTCAAAAAGAGAGGCTGCGCGCTCTCCGTGGCGTGGCAGCGTCCGGGCGTGCGCACCATTACCAAGAGGCGCTTTGTGGTGGGTCGCCAGCAGATGCTGCGCGTGGACTATGAGGACGCCCCGGCCCTTTACTCGATCGACCTCAAACGCGACGCGAAGGCGCTCTCCCAGGGACTCCACAGGGCCGATGTCGTCATCCTTTCCGACTACGCCAGGGGTGCCATCAATAGCGAAGTCATTTCGGCCATACAGAAGGTCTGCCAGAAGCAGAACACCCTTCTGGCGGTGGGGCTCAAGCCCAAGAACAGCCTTGTTTTCAGGGACGCCACTCTTGTCACGCTCAACCGCAAGGAGTCTTTGGAACTCTCCGGCATCCAATGCCGCGCGGGTGAGCTCTTTCCCGCGGCCGCCGTCTGCGAAAAACTTTACGCGCGCTATCACCCGAAGCATCTGGCCATTACGCTCAGCGAAGAGGGCATGATCATCTGCACCGACGGAAAGGTCGGCGGACAGATCCCGACCTTTGCCCGCGAGGTCTATGATGTCTCCGGCGCGGGCGATACCGTCATAGCGGGGCTTTCCCTGGCGCTTGCCGCGGGCGGGAGTCTGATCGAGGCGGCGAGGCTCGCGAATTTGGCGGCGGGAGTCGTGGTCGGCAAGGCAGGGACCGCCACCGCCACGCCAGAGGAGATTCTCTCTCTCATGAAACTGATGGCTGTGGCGGGGTTGACCACGGCAGCTTTCGAGGCGCGGGTTGAGACAAAGCAGGCGAATCTCCTTGCAAAAGAGGAATAAGTGGCTATCTTGCAGGTATGAGAAATTTTACGGCCATTATAGAAAAATGCCCTGAAACGGGTCTGTTCGTCGGATATATACCCGGCGTGGCGGGGGCACATTCCCAGGGTGAGACTTTGGATGAATTGATGGCGAATCTAAAAGAGGTTTTGGAACTCCTCAGGGAGACGAAGTCGTTAAAATCGTCAACTGAGTTTATTGGCCTGCAAACCATTTCGCTGAGGGTTGCTTAACGCCGCAAACCATGTCCAAGCCACCGGTTCTAAAGTTCAGGGAGATGATAAGGGTTTTGGAGTCCTTGGGATTCTTGGAGGCAAGACAAAAGGGATCACATAAGTTTTTTAAGCATCGCGATGGACGGGTGACAACGGTTCCATGCCATAAGGGCCGTGATTTGGCCACGGGAATTGTCCGACAAATATGCAAGGATATCAATTTGCCGATAGAAGATCTGAAAAAATTAGTATAATTTCTTGACTTTTGAAGACTATCCGGAGATAATGATCTCCTATGTATCAGGAGACATCCATCCGCGCCAAAGCGCGTGCAATGCGCGCAATTCATTGTTTTGAGGCATTCGGGCCTGGCGGTTGTTGATGATTTAAATCTTCAAAACCCCCAAGCCGAACCAAAAAGTTCGGTTTTTTTATTTTTTACAATGAGCAGATCCGAAACAGTCGATTCTTCTATTCCCAATGGGACCTCCGGCGGTAGAAGCCTTCGTCAGTTGTTGACTCAGACCGATCCCGAGAGTTTTGCGGGCAGAATCCTGCATCAGGTGGCAAAGTTTGCCGATCCGGAAGGCAGGCTTCCCGGGGAAACGGATCAGTCTGCCGCTTCTTCTTCCGGATCCATTCCAGCGCCAGCAAATTAATTTATCCATTTACATATGAATACCGCATTAAACACAACCCCGCCTCTTGCTTCAACTCCCGGCATACCACCCGCGCTGCTCTCTCTTTGTCTTGCTGCAGCTTCGACGGATCGCGCAGAGATTGCGGCAGCAGCCCATCGGGCCTATCAAACGTACGCTGCCAGCACGCCAGAAGCGCAGCGGAACCGTATTGCCGCGGCGTACAGTACTTTTAATGCCATTGATGGACTAAGGATGCCAGCAAAGCAGAAACAAGAGGGGCTGGGACGGTTGCTCCGCAATCTTTCTGATAATCCGCTGGTTATTGTGGTACGAGGCGAGTCTCTTGAGATGCCGGAGAGGATTGCCGAGGCTGTCCAGACGGATCGTAATGAGGCCCGCAGGTTCGCCAGATTCCTCGATTTCCTGGGTCAGCACATGGAAGTTGATGGCAGACCCAGCGTGCTCTTTGACTACCAAAAACCCTAAAAAGAACTTGATTTTAATCAACAAAGGGTGAGTATATGTCCATGAAGCCGAGAGCGAGAAGAGCGTCATCAGGCACCCAGGTACCAGTGGTTGCCGGGTTCACTGTCTCTTTTTTGGGGACGGAGCAAGATGGGGGCAAGTCCGTGTTGATTCGTTTTGTTGTTGGCGGCCTCCCTGACCTTCAGAATTCCTATGGAGAACTTGCCTTTGATAGGGCCAGAGCCGCGGCCAAGGGCAGAAGGCTTCCCAAGTCTGTCCTGTTTGGGCTGACGGAGCGTTAAAGCATTCCCTCAAAGCCTATTGCGCGATTCTCTTTCATCGTCTTTATGACATTTATCCAATCGCCCCCTTCTTCTTCTTTGTTTTGACCCGCATAGCCAAAGAGGGATAGAATGCTCCTCTTAAATGGCTCCCCTCGATAAGATCCGGAATTTCTGCATCATCGCCCACGTCGATCACGGCAAGACGACCCTGAGCGATCGTCTGCTGCAGACCACCCGCACCGTCTCGGATCGCGTGTTGCAGGCGCAGCATCTCGATTCGATGGATCTTGAGCGGGAGAGGGGCATCACGATCAAAAATCATCCGGTGAATATGCGGTATGTCGTGCCGCGGACAAGCACCCACCCCCGGCCCAGCCCGCCGGGAGGGGAGGATAATAAAGGGACTGGTGTCCCTCTGAACCCTGCGGAGGGATCCGGGGGTATGGGGGCGCCAGCCCCCGAAAATAATTTCCCCGCCCTGAGGGCGGGGGCAGGGGTGGGTGCCAGTGAAGGCGAAGAGTACCTCCTCAACCTGATCGACACCCCCGGACACGTTGATTTCTCCTACGAGGTCTCGCGGAGCCTGGCCGCCTGCGAGGGTGCCCTGCTTCTGGTTGACGCCGCGCAGGGAATCGAAGCCCAGACGGTTGCGAACGCCCACCTGGCCATGAAACAGGGGCTCACCATCATTCCGGTCATCAACAAGATCGATCTTCCCTCGGCGAACGTGGCGCTCTGCCGCAGGCAGCTTGAGGAGATCCTCGCCATTCCCGCCGAAGAGGCGATTGAGGCCAGCGGCAAATCCGGCATCGGCATCGACAGGATCCTGGCCGCCATCATCGAACGCGTGCCCACTCCCAAGCTGGCCGACTACCCGAAAATGCGCGCCCTCATCTTCGACAGCCAGTTCGACAGCTATCAGGGGGTGGTCTGCTACGTGCGCGTTTTCTCCGGCTCGCTCAAACGGGGCGATCAGATCAAGACCCTCTCCGACGACCACCCCGCCGAGGTCCTTGAGGTCGGCTCCTTCCATCCGGAAAAGCGCAAAGAGGAGACCCTGCTCGCCGGCATGGTGGGCTATGTGGTCACCAATCTGAAGACCGTCGCCGACATCAAGATCGGGGACACCCTCACCCATCAGAAGAACGCCGCCACCGATATGCTCCCCGGCTTCCAGCCTCTGCGCTCGATGGTATTCGCGGGCATCTATCCCATCGACTGCGACGATTACGAAAAATTGAAGGCCGCCATCGGCAAGCTCCGCCTCAATGATGCCGCGCTCAACTACACGGCGGAGAGCTCCGCGGCCCTCGGCTTTGGCTACCGCTGCGGATTCCTGGGATTGCTGCACATGGAGGTCGTCATAGAGCGCCTGCGCCGGGAATACGACCTGGACATCCTCTCCACGTATCCGTCGGTCGTCTACAAGGTCCGCTACCACGATGGCCGGCTGGAATCCTTCGAGAACCCCCTGCGTATGCCGCAGGAGGGCACCTACGAGGCGATACTTGAGCCGATGATCCGCGCCACGATACTCATCCCCAACACGGTGATCGGAGACGTGCTGGCGCTCATCATGCAAAAGCGCGGCACCTGCACGAATACCGAGACGCTCGACGAGAAGAGAGTGATGCTCACGGCGGAGCTTCCGCTCAACGAGATCCTGGTGGATTTCAACGACAAACTGAAGTCGATTACTT
>Ga0181517_10002072_pt1 | contig 21074 bp, 24 predicted proteins | sample PEATcosm2014_Bin_31_FD_119748 | JGI IMG/M metagenome (GOLD analysis project Ga0181517, IMG submission 119748) | Peatland microbial communities from MTU Mesocosm Facility, Houghton, MI, USA - PEATcosm2014_Bin01_30_metaG | ecosystem: Environmental > Terrestrial > Soil > Wetlands > Peat | place... | reverse complement strand
GGCACGTGACAAACTCATGGGTTGGGAAGCTATACTGTTACCTCGAACGCGGCCAACGTAGGTAGCCGTAAGTCCTTGGGACATAATAACTTGTGTGCTGGTTTATGCGCTGATCAAATCGGGGCTGGAGCGGCGGGAACTACTAACCGCTCTTTTACAACTACCCCCTCTTACTACACACAGGAGCTACGTCATGGCTAAGTCTCAGCATTATCGCGTTTACCGCGTCAGTGAATCTCTTCGCAAGGCCGTCAAGAGCAAGCGGGAAGCCAGTAATGTCACCACCAAGGCCGTCTTGGATGCGGCCGTCAGTGAAGCGCTATCGAGGACGGCCAGTGGAAGGTACGGCCGAGGATGCAGGCCGACATAACCGGGTTCTGCGACCAGTGGATGCGGAACATCAACGACCAACAACAACTGGGAGTCAAGCGATGAACCTACCCGAGTACAAGCTGATCGGTCAGCCTTACAAGATCGCCTGCCATGGGCGACCGTCTAGGCATTTTTACCAAGGCTACCGGCTGTTGCCCAATGGCAAGCTGCAGAAGGCCCCATGCTGCCCTGATAAGCTGGTCAGCCAGCGAAAGGCCGTACATTACGTCGAGCAACACATCGGCAAGAAACTGCGGGACCCGGTCGTCATTCACGCGGCCACATCCATCACCGAGCACTTGCAGACCTACCAGGAATCGCTGACGGCCGACAAGTGCAACGGGAAATATATCCGCATGACCCTAACCCGTATCCAGCTAGTCTGCAAGGCTCTGAAGTGGCGGCTAATCTCAGATATCGACGGGTTGACTCTGAAGAATTGGGTGGCCAAACAGAACTGGTCGCTGAAGACGGCCAAGGACTATATCGCCCACTGCAAGGCATTCACCAGGTTCTTGTTCATACATAATCGAGCGGAAACCGACCCGCTAGCCCGCACTACTCTGGCGATCAAGGGGGATGCACTGAAGCGGACGACCAGGAAGAGACGCTGCATTGCTCAGGAGGAATTCCAGCGGGTCCTGATAGCGGCGGCGAACGGGCCGGACGTGCAAGGTTTATCAGGTGAGCAGCGACGGATGTTGTACCTGCTGACGGCTGCAACCGGATTCAGAGCCCACGAGTGCTGGTCCCTCACGCCGCGTAGTTTCGATCTGGATAGCGAGCGGCCTAGCGTGATGGTCGATTGCACGATCAGTAAGAGGAGACGATACGACACGCAGGAACTGCAAAGCGATGTGGCCGAGGAATTCCGCCGCTGGTTGGTCGGCAAGGACCCCGACCGGCCGTTGTGGGAGGGTTGGTGGTGGTCGCACGCCTCCGATATGGTCCAAGTCGATCTGAAGGTGGCTGGGGTGCCATTTAAGACGGAGGCGGGGTTCCTCGATTTCCACGCCTTGGGCAGGGTGCAGTATGTCACCCATTTGGTCGCTACCTCTGCACCATTGACGCTTGTACAGCGAATCGCCCGGCTGTCGTCGCCTGCCCTGCTGGACAGGTACTACCGACCCGGCGACGCGGACCGGTCAGAGGTCATCAACGCGTTGCCGGCGCTGGCCACGGGTTGACCGGCTCCGTCCTGGTTTTTCGTGCGAATTCCCCCCTTCTGGTTTTGACGCGAAAAATAGTTGCTGGCAGACATTATCGTCCTAAGTATCTTCCAGACAACGAGAAGCGTCGATTTCGCTCTCTACCGCGACCGCTCTGGTTGCTCGCTCAGGTTAAGGCGCGGGGCTCGCGGGGCTAGAAGGGGGTAGGCGTATCTATTTTCAGCGGGGAGAACCAGATGACGAACGACTCGATCCTGCAGGCTGGCGAGGTGGATGACTTGTTGGCTGAGCTGATGTGCTGCTCTCCGAGTACCGCGAAACGGTGGCGGCTCACGGACCCTTCTTTTCCAAAACCATGCACACCGGCGGTAGCGCGGCCACGCTGGCGGCGTGCCGATATCGTGGCCTGGGTCAACAGTCTCTAGATCAATTCAGACATCTTCGGACATCTTGGGACATCTTCGGAGAGGCCGTCCGCGTACCGTCTAAACTGAGCAAACGTTAGTTACCCCCAATTATCCCTAGGAAATGAATTATGAAAGATGACGTCCTGCCGCCGTCCCCGTCTGTCGTGCCGTCCGCCATGGAGCTTCGCGCGGGCTTGTTGCCTGACCTCGCCTACGAGGCCGATCAAGGCGACGCCCGCGCCCGTGCGCGGAACCTAGCACGCTACTTCGAGCGACACTGGAACGAGTACCAGGGAAAGGCAGTAGCTCTCTTATTTATACTGCGGGAAATCCTCAGAGAGTTGGGGAGGGGCGAACCCGGATTCAGCGACTTGGGGATAACCGGCTGGTGCATCACCAGCCGCTGTATGGACCTAGTGATTGAGCATCGGCGGTGCCCGTCTAACTGCCGGCGGACCTATATCCGGTTCGATGCGGAAAACCGCAACCGCATCCGCCAGTGGGTACAGAATGCTGCGTATCAGGTCAGTGGCGACGTTATAGACTAACTTCCCAACAACCCTAACCCAAGAAGAAGGAGAGAAGTATGGATGAAATAGAACGATACATCGGGTTTCGCAAGAAGTGGGTTGAAATATTCAGCCCATTAACCGATGCCGAGTTGATGGCCGCTGCCGGAGCGTTGCATATCCTTGTAGGTGAAGACACGGGCCGCATTGACAATTTCGTTGAAGGGGCCTTTATACTGCCCCGAATCCTTATCCACACAATAGTCGTACATCACTGCGTAATTCATCACGATGGGTAGGCCGTAGATGAAGCCCTCCTCGGCAATTGCCTTGATCTCGGCAATGGTCGGTTTGTCGGCATCCTTCTTTTCGGCCTGGGTGATCGAATCGTTCTTGCTGCTGCAACCCGCGAGTAGCGTGACAATGGATATCGCTATCGCCGTGCCATACACAGTTTGTTTCACGGGTAAGCCCTTTCTAAGTGCTAGTAGTTTCGGTTTGCTGTGGCCAGAAGAGTATGGGTTGCACCAGCATGGGAGGACCACGACTTCTTGCCGGGATTATAGTAGAATGTCGAACTTGTTGCCAGCATCGGTAGACGCAGACAAATGCTGATTCACAGGTTCGTTTGAGTCGTAGTCCAAAAGTCCGAGGCTTTTTCGACCGCACACCGAGGTTCCGATGTCGAAGAACTTCCCCAAGAGCGGCAAGAAGTCGCGTCCCAAGACCGCCATCAAAGGCAAACGGCTCCACTGTGCCAAGTGCCGCAAGCGAAGCCCGAAGCCTGTGAAGACGCCTGCACCTTGGTACTGTCCGAACTGTCGCAAGGAAATCGAGGCCGCAAAGATGGACAAAGCCAACGACACCCTTCGCATATACAACTGAGTCAAAAGTGCGTTCGGGTTCTGGCCTCGTCTCAAATGAGACTTTTGGCTCGCGGTGGGCTTTCGCCATTTCCGTCCTGCTGGCGATCTCTGCCCCAAAAACCATCCCCAGGAAGCATACATAGTGTATGCAGACGTTCTGGCAATGGCTTTCGCACCTACCCAAGGGCCTTGCACGCTGTCCGATATGCTCTAGCTTCAGGGGAACGTGCCTTGATCCCAACGAGCGTTTCCGAGGACAGGTCATGCGCGTCCATTGCCGCTGCGACAACTGGAATCGATGTGCACGCTGTGGCGAGACGCTTGCCGAATGGCGTTTGAACGCGAACTACTATGATCCAATGGACAATACGATCTGGCATGTCCCGGGATTCTGTGGCCTCTCGCATACATGCAGGGACGTGACGCCGGAAGAATACGGAGAACGGTGAAATTGCAGCCACCGTCTGTTATGCTTTCCGTTCGGGGCTGGTTAATCAGCGTCAACGGTAAGTGCCCAGACACTCGTTAGGACAAGGGCTACTCTGGGTATGACGTGTCGGAATGCCGCCCTTCGTGCTCTTGTCACATGGACACGAACCTACACCGGCGCATAAACATCGGCGTGGGTGAAGTACAGTCCTTTCTCCACAACGCTCTCGCCCGTCATTTCTCGCCACGCCTTGGCGTAGGTCTCGACCTGACCGCGATAGTGGTCGACCAGTGCCGGAACGTGGCTCATGGGGCGCGAGTCGGTCTTGTAGTCCACGATGACCCAGCCCTTCGGCTCGTGGAACGCCAGGTCTATCACGCCGCGCAGGACGGTCGGCATGCTACAGCTTTCGGGAGAGCCGGCGAGCATCAAGGTCTGGAAGGGCACTTCCATCAGCCGGCGATCGCTCGCCTGGGCGCGCTTCCAGACCTGCGAAGCCGTCACCGACCGGACGACCGCAATGGCTTCGTCAGCTCGTGCCGGATCGAGACCTTCGTGCTGAAGGCTGGCATAGGCGAGGTCACGGAGGTCGGCGGCAGGATCCCGCATCGCCGCCTCCAACAACGTGTGGACGACCGTTCCCCACTCGGTCCCGTGCTCCCCGGTGGTCGCCCCCGGCGCGGGACCGCTCACGGAGATCGCCTTGGCGGCAACTAGGTCGTACGACCGCACCAGCGTCCCCCGCCAGCGTTCGCCGATCGCGTTGGCGGCCTGAGCGGGGTCTCCGTCACCGACAGTCACCGCCGCAGTCTTGGGCGGCGCGGCGACCTTCGGAACCTCCAAATTCTCGCAGTCGTCGAGATGGCTTTTCAGCTGGCTCCAGGGGTTCCATCGGTTTTCCTTTTCCCGCTGCGTGACGACCAGCCGGTCGCCCGCACGGGTGGCGGCGACATAAAGCAGCCGGTCCTTCTCGGCTTTCAGGAACTTCCCCTCCTCCTCGGCAAATCCCTGCCACTGCTCCGGATAGGCGAGAAGCGGACGATGGTGGCCGCTCTTCGGGCCGTAGATCGCCAGATAGCCACGGGGCTGGCCGCCGCTCCGGTCGATATGGATCTGGGGCTCGTGGCTGTACGCGCCGGTCGGGTCCGCCAGGAACACGACCGGGGCTTCCAAGCCCTTCGCTTGGTGCAGGTTCATGATCCGCACCGGGGCTTCCGCAGGGGACGCCGCCGGCACGGCGTCGTGGGTTTCCTCGCCGTTGACGACCTGCCGGAGGTAATCCGCAAGTTCTGAGATCGAGTTTGCGGTCGATTGGGCAGCCCGCAGCAGTTCCACCGCCCGAGCCAGACCGCCGGCAAGGGTATTTCCGCCACGTCCTGCTGCGGCGCTGGCGACAAGCCCGAGGTCCGCCACGATGCGCTCCACCGCAGCCACGGGCGGAAACGCCTTCAGCCACAGGTCGTAGCGACACAACCGCGAGAAGGCGTCCGCGAGCGGTTCGGCACTGTCGGCAGGCAGAGCCTCGGGAATCCTCGTGTGGAACGAGAACCTTCCCCCTGCCGCCTTAAAGGCATAGAGCACCGTGTCGCTGACGCCGAACAGCTTGCTTCGCAATAACGCCACGAGGGCGACGGGGTTATCCGGCTCCGTGACCGCCTCCAGGCACAGGCACAACAGGCTCAACTGTTCGATCTCGCTAAGCACCGCCCCGCCCGTGACCTGAGCGGGAATGCCGATCTCCGCCAGCCTCTGGGCGTACGTGGACAGGTTCTTCTTGAGCGCGGCGATGATCATGAAATCGCCGGGCTTGGCTGTCGGCTTGGTCTTGGAGCCGGGAGCCACGGCATTACGGATCGCCTGGGAGATGACCTCGGGTTCATAGGCGAGGACCTCCGGATTCTTGCCGTATTCCTCGGGAACCTTCAGAGATTCCACCCCGATATCTTCGTTGTCGCTTGGATCCCGACCGGGAAGCATCGAGGAGTATGCGGGCGAATACTTGCCGGCAGCGCTGGGCAGGATTTGCTTGAACGTCTCGTTGACCCAGTCGATCACCGGCTTCCGGCTGCGGAAGTTGGTCGTCAGCGAGACAAGCTCGCCGTTCTCCTCGATAATCCTCTTCACCTCGCTATAGGTCACGATGTCCGCGCGTCGGAAGCGGTAGATGGACTGCTTGGGGTCGCCCACGACGAACAGCGACCCGGGAACGGGCTTGCAACGATGCCAATCGGTCTGTTTCGGATCGTCCGCCGTCAGGAGCAACATCACCTCGGCTTGGATCGGGTCGGTGTCCTGGAACTCGTCGACCAGCAGGTGCGTGAAACGCCGGCGGAAGTATTCACGGATCTTGGGCTTGTCGCGCAGAAGAGCCGCCGCTTGCAGCAGGAGATCCTGGTAGTTAAGTCCGCCTAGGTCCCGCCGCAGCTCCTCGAACGTCTTCGCGGCCTTCTTGAGCACTCGCATGACGACGGAGTAGCGGCGATGTCGCCATTTCTCGACAAGCAACTGGACATGCTGTTCCACGAACTGGTCCCAGCGTTGTTGCTCTTGTTTGCCCTGATTCTTGCCTTCGGGCCACTCCTTTTGGACTGCCTTTACCTTCCCGCACTCGCCGAGAATCTCCAGCAGCTCAGCCGGGCGTTCGAGAGCCGCCGCCGGCCCAGCGATCGGCGACTGCGGTACTCGCCGCGACTCGGGGCCAAAGCGTGGAACGCGGACGCTGCCTCAGGGGCCGGCTATCCGCACCGGCGCTTTGCAGAACGAGGAGCGAGGGATGAGCCGTCGAGCGAAGGGTCGGCAGCCCCGGACGAGGCCGGGGGGCGGGCTGGGCTTCCTCGGCAGTCCGACCACTGGCCCGGTGATGCCACCGTGAGGGTTACCGCAACCGAAGTGCAGCCAAGGGGGAATCAGTTGTCGGGCTTGTCTTTCGTGCGATAGCTGTCTCCTTGAATCACGATCGCCTCCCCGTGATGCATCAGCCGGTCGATCATGGCGGTGGCGAGGGTGTTGTCCACGTCAAAGATCGCGCCCCAGTCCCGGAAGGCTCGGTTGGTCGTGATGACGATCGAGCCGCATTCATACCGGGCGGCGACGACCTGGAACAACAGGTCCGCACCGCGCTTGTCGATGGGAAGATAGCCCAGCTCGTCGAGGAGGAGGACCTGTGGGTTGGTGAACTGCCGGAGTTTCTTTTCCAGCGTGCCGTTGATTTGCGCCGTGGTGAGGATGTTGATCATGTCCACGATGCGGATGAACTGAACCGAGAAGCCCTTTTCACAGGCGGTGTGTCCCAACGCATTCAACAGATGCGACTTTCCCGTTCCAGTCGGCCCGATCAACACGGCGCACCCGTGTTGGGCCACGAAGTCGCAGTCGAACAGCCGCAAGATGGCTTGTTTCGGGATGCGTTTGGGGAAGTTGAAGTTGTACTCTTGGAGCGTCTTCCGCGGGGGCAGCCGAGCGCGGCGGAGCCGCCGTTCCAAGGCTTTTTGCCGGCGAACGACGACCTCTTCGCCGATCAGAGTGGCCAACACGTCCAGCATGGAACTCCCCTTGCGGGCCGCCTCGTTGAGCACCTCCTGATACACTTCCGCGATGCGAAAGAGCTTCAGCTCCGCCAGGTCGGCGGGCAGTTTTTCGTGGCGTGGCGATGTCATGCTTGGGGCTCCCCGGGTTCAGATTCGGAATTGCCGCACAGCCGGTCGTAACGGGCCGGATCGGGCTCTTCCAGGCGAATGTCTTCGATCAGCTCGCGGCGTTTGGGTTGCAAGGGCGTGGGCGAGGGAAGCTCGCGGCGGCGACGCTCTTGCAGCAGGAGGGCCTCCACGTAGGCCGCATCGTGGATTTTGTATTCCAGGGCCCGGACGATGGCGGCCAATACCTCCTGGCGGCCGTAGAGCCGCACCAGCCCCAGGAGCCGCCGCAGATGGACTGTCGTCTTGACCGGCATCGACAACAGTTTCAGGTGGAACTCGCGGGCCAGTGGGCCCAGGGCGTCGAAGTCCTCCTCGCATTGGCTGGCCTGCCGCCGCCGCCGCAGTTTCAAGGCCGCCAGGCGGTCCTCGGGATGGACGATCAACTGGCCCCTCTCGTAAGAGCGTGGATGCCGCGCGACTTCACGCCCCTCATGGATGATCCAGACCTCGGCCGCGTTGGCTCGCAACGTGACCGGCTTGCGCACCAACGCCGGCGGCACCGAGTAGCGGTTGCCGTCATAACGCACCCGCGCCTGGGGCGTGACAATGACGGGCACCATCTCGTCGGTGTCAAAGGGGATCGCCGGCAAGGGACGCAGATGAGGGCATTCTTGCTGGAAGCGGTCGATCGGGCGCTGCTGCGTGGCCGCGTGGAGGCGCTGGTTGGCCACCTCGTCGCGCCACCACGGAGCCAACCGCCGGTAATCCTCCCAGGTTGCCAACTCTTCGCTGCGGCCTGCCAGGGCCCCACCACCGCGATGAAAACCCGTGCTGCAAGGTGTGGAGTTCCAAGAGAATCTGATTGACGCCTTGGTACGGCCGTTTGCTGGCGACGTTGCTGTGCCTCCCCGGCTGTGAGCTGATTGCCCGCCACGGTCGTCGCCATGGCAAGAGGTTGCCTTCCAGTGCCGTAATAATCCTGGCGGTCACCTCGTCGCGGATCTGGGTCTGGGTAGGCATCGGGGTTCGCTCCTACCAGACACTTATACAACTTAGTCAAAATTGCCGGACGCGGTGCGACTGCCCTCTTTATCAAGAAGGGCGGTCTCAAAATGAGACTTTTCTCCGCCGGATGAGACTGGAGGGCATCAGGTCTCAAATGAGACTGGGCGAGTCTCAAGTCTCATGAGACATACGGCTCGACGAGTCCCGAGCCAAAGCCGCTCGCACCCGAGTCCGTCGTGCCCACCATCAGTGACGCTCTCGATGGCCGAGGTGGCGGCGAAGCTTGCTCGGATCGCCTTGGTAAGAACGAGGGGGCTACCCGGGGAACTGGCATCCGGGACGAGTTCGTGGTACGTTGATTTGCGAAGGCGAAATCGGATCTATGCAGGGCGGTAACCAGGAAAGGGAGAAAGTGATGGGTGCAACGAATAGTCTGCTAGCACGGGTCTTGCTCGTGGTGTTCTTTGGTCTCGCCGGAATGGCTTCGGCACAGGAGGGGACGATCACCTACGAACCGGCTGCTGGTGCCGGGCAAGGGAAACATATCGTGTTCGTCTGTGGCGAATGGGAGTATCGCTGTGAAGAGAGCCTGCCGATGCTCGCCAAGATCTTGGCGAAGCGTCACGGGTTCAAATGCACGGTTCTTTTCTCCATGAACCCGAAAGACGGGACGGTTGATCCGAGCGTGAAGAACAACATACCCGGAATGAGCGTTCTGAAGAATGCCGATATGATGGTCCTGTTCGCCATGGATCTGACCCTGCCTGACGAGCAAATGAAGCCCTTTGTCGAGTTCCTCAAGACGGGGAAGCCCGTTTTCGGAATCCGCTGCACGTTGTTGTCCTTTCGCTACGACAAGAACTCGCCCTATGCACGTTTTGATGTCGGCAACGGCGGTTACGCGACTGAATTGTTTGGCGAATCGTGGAAAGGGCACTATGGTGGCCACGGCAAGGAGAGCACACGGGGACTGCGTGCGGGATTGAACGAGGCACATCCCATCCTGAACGGCGTCCATGATGTCTGGGGACCGACCGACGTTTATCAAGTCACGAAACTGCCCCCGGACGCGACCGTGCTCATGTATGGGCAAGTTCTTACAGGCATGAAGCCCGACGACCGCCCGAATTTCCAGAAGTCAATTATGCCCATGGTATGGACGCGTCAGATCCAACGCGATTCCGGCAAAATCCAGCGAGTTGTGATGAGCACCATCGGTGCGGCACCGGATATGGAAAGCGAGGATCTCCGCCGCCTCTATGTGAACAGCATATTCTGGGCTCTGGGACGGGAGTCCGGAATACCCCAAAAGGCAGATGTCCGTTACATCGGTGGGGACTGGAAGGCATCTCCTTTTGGCGGCGGCACGTTTCACCATGGTCTCAAGCCGGGGGACTTCGCAGTGAAGGGGGAATAATTGCGGTCAAGCGGACAACTCCAGCATAGCAGGCGTGGCAAGTATGGATGGGGCGGACGCTTACCGGAAAGTCGCAAGTGAGACCAGTTTCGCCGACGTCTATGAATGCTTTGGCGATGCCAAGGGGGGCGTTGGACAACGGCGAAGACCTGGAACCAGCAGCTGTTGAGCTGGGCAAGGATGATGGTCGTCATGGCGTTTCGTACAAACGCAATAATTCAATTATTTGGAATGCCGTGGTGACGGTGGCATCTCAAGCCCTTTCGGCATCTTCCCATTCCCGGAATTTATCCTGGTGCGTTTACGGGGCTATCAGTGCTCGTCCCCCATCGGCACCGACGCCGACTTTGGTGCGTTGGCGATGGCATTTCTACCACCCAGATGGTAGGTTGGACGCGGTTTCCTTGTCGGGAAGTCCGGCGTTATATCCCCCGCCAGATTTCGCCAATGGTCAGGGGAGATAGAACAACATGGCCTTTCTCGACCAACGGCTCATGGTGGCCACCCTTCGTTGGGCGGCTCGCATCATCGGCACCGCCCTCCTTGTTCTGATTGCCGCTCTTGCCATTGGGGAAGGCGGTGTGCCCGGGGTGGCATTGTGGCTGATGCTGATTGGTCAGGTAGTTGCCTGGAAATGGGAAGGGATCGGTGGCCTCCTGATTCTGGGTGGGTTCGCCTTGTTCGCCATCATGAACCACCCGTTTCGGTTCAACATCGTATTCGGCTCCTGGCCGGTCAGCGGGCTGCTGTATCTGATATGCTGGTGGTGGAGAAGGGGGATATGAACAGACACATCTTTGGCGTTCTATGGCTCGTGGCGGCAGTATGGCCGGTTGTCGTTTGTGCAGCCGATGATGTTCCCTGGCGTCTACCCGAAGCGTTAGTCGGAACATGGATGGGGAAAGACCACATTCATGCTCCACCTGAAAAGGGGTCTCCAAGTCAGCTTTACAAGGAACAGGTGGCAATCCGCATCCAGATCGCTTCCGATGGTAGCGTAGATGGCCAGGTCGGAACCGCACATTTTGTCGGCTGCAAAATCAAGAGCAACCGAGGTTGGTTCGGCAGAACGTTCAACCTCTGGTCGGACTATCTCATCTGCGATGGCTGGCTAAAGGGGCCGGTGTTCAAGACAGACCGAGAGGATGCCAAGCGATCCTTCACCATTCCGCTCGGCTTGCAGGGCGGGACGTTAACGGGTCGCTTCCTCCTGGTGAAGAAAGAGGAGAAACCATTCAACTTATTCTTTAACCTGGAACTCAAGAAACAACCCCTCGCCCAGACGCCGAAGACGACGCAGTGACGGGAGTCTGCTCATGTTGCAAATAGGAATTATTGGCCTGCCTTGCGTTGTGATGGGACTGGCTTTCTTGTACGCAATTCAGGGTGCCTACCATTCCCATCGGCCAACAAGACCACTTTTCCTTTACCCGCTGATTTGTTCGTTTGTCCTGACCAGCGGTTTCATGATCTGGGGATACCAGGCCATCTGCACATCGAGGTCATCTACGGCGGCAATTGGTTCTTTGTTTCTTCCGTTCGAGGCGATTGTTGTTGCTGTAGCCGGAGTCGTGATTTCGTGGTCGGTTCTCTACGTGGCTCATTGTGTCATCCAGAGAATTAACGGGATTCGTGTTGGGCTTACCTCGGTCGTCTGTCTTACCTTGGCGATTGCGTTGCTCGCTTTGACGGGATACGTCGTTCAGAACAAGGTCGCCCGACGCAGGTTGTTGAGCGAAGCGGCAACGGGAACGGACGTGGTGTCTCTGGAAGGCATTCTCGCCTCCAGCATCGTATCTCACGACAACGAGGTACTCTCCAAGTTGGCCAAGAACCCCAATACGCCGATTACCTACCTGGTTCGCCTCTACGATTTCTGCAAACCGAACGTTGGCAAGTCCAATCCTTCCGAATACCCAATCTTTCATGCACTGGCCCACAATCCCAGAACACCGCCAGAGATCCTCAGTGTCTTGGCTGGCTGCCAAGATTCCTCGACCAAGTTAGCCGTGGTGACGAATCCCAGTACCCCCACCAGGACTCTTCGTCAGCTAGCCGAAGGTCAAGACGAGTTCGTGAGAGGCTATGCGAAACGTGAACTACGTTCGAGAGAAAGGAAGGGGAACTCGCTGGGGCATTAGGTCAGACCAGTCCAGCCGGTATGGGTATTCATCCCCTCAGCCTCCACTACCCGATCCTCCGTCGCCAAGCGGATCGCTTCCACATACGGGTCAGAGGGATGCCGCTTCATCACGTACTCCACCGCCTTATCAAGCCCCATCCCTTGCACCCAATGAAGGTAGGCCACCACGGTGCTCGGCGAGCGATTCATCCCCGCACTGCAATGCACGTAGACGGTATGACCGGCCCGCAACAGTCCGTCTAGGGCTTGCACACAGGCTGGGATTTTCCGCCGAAGTTCCTCGGGATTGAAATCTTGCACCGGAACCCGACGAAGCTCGACGCCGGACTTCTGGTACGCTCGTTCCATCTCGTGCCAATCGACGCCCCAGGAGGCGAAATCCTCGTCGGTCTGCAAGTTGAGGACTGCCGTGATGCCAAACTTCGTCGCCAGCGAGTCGATGTCGTCCATGTCGCCGGGGCAAGAACCGACGAACAGGTTGGGAAGGATTTGGTCAACGTCCATTGTTTCGTCGTGACTGGACATCGTACTAGATTTGCGTGCTTGATCTGTCGGAACGGGGGTGAGTTGTCACGGATTGTCGCCAGTCTTCTTGGCTTCCAGGTATCCAATCGACACCAAGAACTCGTCCATTCTCTGCGTCGTCTTCTCATACCACGGCGAGCGGTGGAAGAACCCATGCGGCTGTCCTTCAGCCGTGAACATCTCGGCCTTGTGGCCCAACTCGTGGGACTTTTCCATGAACTCCTTGCCCTGACTGAGTAACCAATCAGCGGTGCCGAAGAAGAGAAGAGTCGGCGGGCTGTCCTTGGTCAAATGCTCGGTGGGCGAAATCGCCTTGGCGATGGCTTCGTCGTTGCCAATCCGTGATATCAATCGAGGTCCAAAGCGGAGAACCGGGTTGAACAGGACCAGGGCATTCGGTTTGGAAGAAATCTTCGTGTCCTCGCCTTCAGCATCAAGTCCGGGCGTGAAGGCGGTACAGGCGGCGATGTGACCGCCTGCCGAACCGCCCGAAGCCACGATTCGGTCTGGATCGATACCGAGTTTGGCGGCGTTCTGTCGCAGCCACCGAACGGCACTCTTGGCGTCCTCGACGCATTCTTTTGGGGTGACACCCTGTCGAGACTTCACCCGGTAGTCGGCCCGTGCGGCCACCATGCCCCGACCGGCCAGATACGCAGCCTGCCGCTCGAATGCCTGGATCGTGCCAAATTCCCAAGCACCGCCAAAGAAGAACACGATGCCAGGCCGCTTGTCGGTTTCCTTCCAGCCGGGCGGGTAGTGGACGATGATCTCCAGGTCGGACTGCTTGGTCTTCTTATAGGTGAAGGACTTCGTGGGTGGAAGCGAAGGGGAGTCCGCAGCGTTGGAAACAGGCACCCAGAAAATCAGCGGCAGTGCCAGTAGCCCGATGACCGTGTGCTGCAAGAAAGTCATGGTCACACCTTTCGTTCAGAAACTCGTGAACTCACCGCACATCACCTGCTTCTCAGTATACTCTCAAGGTCTTCAAGTAACGCCTCCTGCCCCGCCTTGATCTTCTTCCTCCTCGTGTCCAGATCAAAGAACTCGGTCCGGTTAATCTCCGGGAACTGCTGCTGGCGGTGAGAATCACACGCTCAGCAGGATCAGGTAGATTGCCATAACGATGCCAAGAAGGGCGAGAATGAAGGCCACAACAACCGCCAGGAGTGCCGTGCGGGGAACATAGGAGAGTCCTTGCTTTGCCAAGCGGACGAAGCGGTAGTATTCAGTGGCCGCCGCCAGACTCACGATTACGCCAAGGGTGATGAGCCCCGTTCCGATCCAAAGGGACCACCCTGTGGATCGCTGGTGAACGGCTACATGTTCCGCTACGGCAATCTCCCGTAGGAATAGACCGAATCGAGCGACAACGAACCCGAAGCCCATCAGAGCCAACCCGGTTCGCATCCAGGCGAGAAGCGTGCGTTCCGCTGCAAAACGGACTCGTGGATCTTCTGACTGCCGTTCAGTTTCATCGGCATGGTCTTCCTTCATCGCCGATCTCCAGTCGGTTTCGCCCAATCCGGCACCGCTACACCGGCTTGACGTTCTCGGCACAGGGGCCTTTCTTGCCCTGTCCTTCCGTGAAGGATACTTTTTGGCCTTCATGCAGGTCGTCGAAAGTGCAACCTTGGACGCTCGATGAGTGGAAGAACAAGTCTTTTGCACCTCCCGTGCTGATGAATCCAAATCCCTTGTCCGTCAACCTTTTGATAGTGCCTTCCGCCATTTGTGAGTTTCCCGTAGTAATTGCTTGGACTGATGCCACCCGGTTTACGCTGCCGATTGGTCGCCGTCCGTTGGTTGAAAGTGTAGCCGGTCAAGGTGCCATCAGGCAAGTGGGGTGCCCGCTCTCCTCGATGATCTTGTCCGGGGTCACCGACGACTCACCCACCTACTGCCACTGCCACAGACGATAACCCTTGAAATACATGCCCGCCATCTGTCACTTCCAGAGTACCATCTTCAACCCGATCAGGATAATGCTGATGCCAAACGCTTTCTTGATCTGATCGGGAGAAAGCGATATGGCTATCTTGCTTCCAAAACAGCTACCGACAACAAAACTGATACACAGTATTGCCGCCACTTTGAAATCGACCTGTCCCGCCTTGTGGTAATTGTACACGGCGATTACGCCGATGGGCGGCAGCATCATGGCAAGTGACGTTCCCTGGGCTGCATGCTGCCCCATGCCAAGAAAATAGACGAGGCGGGGCACCACGATCAGCCCACCACCAATTCCGATAAAGCCGCTGAATACACCCGCAAATATACCGATGATGAGAATGAGGACGGCAGTCTCCATGGTTGACCTCTTATCAGGTTGAATCTGTATTGATTTCATGTCAGAACGAACGATCAAGGGCTACCTCTGCGAAGTTGGCGTCGGCAGTGTCGGCTTCTCATTACGAAGAATCCGTCCGAGTTGTCGAAGCTGCTCCACATCGTCGGGACGCATCCGGCCCGTGTAGTCCGGTGCAGTTGCCAGAAGAACATTAGCCGCCCCTCGGCTCCAACCCAGCCGGATCTGCTTGGCGAGTGCCTCGGCAGAGAACGGATGGCTCGGGGTGAACTTCTTGCCCTCGCCGTAGGTGAACCAGCAGGACGGCCCTAGCGGATCATAAGTGTAGCCGCCCAGTCGGCTCTGGGAGACGAGGTTGTAGTCAAAGGGAAGATAGTAGGTCTTGCCGTCCATCGTTCGGAAAGGATTGTGGCCCGTGGCCGGTGGCGGCGTTAGCTCGCCATCCACGACATCCGTGGGGAAGTATTTGACCTTGCTCCCGTCTTGGACCTGCTGGTTGAACTCGACCACGGCATTGGGCCGTAGTGTCTTCAGCATACCGTAGATTTCCTGCGTACTGAGGTTGGCCGGTGCCCAATTCATCATGTCGATCCAGAAGTGCGGAATCTCGCCGTACCGTGTTGCCAGTTCGTAGAGTTGGGCCAAGATGATCGCCCGAGCGTTGGGATGGAGATTCCAGCCCTTTCCACCCCAAAGGCAGTAATAGAACGCTGGGGCAAGCCCTTGGCGGCGGCACTCTTTGACAAACTCCCGGCAAACGTCCGTGGTGTTGCCGCTGGAAGCGACATCGAAATCCGTGGTGGCACTGTCCCAGAGCAAGAAGCCAGAGCAGTGCCGAGTGGTGAGAACGGCGTACTTCATGCCCGCTTCCTTGAAGGCCGTCACCCATCCGGCAACATCAAGATGCTGCGGGTTGTAGATCTTTGGATCACGGGCCTGGCAGAACTCGTTGCCGGTAAACTGGTTCGTGTTGAAGCAGACGAAGGCACCGAAGCGGTAGGACTCCCACTTCTTCAATAGGGCGTTCTGTTTGGAGGCCGGAGAGTGCCACTGGCAGAGATCTATGCGGTAGACCCTTTCGCCCCCATCGGCTGACGTGATACGGATTACCGAGGTGCCGTCCTTACGGGTTTCCGTCACGACAGGTTCGGCGGCACAAAGTTGGGCTGCCAGACACGACGTGGTGATGACCATTGCCGAGCCAAGTAGAGTGGGCGATGTCCGGAACATACGGTCTCCCTTCTGCTCTTAGGCCGGATGAAAGCCGGTAAATTATCCCTCTTGCGTGCCGGAGCCGCAATCGTCCCAAACGGCTAGCGGTGTTCTCGTGCGGGAAACAAAAAACCCCACCGCCTGCCGAGGGCCGGGGTGGGGGACGGAACATAGAAAAGACCGTCTTCATCGTAGCAGCCCGTTGGCTCTCGGCAAGGCAAGGCGGCCAGGTTGCCTTGCCTTCGAGAGGCAATGATTGCCATGCCAAGACCGGCGACTTCGGCTCCAAACCTCTCCTTATATCTATGGCGGTTCCCACCGGCATCCCCGCCCCTCGGTTGGCTGATGGACGCCATTTCTAGCGGCTTTGAAACCGACTTTCGGCGGCAAAACCTGCGGTTGGCCTCTATCGGGCGTGGGAATTGTAGCCACCCCCAGTGGGAAGTAAAATCGGGGTTTCTGCGACAGGGGTGGCCCGATGGGGAGCCTTGTTCTGATTGGCGAACCTCGACATTTTCTGGCTCAAGGACAAGAGTCTCGAAGACTCTGATGACATGCCCGACCCCGACGTGTTGGCCCAGGACATGCAGACGGCGTTGGATCAGTTCAGTGCGGTGTTGGGGGGTGCCCCATGCGTAAGGTAAGTGAGCAGTGATTTGGCCGTGGGATGAAAACCTGAAACTCGGCAAAGGGGCGGTATTCGTCAAGCGAGACCTTCGCCGTCTGCCGCTGACGGATGCCGAGTTCGAGGCGGATTTCTGGCTCGACCCCACCATGTCCACCAAAGGGCGAAACTGGTGGGATGGTGCGGTGTTCGAGCGGGGGTCCGGTGCTCTGCTGGCGAGCCGAGAGTTCGGTGCCTGGCTAGCGATAAAAGACGTGGACTGCCTGCCCACTGTCAACGACCTGGCAACTATGTTAGCCCACGCCATGTCCAGACCGCTCAATGAAGGTGATCGTCAGCGTCCCCACACTATTTATCTTCGAGACCGTCCCCAGCGGCAGGAATTGTTACCGCAACTCCAGGAACTTGGGATTGAGGTGGTCACAGGCGAGTTCTTACCGACCTTTGATGAAGCGGTGGTCGAGCGGTTGCAACGGGAAAAGCCAGGCGGAAAGCAGCCCTCTAAGGAGGAAGTTGTCGAGAATCTCAAGCGTCCGTTTCCAGCAAGGAAGCGAACCTGGCACGAGGATGTTTTTGACTTCCTGAAATGGGTTGATGAAACGCTGAAGGCGGCATACCCATCCCGAAAAGTTTCCGTCCCATCCTACGACCCGCTGACAGTCGTGCCGATCCAACTCGCCCCTGAGGAATTGAAGGCGATCCTGACCCAGCCCGAGATTACCAGGACGAAGAAGCTCCGGCCACAACTGGAGTCAATGGTCGGGAAAGAAGAAGCCCTTCAGTTATCAGTCCACGATTGGGGCACGGTCTGTTTGGCTCTTTGCAGTGCAAAAGTCAAGGAAGTTCAAGTGCGGAAACATCTGTTCACGATTGCCAGAAAGATCGCCAAAGGTTTGTCCGAAGCTTTGGATATTGATGGTCCCCCTTCGCCAGTCAACTGAGAGGAAGCATACCGGCACCGCATCTCCATGCCCGAAACCATCAAAGGACTGATCGAACGTGTCACCTACCACAACCCTGAGAATGGTTTTGCCGTTCTCAAGGTGCAGGTCAAAGGCCGCCAGGACTTGGTGACCGTCGTCGGCAGTACCACTTCGGTTTCGGCGGGTGAGCATCTGGAAGCGACCGGTAAGTGGGTTGTTGACCGGGAACACGGTCAGCAGTTCAAGGCCGACCAACTCAAAACCACTCATCCGGCGTCGGCAGAAGGCATCGAGAAGTACCTGGCCTCCGGGGCGATCCGCAGCATCGGTCCGAAGTTGGGGGCCAAGATTGTTAGCATCTACAAGGAACGGACGCTGGAAATCTTCGAGACGGCCCCGGATTTTCTGCTGCACATCAAGGGCATCGGCCAGGAACGGCTCAAGAGAATCTGCCAAAGCTGGGAGGAGCAAAAGGAAGTCCGCAAGATCATGCTCTTCCTGACCGAACATGGCATCACGTCCGGGCGGGCCGTGCGAATCTACCGCACCTACGGCCAGGAATCCATCGCCAAGATCAAAGAAAACCCGTATCAACTGGCTGATGATATCCGAGGAATCGGTTTCAAAACAGCCGATGAACTAGCCGCCAAGTTGGGGATCGACCGCACCAGCCCTTATCGGGCAAGGGCTGGTGTCCAATACACCCTTCAGGAATTGGCCGGTCAGGGGCACTGCGGCTATCCCGAATCCAGCCTGGCTGAACACGCCACGAAATTGCTGGAGATCGACCAACTGATCGTGGAAGAGGCGATGCGGGCTGCGGTGGCCGAAAAGGTGGTTGTCCGAGAGAACATCGAAGGCGAAGCTTGGCTCTACCTCACTGCTCTTCACCGTGCCGAAGTCGGTTTGGCCCAGTCTGCTCATCGAATAGCCTCCGCCACACCGCACCCTCTGCCCCACATCAACGTGGAGAAGGCCATCGGCTGGGTTGAAGGAAAACTTGGCATCAAGCTGGCCGCAGGGCAACAGGAGGCGATCCGACAGGCGTGCCAACACAAGATGCTGGTCATCACGGGCGGTCCCGGCGTGGGCAAGACCACCTTGGTCAGAAGCATTCTGGAAATCTTTACCACCAAGGGCCTGGAATGCGTGTTGGCGGCCCCGACCGGCAGGGCGGCCAAACGCATGGCAGAAACGACCGAGCGGACGGCCAAGACCATCCATCGCCTCTTGGAATTCGATCCGGTCACCGGCGATTTCAAACGAAACCAGCAGAATCCGCTCACCGGCGACCTGTTCGTGCTGGACGAGGTTTCGATGGTCGATGTCGTCCTCGGTCATCAATTTTTCCGGGCCGTGCCGTCGAATGCCTGTGTCATCCTAGTCGGTGACGTGGATCAACTTCCATCCGTTGGCCCCGGTTCCGTCTTGGCCGACCTGATCTCGTCCGGGGTGGTGCCGGTCGTCCGTCTCACCGAAATCTTCCGGCAAGCCGCCGAAAGCGAGATCGTCACCGCCGCCTATGCCATCAATCAGGGCAGGATGCCGGAACTGAAGGCCCCCGAAGGGTTGATTGACTTCTACTTCATCGAATCTGCCGAACCCGAAGCCATCCAAGACCTGATCGTGCGATTGGTCAAGGAACGTATTCCCAAACGTTTCGGATTTGATCCCAAGACCGACATCCAGGTGCTCAGCCCGATGAACCGTTCAGTCCTGGGGGCGAGGAATCTGAATCAAGTGCTTCAAGAAGCCCTCAATCCCGGCAGTGGTGGCCCGGAGATCCAGCGGTTCGGTTGGACGTTTCGCCTCGGGGACCGGGTGATCCAGACGGAAAACGACTATAATCGTGATGTTTTCAACGGCGACTTGGGCATCATTGAACAAATCAATCGGGTCGAGCAGGAGATGACCGTCAATTTTGAGGGGCGGCAGGTGGAGTACGACTTCGGTGACCTGGACGAGTTGGCCCTGGCGTATGTGCTGTCGATCCACAAGAGCCAGGGGTCGGAGTTCCCCTGCGTGGTGATCCCCCTGCACACCCAGCATTACATGATGTTGCAGCGGAACTTGCTTTACACGGCGGTGACCAGGGGGAAAAAGTTGGTCATCCTGGTCGGCACAAAGAAGGCGTTGGGCATGGCAGTGCGGCGGCAGGATACGAGCCGCAGGTATACGGCATTGCGGAGGAGGCTACAACAGACGAGTAGCTCGCCAGTAGTTTGAGGAAAGGATTTTATGGGTCGCATTAGCACGAAGCTTAAAGGCAGGTTTGCGGTTTGGTCACGGCAGTACCGACAGGAAATGGGTAAGTTGAAGAAGTCGTTTCCCGTGCCCAAAGATATCCATGACGTGCAATCGCTGGTGGCACAAGGCTACGATCCGCTCCATGCGGTCTACATTGCCGTGCAGAATATCACCTCGGTGTTTTCCGAGTGCGTGTCTGTGCTGCCGGAACTGAAGTCGTACTACAAGACCGTGGGGGATGCCGAGGAGGAATACATGCCCAGCGGGCCGCCAATGAGCCCATTGACCACGAGCTATTTTACGACCTGGGCCTTTTTCGATTTCCGGTTTGGCGGCGATCACGAAACCATTGGCACCTGCTTGGCTGATCTTGGCAGCCAACTGGGATTGCACGCTGGTATGGTGGAAGCCATCCATCAGTTTCAACAGTCCCACATGGGCATTTACGAGCATTGCGGCACGGTTGGCGGCAAGATCGGGCTTGAGGAACTGGTCACGGGCAGAAGCTTGACCTGCATCTGCCCAACCGGCTACCCAGGCAAGCCCGGCGAACTGTGGTATGTGCGATTTTGCCCACCACTACTGGAAGAAATGGGCTACCATGTGGCCGTGACCACGCCGTATGTTCTCACGCAGGCGACCAAGACTGATTGGACAGCCTACCTCAACCGGGCAATGCTGGACACGGGAGTTGGGGATGAATCACGACGGCTCCATGACTTCCTGAAGTACGGATCGTGGACTCATCATTGGAACGAGTTCATCTTCCAAGGTTACCACCACCATCAACATGACGCCATCTTCCTGGCAGGCATCCCCGATGTGAAGGGCAGCCTGCCTCACGCATCGAAAGGAAAGCGATGATGGCAAAAGCAAAACATGAACCTGACGGGCCGCTGGTCCATGTGGGAAGACTGCATCAACGAAGAAGTCCCCACCCGATCACTCGTGAGGAGGCGATGCCATGACCTACCACGATGCCTTTAAGGACGGCTACGACGCCTATTGGGAAGGCGTCGATGTCAGCGACAATCCGTATGACGAGGAGACCGAGGAACGCCGCTCTTGGGAAGATGGTTGGAGGTCCGCACGCAAACACGACTACGACGAGAGCGAGGGGTAGGTTGCTGGTTTTGGCAAGTAAACAATCGCTCGATCAAGGAGTCCTATCATGGAACGTCCCGAAGTGCCCCTGGAACAGTCGCAAGAGGAGATTATCCATCACGCCCACCACGCCACGGAGAAATGGATACTGGGCGTGGCTTTGACCGCTGCATTCCT
>Ga0181517_10002071_pt1 | contig 21078 bp, 9 predicted proteins | sample PEATcosm2014_Bin_31_FD_119748 | JGI IMG/M metagenome (GOLD analysis project Ga0181517, IMG submission 119748) | Peatland microbial communities from MTU Mesocosm Facility, Houghton, MI, USA - PEATcosm2014_Bin01_30_metaG | ecosystem: Environmental > Terrestrial > Soil > Wetlands > Peat | place... | reverse complement strand
TGTGTTGAGGGCCAGGTATTTGCGTTTGTCGGGGCGGGCGAGGTGGGCGAGGTGGGCGGGAGTTTGTCGAAACGGACCGGACAAAGTCCCCACCGGGTTCCAGCATTGGCAACGTGCTGAACGCCAGTTAGTTGTGGCTGGCGGGACGGAGTTTGTCCCCCCATCCGGCCGGTTTTCCGGACATCGTCCGCGAGCTTCCAGCGGGGGCAAATTGTTGAGAGGCAGGGAGTTGCTGAGGCACAGGAATTGGCTGTCGGCAGGGCGGGAGGGAGTTTGCCGGTTTTTCCGGACAAACTGCAGAGGGCTGTGGAGCAACACGCCCAGTGGCGGGAACGCGCGGTTGAGGGAGCGAGCGGGAATCTGTAAAGCAGCAGCAAAGGAACGAAGAACAGGCTGAGCAGGACGGAACAGAGGCGGCTGAGCGGCGGCCTCTGTTGAAAGAGGCCCGGCACGCCGCGTGGGGGCACGCGAAAGAATCCCGCGAATCCGCTGCGTGTCCGGCCTGTTCGTATTGCGTTGTCCATACTGGCTCAACCATGCGCCAGCAAGGCCCCCAGATGCAACTTCCGCATTTTGCACCTTTTTGAACCCTCACGGGAGGCCCTGTTTATGCGGGTCCCGTGAGGGTCGGATAGGCCGGATCTGGCACCGGAGAGAGGGTTTTTGGCCGCCTTGGCGAGCGTGTGGGCGGGTGCCAAACAGGTTTGCGGGGGCTCCGTGGGAGCGGCATCCACACGCTCGCTCTGCCGCCTATGCATTCTCGGACCGGTTGCGTCCAACGGGCTGCCAATACGCCGAGCCCAATCGACACGCCGGCAATCAGCCGTTTCTCGTTGCCCGCTGCGCCCGAGGACGGGCGCACCCCTAATTTGGAATCCTGGCGCTCGCGTTCCTGGCGCTCTTCTTATCCACCAACCGCGTCAGAGGCTTTTTCGCCCATTGTTGTAGGCTTAGAATATGATCTCTGATTTCTAAGATTAAGCGTTATTTGTAATTGAGGCTTAACGCTTACGCTGACAAACTCAGACAAGCATGCAGATGACAAAGAGCAGCGGGGCGGCCAAGAAGGAAGCATCGACCGGCGCATCTTGCGATATTGCCCTGGATGCTGGCTCCCTGGCGGCTGACGTATCCCACCGGAATCTGGGCAGCATCTACGAGGACTTGCTGACCAGGCTGGAGGGAGGCATGTTCACAGACCGTCGGAAGTTCATCGATGATTACATCGCCACGATGGTGAAGAACGAGGAGATGACAACGCTCTGGACGGATCCCTCATTCTACCAGCAACTGAAGAAGGCCATCCTCGACGAGTTTCTGCCGCTTTACGACAAGTACAGCGCACTCCGGGAAAAGGAGGAGAAGAAAATGGAGCGGGGGACCTGGCCGGTGTACTGCCTAACGGTCATAGGCATCTGCTTATTGATCGAGGTGGTGTTTACCGAGGGTCGAGTGCTCCGGCCGCAGATGCTTTTGCCTGCCGTGGTGCTTGACGGCGTGCTGGGCTACGGGATTTGGTACCTCATGAACTTCCGAGCCTTATCGGCCCTGCGGCGCATCAACCATTCCATGCTCAACGGCATGCGCGACATGATCAGCCGGCAGCGGGTCTCTGAGCAATACGAGGTTTTCCGCACTTACACCGGTGGCGACCTCCTCAAGGCGGAGCTGCAGCAACTCCTTGCCAGCTACGCGACCCCGGATGAATTCTGGCAGGATTATTATCTCGTCCGGCGGGCAGACCCGACTACGCCCGAGGAACTGAAGAAGCTGGGACTGCCCAAGTTCACCGGCTTTTTGGAACTCCACACGGGCGGGACCTACTCCGAAGAAGCGAGACAACAGCGCTTCGACGCGCTTTTCCTGCTGGCCCACAAGTCGTTCATCCTTGCCGATCGTAGGAACTACGTTTTAAACAACCTGGCAAACTCACCCAAAACCAAATAAACACATGGCAAAGCACCCATTCTTCGGAGAACCCCTCGCCGACGACGCCAAGAACACGCCCAAGGTCAACTTGGTTAAAGGGATCCTGCGCGAAAACCGGCTGAGCATCCTTTTCATCGTTGTTGTCGCCTTGCTTGCCCTGTTCTTCAATACCTGCACCATTTACATCAAACCCGGTGAGTTTGGCGTCAAGCAGGTCCAGTATTCCCCGCTGGGGATATTTGGGCCCATGGGCACCCACGACAAGATCTATTTTACCGGGCTCCACCACGAGTTTCCTACCATGGAAAAGATCCACACCTTTCCGCGAACAGTGCAGGTGTTAACGATGCGCACCCCCGGGAACAACGCGCAGGAGGCCGAGGTGGTGACCTCAACCGACGAAAAGTTCACGCGACTCGCCAAGGCGGCTCATATTCAGACATCGGACGGCTTCTACGTGGATCTAGACGTTGCCATACTCTATCGCATCGTGGATCCAGTGAAGCTGGTTAACCGGGTTGGGGCCGGCAAACTCTACGAGGACAACGGTATCATGTCGGTAGCCGAAAACTCGATCAAGATCCGGCTGGGGAGCTTGGAGCCAGAAGACTTTTTCATCCCGGCGACGCGCACCGAGAAGCTCAACGAGGCGCGCGACTTGATGAACGAGAAGCTGGAGGAGATGGGGTTAAAGGTCGAACAAGTCCTCCCCCTCTACCCGCACCTGCACCCGGACGTTGCAGTCAAGATCGAGGAGAACAACCTTCAGAAGCAGACCAAGCAACTGAATATGGCGTTGACGAGCCAGTCTGCGGCTGAGGCAGCATTGGCGAAGGTGGTCAGCGATGGTATCGCGGCAAAGAGTGTTGCGCTTCAGGGGGGGACCGCCTACCAGACCGAGAAGGCGTCCGAGATGGATCGCTACTCGCGAAGCCGGCGGGCCGAGGGAGACATGATTCGGAAGATGGCGGAGGCCCGAAAATCCGAGCTGATCAACAACGCCTACAAGGGTGCCGGCTCCGATACGATGGTCGGGCTGAAGATGGCCCACAACCTCACCAACCTGGAGGCGATCCTTGTGCCCATGGGAGGGCCCGGGTCGTTCAACCCCCTGGACTTGACGAGCACGCTCCGGCTATTTGCCGGGGGAACCAACGCGCCGGTCGAAACGCAGGCTCCCGCGAAGTAAAACCACCAGAACCATCAACTCACGAACGATATGAACCTCAAAGTTATCACGAATTGGATCAAGGTAGGGCTTCTCGCCATCATCATCGTGGTAGTGGCCCTGAAGTCGGTTCACACCACAGGCACCACAGACGTGGGCGTGCGCACGGTGAAGTGGTCACTGTTTGGGAACAGCGGCGTGGAGACCAATAAGGTGTACCAGCCAGGGGGCACCTACTTCCTGCCGCCCTTTTTCAACGAGTTCAACCTGTTTGACGCGCGGCTTCAGATCGTCGAGATGACGGCCACCATCAACCGAGGGGACAAAATGGGGGTGGATGACTTGCCCTTCAAAACCCGGGACGGCAACGACCTGCGGATCGACGTGACCTTTAAGTACCGGATCGATCCCAAGCGCACACCCTACATCCGGGAGTTCGTAGCCTCTGACATGCTGGAGCTGAAGGAAAAAATCGTCCGTACCGTGGCCCGCAGCAAGACCCGCGACTATCTGGGCGCCTACAGCACTGAGGAGTTCTATCAGTCGACCAACCGGAACCAGTCGGCTGAGGACGCAAAGGCGGGCTTGCAGAAGGTACTGGACCAATATGGCGTTATTGTCGAGGACGTAAACCTCATGGATTACCGGTTCGACCCCGAGTATCAGAAAGTTATCACGGACAAGAAGATCGCCGACGCCAAGACCACCGCCCTGATTTCACAGGCAACGGCCACCGTGGAGATGAACAAGAAGCTTCTGAACGACGCGCTGTCCGCGGTAAACAACATGCGGGCGGAGGCCGACGGCAAGTACCAGGAGGCCGTTCTGAGCGCAGACGCCTACTACATGCAGCAGACCAACAGCGCGGCCGCTACCATTGCAGAGGGCGAAGCCGAGGCGGCGGGCATCACCAAGATGCGGGAGGCCATGAACAACGTGGGCAGCCTGATTCAGGTGAAGATGGCAATCGCCGATAGCCTGGAGAACAAGAGGATCGTCATGGTGCCCACGGGCGGCACCGGAGCCTTGAACCTGCAGACCCTGGATGTCAACGAGGTCCTCCGCCAGTTGGGACTCGCTAAGCCCAAATGAGCAGGCCGATGCCTCAGCTTATCGCAAAGGAAAGACCGGGTGACGGCGGTGGCGCGGATCAAGAAGCGCCCCGGCCGGAGGTTGGCCCGGTTGGGGAGGGTGCTGGAGAAGGTAGAGGCTGGCAATGGAAGGAAATGAAACTCAGAACAAACAATCATTCAAGGACCGACCCATTTACGACCCATTTACCATTTACGCAGGGGGAGCGAGCCGCACACACGGCCGAGCTACTTTGGCTCGATCATCTTTCGAGGCGTGAGGTCTGTCGCCACCTCGTCCTCAACTTGCACATTTGGATGAACCAGAGGGACCACTGCCTTTGAGCCGGCTACGGCCGTGGCGGAGAATCCCAAGCTGTAGTAACCCTCGCTTGTGTGATAGACTCCCTTCGCATCCTTGTAATCCCAAATGAAGTTAATTAACCCATTGGTTGTGGTTCCCACAAAATAGCCGAGATAATTGCTTTTGGCATCAGAGACCTCCACCCGCCAATCTGAATGGGGAGCCGCCACGCGCGCAAAGACCCACATTTGGCTACCGGCGACGTTCCACGTAGGAAAAGTAATCCAATTTGAAAGAATAATAGAGTTCGTGGCGCCGTAATATTGCGGTTCCCCGGATTCATCATCGTCTTCCAGATAAACATCATAAAGGCCATTCGGACAGTCTTGGGTGTGCCAATGTGCAGAGTAACGGCCAGCAGCGTCTTGGCTGATACTGACGCTCATAGGCGAGCCCGTGCTATGATTTACAATCAGGTAAATTTGCCCCTTGTTGAAGTTGGACACGTTCCCTTTGAATGGCAAGCTCACATCACCCTCAAGAATTTCTCCGTTGGTCAAATTAAGGAACTCCAGTGGCCGCAATCTTGGATGATTTGCTGATAGAGACGTCGTCGGGTGCGTGCAGCCGTTTAGGATAATCCAAAAAAACGATCCCACCACCAGAATGGAAGCTTGCTTCGCCAGCTGACTGAGCCTCTGCGGGTTCACGCACTGATGAACCCACTTTTCGCGCACCATGTCAATCCGGGATTGGCGGTACCCAACCGGCGCACGGTTGGGCGGGATTCGTAAGGGAGGCTGCCCTTGCGCGGCGGTGCAACCGCCCCTAAGCGGGGTTTCAAGGGGACGACTTTGGAGTCCCCTCGGCGCGGATGTTGCTTGCACCCTCACGGATTCAGTCAGGCCGCATCCGGGCGGCAGACGTTTCATGGCGTCCACAAAAGCCGTGACCGCCTCCAATGCCTTGAAGCTGCGCCCGCTGTTCCGGGCGGAAGAGGGCACTGGAGCGGATGGAGAATGTTGAAACTTCGCACCCGGCTTTCTGCTCCGCATCCGGCATTTGCTTCGAGACCTCACGCAGGACGAGCCCTTTTCCATCTGCTTTGGGGGGTCAGTCATAGAACTTTGACATAATGGGCTTGACTTGAGTGGTGGGGTGTGAGTAATCTGGCGGCACCATGGCCCGACCGATTCGCATCCAATATCCCGAAGAGGTCTATCACGTGATGGCCCGCGGCAACCAGGGGCGGGAGGGTTTCCGAGACAGCTCGGACCGAAAGTGAATACCGCCCCAACCATGAACGAAAGGAACACAATGATTTCGCAAGACACCAACATCATCGCAGCGTTTAGCGCAGCCATCAACCGACATGACGTAGCAGCTATGGCCGACTTAATGACTGAGGATCACACCTTCGTCGATTCCTGGGGTAGACCTATGTCGGGCCGGAAAGAAATGGTCGCAGCGTGGACTCGATGCCGCGCACCGGAAGCGACGGACACCCAAACTGGACGTGAGATCTGCTGTGCTTCGGGGTGAGGTTGCCGGGTTTGTCGGCTTCGCCCAGTCTGGTTACATTGATCTGCGACCCCTGCGGGGTCGATGAGAGGTTTGGGACGGCGATCCGGGGGTCTCCGCCAAGGGCTCCGACCCCCGGCTACCTTCTGCCAACCCTCCGGGTTGGTTCGGAGGAGAGGCTCCTTCGCCTCAATTGCGCCTCGCTGGGCGGTTGGGCTTGGCCTGCGCCGGTTGCAGAAGCCTGGCGCATATAGGGGTGCCGCTTCGCATAACTGGACGTGAGGCTTCAGCCCTTATAGCCATGAGCCCTTGCGGGCCAGGCGGCGGCAAAGAGCAGCGTTCCCACGGCAGCGCAGCCCACAAGGCATGCAAACCCCGCGTCCCAGCCGTAGTGGTGGACCAGGTAACCCATCCCCCAGCCCGAAAGAGTCGTGCTGGCGTAGCCGAAGATGCTGGTCAGCCCCACGGCCGTAGCGGCAGCCCGCTTGGTGGCGAGGTTTGCGCAGGCGATCGCCAGCAGACATTGCGGACCGTACACGAAAAACCCCGTGGCGCACAGCAGGCCGGTAATCACGAGCTCCGATTGCGTGTGGGTCTTCCAGAATAGAAAGACCGAAAGGCCGGCAAGCGCCATGTACGCCACGCAGGCGCGCGCGGTGCGCCCGCCGAGGCATCGGTCCGACAGCCAGCCGCCAAGCATCGCCCCGGCGAAGCCGCAGACCTCGAATCCGGAGAGCATTCCCGCGGCGTGCATGACTTTGATGTGTTTGGACTCCATCAGCATGGTCGCGCCCCAGTCGAAAACGGCATAGCGGATGGCATAGACAAAGAAGTTGGCCGCGGAGAGAATCCAGATGTACGGGTTGCGAAAAACGTGGTCGCGCACAAAGGACCTGAAGCTCTCTCCGGCAATCGGCTCCTCCGCTTCGGTTTGGGTGCCCTCGACTTCCGGCAAGCCGACGGAAGGGGGGGTGTCGGGCATCATGCGCCACAGGACAGCCGCGGCGGGGATGGCGAGAGCCGCGGGAACCAGGAAGCAGAGCCGCCAGTTGAGCGGCGCCAGGACCCCGCAAAGCATCACGATGCCAATGCTGCCGATATTATGAGAAGAGTTCCAAATGGAGAACTTGGTGGCAAGCTGGCGGGGCGGAAACCAGTTGGCCATCAACCGGGCGCAGGGTGGAAAACCCATGCCCTGGAACCATCCATTGGCCATCCAGAGGAGCCCCAACACCAGCACGCTGGCGCTGAGACCAAAAGCCACATTCAGAAGAGCGGACGCTGCCAGCGCCACCGCCATGAATACGGCGGCGTTGCACCGGTCGGCCAGGAAGCCGTTGAAAAACTTTGAGATGCCATACAGGACGCCATGCAGCGTCAGAAATAAGCCCAGGCTCTCCTTGGTAATCCCGAGTTCGTGGCCCATGAACGGCATGGCCACCCCGAGGTTCTTGCGCACGAAATAAAAGGAGGCGTAGCCCAGGGTGGAAAAGATGAGCACGCGGGCCTGCCAGCGCTTGTATTCTCGGGCAATCGCAGCCGGGTCGGTCAGCACGGTTGAAGCCGCCGGCGAGGGCGCGAACAGACGCAATCCCGCCGGAAACCTGGTTGGAGCGCGAACCGGCGGCGCTGGAGAGAGGCGGCTCATGACCCGGGGTATGGCTTGCGAACCGCTGTTCCCGGGCTGCTCAACCCGTCTCGTTGAAATCCGTTTCGGTGCATGGGCTTCGTTCAGGCCCCAACTGCGCAGAAAAGCCGGGATCGATCAACTTGTTTCTGTCGCCGTCTGGGCACAGAGTGCGCATCCGCACACTGCCCCCGGCTGGACGCGAAGCGCTCGGGGTGCGCCCGTCCCCGGGCGCAGCGGGCCACTTGAACCGGCTGATTTCCGACGTATCGCTTGGCGTAGCCTCAGCGCGTGCGGATGTCAGCCGGTTTTCGGATATCGCTGCGCCCGAGGACGGGCGCACTCCGGGGCAGTGTGCGGATGCGCTCGGGCACAGAGCAAGGCCGGAAGCGGGATAGAACCGCCTCCGGCCTGCATTGAACCCAATGTCCCCAACCGTCGGGGCCAGAAAGGTCTATTGAGCCACGGCCCGATAGAATCGCTGCGGGTAATTCTTGGAATCCGCGTCGAGGATCTCCATCACGCCCGTGGAGGTCGCGGTAACGGTGCTCATCAAGGACCATTGCACCAGGTTGGTCGAAACCTGGATCTGGTAGGTTTGGTTCGGCGTGCCCATCATGCTGAGCTTGGCACCGTTGGCTTTGACGCCCGAGGCATCGATCTGCAATCGGTTGGTGGCGGAGCTGAACAACAGCGTTACTGTCGCGAAGTCTTCCCCGCCCCGGCCGTCGCTGATGATGTAAGCAAAGGCGTCCTGATTGGTCGGCTGAGATGGGGGCCGATAGATGAAGTTGGTCGCGGTCATGGTGAGGAAGCCGCCGTTGGCGCTCACTCGGCTCGAATCGATCACCGTGAGAGGGTCGCCGTCCACATCGTAGTCGTTGGTCAGCAGCAGGCTGAAGGGGATGGTGATGGTAACCCCCTCGGTCGCCTGGATCGCGTCATCCACGGCCACCGGCGGGCGGTCCAGCGTCATCGCGCGACTGGCGGTCACGGTGATATTGCTGTAGCTCAACGTCACCCGGAAGTCGCGCAGGGCGGTATTGGTGGTTGTGGTGGCGAAGGTCACCTGGTCCAGGAGCGCTGAGAGAGCGCCCGACGTGGCATTGGTATTGAGGGCCAGGACCAAGGCATTGGTGCCCGAGCCGCCCGAGAAGGAACCGATAGTGATGCCGCCATAGGCGACATTGGTGCCGGTAATGTTGATTTGGCCGCTATTGGTACCTTGTGACGCAAGGGCCAGCGCATCCTGAGCCGCGGCGTTGGTGACAATCGTCACCGACAGGCTGGCGCCGCCGAAGTTGAGGCTCCCACCGTCAGCCACCAGCGCGTTGGAATCGACAAACGCGGGAGGATACGTCATGAATTCATTGCCGATGTTGTAGAACCCGGGTGCGGCCGTCAGGGTCAGCGCCGCGGTCACCGTCAGCGTGCCGTTGTTTGTCGTGATCGTGTAGTTGGAGGAGACTCCCGTCGCATCAACCAGCGCCGGGACGATGGCATAAGTTCCCGCGGGGCTGGAGTTGCTGGCGGTCGTTGTGTAACTAGCGCTGATCGGGTCAGTGCCAAACAGGCCGACAAGGTATCCGCCAAGCACCGGGTTGGCCGTCCCATAGGTCCGGGTGGCGTTGCTTGCGTTTATGCTCAGGGTTGCGGCAGTGATCGTCAGCGTCCCGTTGGTCGGGAAGATGGTGTAGTTGGAGGCGGCGCCGGGGCTGAGCGTAATGGCGTAAGTGCCGATGGGGCTGCCTGGCGTTGCGGTGGTGGTGGGCAAAGGCGGCGTTGTCAGGGCATTCGTCGTATCGCCATTCATAAAGCCGCTGTAACTTACGCTGAACGTTGGATTGGGTTTGCCGTACGTCCGGGTGAGGTTGCCAGCCGTAGCCCCCAAGGGCGCGAGCGTTACCGTCATGACACCGTTCGTCAGCGTGATCAGGTAGTTGGTGTCGTGGCCCCCGCTAAGGGTGATAGTGTAGGAGCCCGCCGGGCTGGAATTGGTCGCCGTGGTACTGATGGTGGGCGGCGATTGCAGCACGGCCGCGGTTTCGCCGTTCATCAGGCCCGCATAGGTAATCGTCAGGGGCGGGTTGGCTGCCCCGTATGGGCGGTTCGTGCTGTTGGCGCTCGCCACCAGCATCGCGTTGGTCACGTTGAGGATGCCATTGGTGAGGCTCACCACGTAATTTGTATCGTTGGTACCGCCGCTGAGCGTAATCGGGTAGGGTCCAACGGGGCTGGTATTTGTGGCTGTTGTGGCGGCGGTGACCGGCACCTTGAGCGAGCCGGGGCCGTCATTATTGACAAAGCCGGAATAGGTAACAGTCAGCGCCGGATTGGCCGCCCCATAGCCGCGGCTCTGAGCGTTCGCGCTCGCCGCGAGCGCCACTTTGTTCACCGTCAGCGACCCGTTGACAAAGGTCACAATGTAATTGGTGGCTGGCTGGGGACCGTTGGTCGCGACGATGGTATAGCTACCCGCCGGGCTGGTATTGCTAGCCAGGCATGAAAGGGCGACGGCACCAGCGAGCGAAGCCGCGGTGTCTCCGGCAACCAGGCCGCTGTAGGTGGCGGTCAAGGGCGGGTTGGTGCCGCCATAATAGCGTGACTGCGGGTCCGCGGTGATCTGCAGCGGCACCGGGGTCACGTTCAGAGTGCCGTTGATGAAGGCGAAACTGTAGTTGGTGGCGCTAAGGCTGCCATTGGTGGCCACGATGGTGTAGGAGGCGGCGGGGCTGCTGCTGGTGGCGGCGGTGGTCAGGCTGGGCTGGCCGCTGATCACGCCGGCCGTCTCATTGTTGACAAAGCCGCTGTAGCTGGCACCAAAGGCGGGATTGGCGGCGCCGTACGAGCCCGTGGCGTTGCTAGCGGTAACCGTCAGCACCGCCTGGGTGACCGTCAGCGAGCCGTTCGTATAGGTCACCGCGTAGTTGGGGGCGTGCTGGCCGCTGGCGCGGATGGCATAGATGCCCACCCGGGTGTTGGTCCGGACCGGCACACTGTTGCTGTCCACGCAGGTGAAGGTCAGCGTGTTGGTCATCAGGTTGGTGCCTTCACCGTTGGCAAAGCCGCTGTAAGTAACAGTGAACGGCGCATTGGTCTGGCCGTAGCCCCGCGCCTGGCTGGCCACTTCCCCAATCAATGGCGCGTTGGTCACCGTCAGCGTGCCGCTGATGACATTCAAGTCGTAGGCGCCCAGCCGGTTGTTGGGATCATTGACAAAGATGCTGATGTCATACATGCCGACTGCGCTGTTGGTATCGGCGAGGGTGCTCAAGTCGAAGGTGATGCCGTCTTCGGCCAAATTGCCGGTCATCGTGGCGGTAAAGAGCGGATTGGTCGCACCGTAGGCGCGGCTGGTGTCGTTGCCGATTACCGACAACTCCGCTTTAGCCACCGTAAGGCTGCCGGCTACGTAGCTGAAGACGTAGTTAGAGGCCACGCCGTTGGCAAGCGTGATCGGATAAGTTCCCAGCCAGGAGTCCAGCAGCGCTGAAGTCGAGGAGGTCGGAACGGCGGTCAAGCAGCCCGGGTTGTCGCCATTGGCAAAGCCGGAGTAGGCGATGAGCAGCAGCGGATTGGGCTGGCCATAAGGCCGGGTCAGATTCGTCCCTGTCACCGTCAGCAGCGCCTGCGTCACTGTCAGGGTCCCCGAGTTGGTAACCACCAGGTAGTTGGTCAGCAGTGACATATTATTCCAGGACGGCACAATAGGATAACCGCCCACGGGGCTGGTGTTGGTGGCCGCGGTGACGAAAGTCACGATAAGCGGATCGCTGTTGGTGACGCCCACCACTGTCCCGGTCAGCAGCGGATTGCCGCCGCCATAGACGCGAGAGGCGCTATCGGCTGTGACCGTCAGCCCAGCGGGGTTGATGGTCAATATGCCATTGGTGGCTACCAGTTGGTAGTTGTTCGTCCAGTTGATCGGACCGCTGATCACCGGCTGAATGGCATAGGCGCCCACCCCGCTGGAGGAATCCGCCATGGTCGTGTAACTGGCGGTCACGGCGTCACCGTTGACCACCCCGCTGAGGGTGCCGGTCAGGACCGGGTTGGTTTGGCCGTAGGTCCGCTGCTGGCTGTCCGCCACTGCGGTCAGCACCGCCTGGATGACGGTCAACGTGCCGTTCGTGAAGGCGAAGGTGTAATTGGTCGAGCTCAGCGTGCCGTTGGTTGCCACAATCGTGTAGTTGGCCGGCGAGCTGTTCGTCGTGGCCGAAGTGGTCAGGGAGGGCGATCCGCTCAACACCGCCGCGGTGTCGCCATCCACAAACCCGCTGTAGCCGGCGGTGAAAACCGGGTTGGTGACGCCGTAGGCGCGCGTCGCGTTGGCGGCGGTCACGATTACCATTGCCTTACCCACCGTGAGGGTGCCATTGGTGAAGGCAAATACGTAATTGGAGGCGGTCAGCGTACCGTTGGTGATGGTAATGGCATAGGAGCCCGCGGGGCTGTTCGTGGTTGCCTGGGTTTCCAGGTCCGGCGCGCCCGAGAGCACATTGGTGGTCTCGCCGTTGACAAAGCCGCTGTAACTCGCGGTGAAAACCGGGTTGGTCTCGCCGTAGAGCTTGTCTTTATGATCCGCGCTGACCGTCAGGGTCGCCGCTGTAACTTCCAGAGAGCTGTTGACGGAAGAGAACACGTAGTTGTAGGCGCTTAGCGTTCCAGTCGCCACGGTGATCGGGTAGCTGCCTATGCCGCTGTTGGTCGTGGCGCTGGTGGTCACGCTCGGCGCGCCGCTCGCCACAGCCAGCGTATCATTATTCATGAAACCGCTGTAGGACACCGTAAGGGGCGGGTTCGTAAGGCCATAGTCGCGGCTCACCGGGTTTGCGGCCACCGTCAGCGTGGCCGGCCCGATGGTCAGTGTTCCCACATTGGTCGTGATCTGATAGTTGCCAAGGCGATCCACCGAGCCTTGCCAGACGGGAACGATGTTCCATGATCCTATCGCGGTGTTGGTGGTGGCGGCAGTAGTGAAGCCGGCCGTAATGTTATCCCCGGCGGTGACGCCGACCAGGGTGCCGCTGAAGGGCGGGTTGGGCGCGCCATAGCCGCGGCTCTGGTTGTTGGCGCTCACGGTCAGGCATGCCGAGGTAACCGTCAACGAGGCGTTCGTGTAATAGATCGCGTAGTTGGGTGCGCTCAGAGTGGCGGAGGGCTGGATCGTGTAGGAGGCGACCGGGCTGTTGGTGGCCGCGGAGCATGAGAATGTCAATTGCCCCGACAGCAGATTGCTGGTCTCTCCGTTGACAAAGCCGGCAATGGTGGCGCTGAAGAGCGGGTTCGTACCGCCATAAACGCGCTGGGCATCGAGGGCCGTGACGCCCAAATCGGCCGGGGTGACGGTTAACGTTCCATCCACATAGACCACGGTGTAGTTGTCGGCATCCTGGGCGTTAGTGACGGCAATGTCGTAGCTGCCCACCACGGTGTTCGTGTCCACCGGCAGGCTGTTGCTGTCCAGGCAGCTAAACATCAGTGTGCCGGTCAGGACATTGGTATCCTGGCCGTTGACAAAGCCGCTGTAGGCGACCGAGAAGGGGGCGTTGGTCTGGCCATAAGAACGGCTCTGGCTCGCCACCACGCCGGTCAGGAGCGCGTTGGTAATATCGAGGTAGCCGCTGATATTGGTGGAATTGTAGTTGCCCAGCTTGGCATCCGGGTCGTTCACGTTGAGGCTGATCTTGTAGGTGCCCGGAACCGTATTGGTGTTGACGTTGTTGATGGTGAAGCTCGGGGTAATATTGTCGCCGTTCATCACTCCGGTAACCGTCGCCGTAAAGGTGGGATTGGTTTGGCCGTAACCTCGGGTGAAGCTCTGCCCCACCATGAGCAATGGCGCCTTGGTCACGGCCAGGAGGCCGCTGACATTGCTAAAAGAGTAGTTCGAGGCCACCCCGCCGGTGACGGTGATAACGTAGTTGCTCAGCGGTGAGGCGGGGACCGCCAGCGTGCTCGGAACCGGCAGGCTGGTCAACTGGTTGGTGGTGTCGCTGCCGGCGAAGCCGTTGTATCTCAGAGTGAACGCCGGGTTGGCGAGGCCATACTGCCGGTTGGTGTTGTTGGCGGTCACCGTCAGCAGGGCGGGGCCGATGACCAGGTTGTTCGTGGCGCTGCCGGCATAATCGGCATCGACCACCGTGCCGACCACCGTGTAAGTCCCGGCATTCGTAGGCGCCTGCGCCAGGTTGTTATAGGTGTAGGTGACAGTCAGGCCTGCGGGCACGGTCGTGGCGGTGGCGGCGTAGCCGGCCGCATTATAGGTCTGGCTCAGGCTGCCCAGCGTCACGGTGGCCGCCTCATGGGCCACCACCAGGCTGCCCGTGGCGCTGCCGGCGTAGTTGAGATCCGATATCGTACCCACCACGGCATAAGTGCCGGCGTTGGTCGGCGGTGTGCTCGATCCGTTGTAGGTGAGATTTACCAAGAAATTGCCCGGAGCAGTCGTCGCCGTGGCCACCCGTGGGGTCCCGTCATAAGTCTGGCTTAGCCCCCCCAGGGTAACCGTGCCGGCTGCCTGGGCTACCACGAGGTTGGTAGAAGCGGCGCCAACCCAATTGGCATCAACCACGGTGCCCGTGACGCCATAGGTCCCGGCGTTGGTTGGAAGCGCGGCCGAACCGTTGTAAGTCAGGGTGACAACCAAACCACTCGGAATCGTGGTGACGGTTGCCGCGTGCCCCGCGCCGTTATAAACCTGGCTCAGGCCGCTGAACAACACCGCCGCTGTGCCCGACGACACCACGAGAGTGTTAGTCGCGCTGCCGACATAATTCGGATCGTTGATCGTCCCGACCACCGTATAGCTGCCCACATTCGTAGGCGCGGCATTCGATCCATTATAAGTGAAGACGACAGCCAAACCGGGCGGCACGGTGGTAGCCGTCGCCACCTTGGCCGTCCCGTCATAGGTTTGGCCCAGGCTGTTAAGCGTCACCGGTGCGGTGGCCTTGGCGATGGCGATGGTGAACGTCGTGCTGGTGGTCAGCGGCGGGATCTCGCCGTCGCTGGCGGTCACCGTTACCAGGAAGTTGCCGGCGTTGGTGGGCGTTCCGGAGAACGTTTGGGTGGCGGGGTTGAAGGTCAATCCCGGAGGAACGTTCGAGGCGGTGTAGGAAAGCGTGAAGCCATTCGTATCGGCAAAGGTGTCGGAATCGAAAGTGAAGGAGAATGGAGCCTGGTTCGTGGCGCTCTGGCTGGAGATAGAGTCGTCGAGCTCCGGCGGAGTAACAACACAACTGACATCCACTCCGAGAATATTGTTGCTCTCGTTCCACTCCTGGATGGCATTGTTGGCATCGACATAGACAAAAATGTTGGTTACGCCGCCGGCGAGGGACAAGGTATTAGTGATGACGGCCGATCCGCCAATGGGCAGGTTGACGGTGTAGTTGGAGCCTAGCTGGGTGCCCGTGGTCCAAGGATTGCCGTTATAGAACTTCACCAACACGTTATTGAAGCCCTGGCTGGACGCGGCGTCGTTGGTAAAAACCGCGTAGAGGTTGGCTGAGACGCCTGGCACAATCGAGGAAGCCGACAGGCTATAGACCGCCAGGTCGCTGGAGGACGCATAGGCATCGATCCCCGCGCTACCGATGCTGCTCATGCCGTCGCCGGTCACCATAAGGCCGATCTGGACGCCGATGGTGCTGTTGAGAACAATGCTCGCGTTCGTCCCGTGGGCGCCTTGTCCGGAAGTATCCAGTGCGGCGTCCGCAGCCGTGCCATACACCCCGTCCCCATCCAGGTCCCAGGCGTAGTTGGTGATCGCATAGCCATCGACGTCGTAAGAGGCGCTGCCATTCAGATAAAGGGTCGAGCCGATCTTGCCGGAGTAAATCTGCGGCAACTGATTCGGAGGAATCGCCACCGCCACAGGGGGCAGCGGGTTGGTGGTGACGGTTACCGTCGTCGTCGCCGTCGCATAGTTGGCCGGAGTGTTGTTGTCCATGACCTGCAAGGCGACGGTATAGACTCCGGCATTGGTCCAGGCCGGGTTCACCGTCACTTGCTTGCCGCTGAGCGTTCCAGTGCCCCAATTCAGATTGGTCGTGTTATTGGTGCCGACGAGCAGCCATAGGTATTGAACGATGGAGCTGTTCGGATCCATGTGATAGGAACCGCTGGCATCCAGCAGGAAGGGAGCCGGATGCCGGCCCGACTGATTCGGAATCGGCGTAATGACCGCAACCGGCATAGGTTTGGTGACCGATTTGGTCAACACCAGCACGCCGGCGGCGGTACTGCCGTGCACATCGGACTCATCCAGGTAGCCGATGCCACTGGTCCAGGAACCGTTCGCATTCTGGCCGAAAGCATAGGACGAGGAGCGATAGCCTGACGCCACGCTGTTGGTGAGCATCGTCGTATCCCCCAACAGCCAGCCCGCCAAATCATAATACCAGGAATGCGGGCCATCCGAGGCGGCGAGGGTGGTGACTCCCTGAATCTGGAGCCCTTTCTTAACGCCATACATCGCGTAAAAATCCCCGGGCCAGCCGCCGTCCGCGGCGCCTTGATTGGGGTCGTTATTCCACCGGGATGCCAAATACGAAATGGCGTTATCGACGTTGGCATCCCCGATTAATTTGTTTCCCACGGTATAGCCTGCCAGCATGCCGCCGGTCTTGCCCACGTTGTACCAATAGGTGCTGCTGCTATAACCGCAGCCGCCGTTGGCGGAGTCCTGCAGGTTCTCGAAGGCGGTCATCGATGCGGACACCACGGCGCTGTTCAGGGGCAACCCCCACCGCTGCGAGGCCACCAACATCACAATGTTAGGCCACTGGTGAGTCGATCCATCGCCTCCGGACAACATGTTCTGCGGGTTGACCGAATAATGCCAGGATCCGTCGGCATTCTGACTGCCGTACAGCGAGTTGAGCATTTCCAAGGCGAAGTCATAGTAATCGGTCCCCGCAAAGGTCCCGATGCCGGAAGGAATGACGTGGCTCTTGGCGACATTCGTCGAAGTAAACGCCATAATCATGGCCGCGGCCGAAAGACAGGTGGGATACGTATCCCCGCCGTAGCTGTCGCCGCCGATGGTGATGGCGGTGCCGCTGCCATTGATATCGAGCGGATGCAGGGCCACGCCTATGGAGTTGTTGCCGGTCATGACGTGCGAGGTTGCCTGCGAAGCGAGGGTATTCAGGCCATACTGCACGGTCTGCGCGTAAATGTCCGCCTGGTAATCATTGAACGGCAGATGCCCGTTTTCCTCGAACGCCAGCAGCGCGAACGCCGTCGTGCCAAGCCCGATGTTGCCGGTTCCGGCGTCCCAATAGACCTTGTTCGCCGTCCAAACCGTATTATTTGTATAGAGGAAGAGCTTGGCCCGATCGATGGCCATGTTGATCTTGTCATCGGGTCCCACGGTGCTCAGGACGCGAACGACCGCCGAGGCCAGGTAGTTGCTGCCGGCGGCGTCGGTCACATTCAGGGTTGCGGTCTTTGACCCCGCCGTGGCGTAGGTGTGGCTTGCCCCCACGAAAAAGCTCATCTGCGCTTCCGATTGCCCCGACCAGGTATTAGACGTGCCATCGCCGTACGAGAGCGTCGCCGTGTATGGAGCAGTGCCGCCCCAGGCCCGACCCCACACCGTGACGGCCTGGTTCATTCCAATCGTCCCATAGGTGGGGCTCTGCGAATAGCTTGGCATGATCGATATCATGCCCGCGGCCATCGCCGCGGGACTCATCTGCATCAATAAGGAGAACGCCAGCGCCAAGGGTAAGACCAGCGGCCATGCGGCAGGTGTGCTAACGGGGAGGCTTCGAGGGTACTTTGTGCTCATGGGATGGACTATGAGGGGTTGGATTTGAGTAACGGACAAGGTTGACGTTGAATACTGCCAGGCGTGAAAGGGTTCTTAGTTCGCGGCGGTGGCGGCTGCGAGGCGCAAGGTTACGACGACCGGAGTCTTTGGCGCCGGCAAGCCGCCGGGGTTGGCTGTCCAGATATGGTCGTCATCATGGCCCAGGCCGGAGTTGTTCATCAGCGCGGTCAAGTCGGTGACCAGCGAGACAATCGAGCCGTCCCGTTCAGCCAGGAAGGACCCGTCCCATATTTCCGAGCCGTTGTACACCCAGGCGCCCTGGGAAAGGGTGGCCTTGGCCTGCTGATTGTAGAGCAGATCCTCGGCGGACCGGCGGACCGTCCGGCCCTCAGCCTCCCAGCTCACTTCGATGGCGATCTTGCTTCCCGGAATCGCCTCCGCCGACGGGTTCTTGATTTGCGCCGGCGGCGGGGTGGAAACGGTGTTGGTTCGGGAGCCGACGCCAAGCAGGAGCATGGCCAAATGGAGGTTGTAAGGCAGGACCTCCGTGCGCAGAAGACTCTCGTGCTTCTTGCCGTAAGAAGTTACCAGGAGGTATTCCAGCGGCCCGTTCGTCATGTTCACCACGGCGGGAAACGTGGCCGTGCGCTGGCGCTTATCGAGGCGAATTTCAGCGAGGTCGAAAACGTCCGGCGAAACCGCGCGCAGGACCGGTTGTGCCATGGAGTTGGTCCGGCTCTCGATGACCTTCGGAGGGATGATCGGCGGAGGGGCCGGAAGCGCGGGCGCGGAAGTCGAATTACCTGGCTCGGTCGCCCGAATCGGATTCTCCACTGGGAGAACAACGCCAGCGCACCCCAGGCACAAGGCCAAAAGCCTCGCTAGAACTCCGCTGGAGAATCGCCACTTCCTTGGGCCGGAGGCCCTTTCGACACAATCCGCTCGCACACTCATCCGTGACATCATTGCTGTTTTGCCGGACTGAAACCGCTCGCTGTGTCGCATTCACAGACTGCGTTTCAAGTCACGGTGAGTTATCGGCAGAATCACTGCGGCCAACAGGAGCAAAAAATACCTTCTTTGGGGTACGCCCAGCGTCATCGCTGGCTGGCATCGGCTCCCGAGGCGCGACCACGCCGTCCCCGGATCTTTCTCGCACGCTGTCAGCGCATCCTCGCCGGCGGATTCAGGGGGCCGATCTTTCAGCAGCCCGCGGCGTTGGGTTCGACGGGCCGGTCCAACCCCCACTGCCGGGCGTAGGCGACCAGATCACGGTCGTTGTGGAGTTCGAGTTTGTGGCGGATGTGCTTGCGGTGGACCGCAACCGTTGCGGGGGAGATACCGAGGTTGGTCCCAATGCGTTGATCATCGCATCCGTTGACGACCTGGCGCAAGACGGTTTGTTCCCGCTCGCTCAGAACCTTTTGAAACGCCTCCGGTTGACCCAGCCACTCTTGCCTGACCTGCTCAAAGACCTCGCTGAAACAGACCCCCCCGCCCGCCACAATGCGGACAGCCTCCATCAACCGCTCGGCGCTCTGGCTCTTCTCGACATATCCATGCACGCCACTTTGGCGCACCCTCCAGATAGTGTAGGGGTCGGTCATGCCGGACATGGCGACGACGCGAATGGGCGGGTTCTCGCGCAGCAGGCGGCGCCCCAGGCTCAAGCCGTCAAGCTTGGGCATCTCGATATCCACCAGCGCCACGGCGGGGTGCGTCTCCGTGCAGAGCTTCCAGCCTTCCTCGCCGTCGCAGGCGCAGCCAACCAGCGCGAAGTCGGACTGCCGGCCCACCCAGGCCGCCAGCGTATTGGCCAGCAACTGTTGATCTTCGACGATAACGAGCCGGATCAATTCCTCGGACATAACCTGAAAACTACCGCCAAATACTCGCGGAGCAAGGTAGGAAAACCCGCTCCTCCCGGCGGGCAACCGCGCTCAAACTCCGAGGAGCCGAGCCTGCTCTGTCCCCTCGCCTCTTCGTCTGAGGGGCTCGCCCTGCGGGCGCAACTTCGATATTACCACCGAGCAACCAGGGCCGGGACGACTCCTCCGCACGTCCGAGACACGGTAGAAACTGCTTATGGGGACGAGCCGTCCCCATAGGCATAACCCAAGTTTTTTGATTTTGTGATTAGGAAGATTAAGTTAAGCACATGAGGGGGACGGCTTATGACGAAGGATGGGAAGTTGTGCGTGGATGGCTCCCGAGTGATTTGGAGGAACGCGCTAGGGGGGATGGCTTTTTGCGGCGTGCTGGTGAGCTTCTGGACGCACAGTGCTGGCTGCGGCTCATCCTCATGCACGTGGCTGGCGGGTTATCCCTGGAACAGACGGTGATTCGTGCACAAGAACTGGGCTGGGCTGGTCTGAGTGCTATGAGCTTATGCCGACGCTTGCTGCAAGCCCAAGGGTGGCTGGCGGACCTCACGCAGTACGTGCTCCAGGAACAGCGACGGGAATTGGGCTGTTCGGACTGGCCCTTTCCGTATCGGTTGCGGGTCATTGATGCCACCGACATATCCGAACCTGGCAGCGTCGGGATCGACTGGCGGCTGCACTATAGTATCGGGTTGCCGGAATTGGTCTGCGATTACTATGAACTCACCGACGCCCGGAGTGCGGAGAAGTTGGGACGTTTCACCTTCAAAGCGGGGGAGTTGATTATGGTGGATGCCGGGTACAATCACCGGCAGGGGTTCGGGCAGGTGCTGGAGGCCGATGCACAGGTGCTCGGGCGCTGGAATCCGCACGGCTTCCCGCTGGAGCACCGGTCCGGTTGCGCCTTTACTCCGTTGAAGCATCTGCGGCCGCTGGCGGTGGGACAAACCGCCGAGTGGTCGGTGCAGTTTCGTTATGGGCGGGCAGTCTATCCGCTACGGCTGTGCGCGTTGCGCAAGAGCCCTCTCGTCGCAGCCCAATCTCGTCGCCGGCTGCGGTATAATGCTCAGCGCAGAGGCAAGCCCCTCGGCACTTTGGCTTTGAAGCTGAGTGCCTATGTTCTGGTGCTGACCTCGGCCCCGGCGGAGGTGCTCTCGACCAAGGGCGTGTTGGATTTGTATCGCGGGAGGTGGCAAGTCGAACTGGTATTTAAGCGTTTCAAGAGTCTCTTGGCCGGCGGACTTGTACCCAAGAGCACTGACGCCGCGGCCCGAGCCTGGATGCAGGCCAAGATGCTGCTGGCTCTGTTGCTGGAGCGGGTACTACTGAAGGGTGGTTTCCTTTCCCCGGAGGAGGAGGACTTCGACGAGGTGAGCCGGTGGCGGGTAGTGCTGGAGGTGCGCGACTGCTTGGTGCGGACCTTGGCCCCTCCGCTAAACTTGCAGCATCTGCTGCGCAGGGGTCGCGTCATTGCCTTGGCCTCGCGAATCCGGCGTCCGAAGCGTCCTCTGCAAATGACCCAGATCCGACAAATCTTCGCAAAGGCAGCATAACTGAATCATCTATAGCATAGTATGAAAAAACTTGGGTTATGCCTATGCGAGCCGTCCCCACCCCTGCGGGCGCAGTTCACTTTTTGGAGCCTCAGCGGCTTTCGAATCCCCCTCACCCCACCCTCTCCCAAAGGCTGAGCATTCCCCCCAACTGTCACATACAAATCTTCGCCCTTTTCCTGCGCTAGATCTGCGATAAGCTCTAGAATGAGAGAGATTCATAGAAAGCAATTTGTTGAGGC